>Ga0194122_10006313_pt1 | contig 10732 bp, 7 predicted proteins | sample TA2MahCa10mmetaG_FD_155487 | JGI IMG/M metagenome (GOLD analysis project Ga0194122, IMG submission 155487) | Freshwater microbial communities from Lake Tanganyika, Tanzania - TA2015021 Mahale Deep Cast 10m | ecosystem: Environmental > Aquatic > Freshwater > Lake | place: Tanzania: Lake...
CATCACCCGCCCCATGGACACCGCCATCTGGACCCCGCTCGCCCCGCCGCCCGCGGAATACCCGCTTCCCGTCGATCCGGACCCGCTCCAGTGAGTCTCGTCGGCCCAAGATCGCGCCCGGTCTTGCCAAGGCTTAGAAGAGTGACAGGCGAAGTGTCTCTAAACGCTGCGGAATTCGCCGAGTCAAAACTCCATTTCCGTCCCGATCCGCTGCAAGCCGAAGTCCTGAATGCAGCCTCGCCGCGCCTGCTGCTTTGCTGTTCCCGGCAATGGGGGAAATCTACTGTCACCGCCGCAAAAGCGCTCCACTTCGCAGCCGTGCGCCCGAAATCCACAACGCTCATCGCCTCGGCGTCCTTGCGCCAGTCGCACGAACTCTTGAAGAAGGTGGTGCTCTTCGCGGAGACCGCCGGCGTGCGTTCCAAGGCGGACACCGCCACGGGCATCCGTCTTCTTGGCAATCAAAGCCGAATCCTCGCGTTGCCGCAAAATTTTCGAACCATCCGCGGCTATGCGGCGGATCTTGTTGTCATCGATGAAGCCGCCTTCACGCCTGACGAGGTCTTCGACGCCATTGGTCCGGCGATTGCCGCCACCAACGGCCACCTGTGGCTGCTCAGTTCGGCCTACACCAAAAGTGGATTCTTCTACCGCATGTGGCAGGAACGTCCCGAAGGCTGGCGAATATTCAAGGCAACGGCCGCGGATTGCCCGCGCATCTCGTTCGAATTTCTGGAACGCGAGCAGCGTCTCCGGAGCGACGCGATCTTCCGCCGCGAGTACTTCTGCGAATTCCAATCCGGCCGCCGCCAATTCGTCGACGACGGTCTCATCGAGTCCGCTCACGACCCAAGCTTTGAACACTTCGAGGTGAAGTATGGCTACCCAGCGAATTGATCATCACTATATCGGCCTCGACCTTGGTCAGCGCCGCGACCACACGGCCATCGCCGCACTCGCGGCAACGTTTGATTCGCAGAACGGCGAGCACATCCGCCTTCTCCACCTCCACCGTTTCCCGCTCGGGATGGCCTACACGGAGGTGGGCGGCGCCGTCCGCCGGCTCACAACTTGTCTGCCCGGCAACGCGCCGCGCACGCTAGCCGTCGACGCCACCGGTCCCGGTCTGCCCGTCGTCAACATGCTGCGCGAAGCGCAACTGCCCGTTAGACTGCTGCCCGCGGCCATCACTCGCTCCGGCAACGGCGACCATCCCGTCAAGGGCGTCTACAGCGTCGCCCGCCGCGGCCTGCTGTCCCGCGTTCGCCTCGCAATGGAGACCGGCAAGCTCCGCTTCCCGGCGAACTATCCGCTGCGCGCCCAGTTCACCGATGAGCTGCGCAACGTCGACATCGACAACAACTCGAACAACAATCACGACGATCTGGTCTTCGCCGTCGCGCTCGCTCTCTGGGCCGCGTCGCTGCGCAACGCAAGTTTCCTGAGTGTCTAACCGCGCAAATCGTAGCAGACCAGCCTTGGGGTACTGCCCTTCAGCATGTCGCGCGAGTTCTGCGAAACATACAGCAATCCGCGCGACAGCACCGGCGACGCCCAAGTCTCGCGCGCCGCGAACAGCCACGTTCGGGAAATCTCTTTGTATCCCTTCGGCGACAGGTCCATCCACACCAGATGGCCCAACTCGCCAAGGCACAGATACGCGCCGTCCACCGCCAACAAGGTGCCGCGAAACGTGCTCAGGTTCTGCTTTCGCTTCTCGCCGTTGATCTCAAACGTCTCCTCCCACTCGGGGTTGACGCGCCAGACAATCTTTCCCGTCGCCGCCTCGACGCAGGCCAGCGACGCATCGGGCTCGTTCCGCCCATCGAAACCATACAGGTACCCATCCCTGTGGATTGGAGTATTGAAATGCAACCCGAAATCCGGCGTCGTCCACAGCACCTTGTGTGTGAAATCCGGCTGAATCTCCAGCATCGCGCCGCCGGTTTTGTAGCTGGCCGAAACGAATACCTTGTTGCCGAAAATCACCGGACACGAGGCGTTCACGGACTCGTAGCTCTTGCTGCGCCACGCAAATTGAAAGTCGACTTTCCCATTCGACGGGTCGATGCACAACAGTCCGCCCGTCGGCGGCCGCGACTCCGCCCCCGCGAAAACGAATACCCGCTCCTTGCCGTGAACCACCGCCGGAATCGGCGACGCATAACTTGGGCCCCACTCCTTGCCGGCATGCCATATCTCTTTACCCGTGGCCGCGTCCAGCGCCACCGCCGATGCGCCCTGGCAAATCAGCTTGTTCCCGTGCAACAGCGGCGTCGACGCGTAGCCGAAAAAATCCTGCGGCAGCTTCAGGTCCGCCTTCCAAACTACTTTGCCGTCGGTGAGCGAAAGGCAGTGGACCTTCGCCTCGGCCGAAACCACGTACACCCGCCCGTCGCGAATCACCGGCGACGACCGCGGTCCGTTGTTGTATCCATACCGGTCTTCGAAACTCGTCGGCTGCGTGAACTGCCAATGCCGCTCCGCCGTCTCCGGATGCAGGCACTCCACGCGTTCAAAGTTGCCAACCCGGTGCTGATACACCAGCCGGTCGCCAACGATCGACGGCGACGAATAGCCCGTGCCCTTCTTGAACTCCCACACCGCGGGCGCCGGCAGTTTCCGATTCAACTTCGTCTCAGTCGATACCGAATCGTGCGTGGGCCCCAACAGCCAGGGCCAATCGCTCGTCTTAGCCCCGGCGGACAACGCGCGCGGTTTGCCGTGAACGATGGCGTCCGGATGGGCGGCCATCGCCGCCAGCAGCAGATCGCGTCGAGTCATCCCGACATTATCGGATACTCTGGATGCATGCGCCTTTGGCTGTCCGCGCTGAGCCTGTTCGCCATGGCTCAGCCCCCCGATTTTCAACGTGACATCCGCCCTCTGCTGGCCAAGCGTTGCATCGCCTGTCACGGTCCAGATGAGCACGGCCGCCAGGCCGGCCTGCGCCTCGATACCTTCGAAGGCGCGACGAAATCGAAGGCCATCGTTCCGGGCGATAGCGCCAAATCGCGCGTCATCGCCCGCGTCATGCACGAAAAAACGCCCATGCCGCCCGCCGGCCAACGGCTCTCTGCCACGGAAGTTGACCTGCTCAAGAATTGGATCGACGCAGGCGCGAAGTATTCGAATCACTGGGCCTACGAAAAGCCCAAACAAGTCTCCGTCTTGGGCAATGCCATCGACTATCTGATCGGCGTGCAGTTGGATGCCAACGGGTTAAAGATGTCCAAACCGGCCTCGCGCGAAACCTTGCGCCGCCGTGCCGCTCTCGACCTGACCGGTCTGCCGCCGGACGATTCCATCAAGAACCTAGAGCCTTTTGAGAAGTACGTGGACGCTCTCCTTGCCAGTCCGCGATTCGGCGAGCGATGGGCCAAAATCTGGCTCGACCTCGCTCGCTATGCCGACACCCAGGGCTACGAGAAGGACAGCAAGCGATCCATCTGGCCCTATCGCGACTGGGTCATTCGTGCTTACAACGAGAACCTGCCTTTCGACAAATTCACGCTCCTGCAGTTGGCCGCGGACCGCATGGCCGATCCGTCCATCGACGATCTCATCGCCACCGGCTTCCACCGCAACACCATGACCAATACCGAAGGAGGCACCGACGACGAAGAATTCCGCGACCTCGCCATTCGCGATCGCGTCGCCACCACGGGCCAGGTCTGGATGGGTCAAACTTGGGGTTGCGCCCAGTGCCACACGCACAAATACGATCCGCTCTCGCACAAAGAGTTCTACCAGCTCTACGGCTTTTTCAATCAGACCGAGGACAACGATCAGCCGAACGACACGCCCGTTCTTAAGCTCACCTCCACGGCCTCCACGCTCATCCTGCGCGACCTGCCGGGTGACAAGCAGCGCAAGACCCGTATCTACGAACGCGGCAACTTCCTCACGCCCGGAGACGAGGTCACTGCCGCGGTACCGGCGGCCTTCCATCCGTTTCCGTCCAAGGCGCCGAAGGACCGTCTGGGTCTCGCGCAGTGGCTCATCGCCAAGGACAACCCGCTTACCGCGCGCGTTCAAGTCAATCGTTTCTGGAGCCGCATCATGGGCCGCGGTCTCGTCGAATCGGAAGAGGATTTCGGCACACAGGGCGCCCATCCCACCCACCCGGAACTCCTCGATTGGCTCGCCGTTGATTTTCAAAAGGACTGGGACGTCAAGCGTCTGCTGAAGCAGATCGTCATGAGCCAGACCTACCAGCAGGATTCGTCCGCTTCGGCGGAACTGCTGCGGAAGGACCCGCAAAATAAGCTTTATGCGCGCGGTGCGCGCTTCCGCCTCGACGCTGAGGTCGTTCGCGACCAGGCGTTGGCCGCCGCCGGCCTGCTCTCGCCGAAGCTTTATGGCCCGCCCGTAATGCCGTGGCAGCCGGACGGAGTCTGGCTTGTCGTCTACAACGGGGACCGCTGGATCACCTCGAAAGGCGAGGACCGCTATCGCCGCGCGCTCTATACCTTCATGCGCCGTTCCAGCGCCTACCCGTCGATGATGAATTTCGACGCACCGACCGGAGAGACCTGCACCATTCGCCGGATCCGGACGAACACCCCTTTGCAAGCATTGACAACAATGAACGACCCGGCTTTCATGGAAGCCGCGCAAAAGCTCGGCGCCCGGCCGCTGGCGGAAATGTTCGAACGGGTGTTGAACCGCAAACCCGCCAGGGCCGAAGTGGAACGGATCGCCAAGCTCCACGCCGCCACCGTCGCCGATCTCAAGGCGCAGCCGGAAAACATCGCTAAATTGCTGAAGTATTCGGAAGCGCTCTACGCCGAGGACCGCGAGACAACCCTCATTCCGGATGCCCGCACGAGACCTCGTGAATGGCGTTTCGTCGCCGGCGACCCCGGTCCCCAGTGGTACGCCGCAGACTTCGATGACAGCAAATGGTCGGCTGGGCCAGGCTACTTCGGTTACTTCGAAAAGCCCAACGAGTCGACGCCCATCAAGTCGCACTGGGACACAGACCGTCTCTGGTTGCGGATCGCCCTCGACCTGACGGCGCCGCTGCCTTCGAGATTCAAGATGCCCATTCGCACCAACTCCCAATTCGATGTCTGGGTGAATGGCGTCCACGCTCTCAACAATATTTTTGAACGCGCCAGCCACTATGAGTATCTGCTCAATGACGATGGCCAGCGCGCCTTCAAACCAGGCCGCAACATCGTCGCCATCCGCGTCGCGCGGCATGGCACGAAGCAGAGCGGACAAGTCTTCGATCCCGGCCTGGTGGCTTCGGCGCCGGTTGAATTTCCGAAACCAAAGGGCAACGACGCGGCCCGCGCCGCATGGGTGGTTGTCGCGAACACAATTCTGAATCTCGACGAGGCTTTGACACGGCGATGATACGCAGGCATCTACTCACTGGCGGCAGCCTTGGGCTCGCCAATCTCTTTCTTTCGAGCGCGCAGAAGCGCGTGAATCCAGGCAAGGCGAAATCCGTCATCTACCTTCACATGGCCGGCGCGCCCAGCCAGTTGGAGTTGTTCGACTACAAGCCGGAACTCATCAAGTACAACGGCAAACCGTGTCCGGACGAACTGCTGAAAGGCAAACGGTTCGCATTTATCAAGGGCGTGCCAAACATGCTCGGCACTCCATACAAGTTCGCGCGCCACGGCCAGGCCGGCTCCTATGTCAGTGAGCTGATGCCGCGTTTCGCGAAGTTCGCCGACGACGTGACCATCATCCGTTCCGTCTCCACGGAGCAGTTCAACCACGCGCCCGCGCAGTTGTTCATGCACACCGGCAACTCCCGCTTCGGCTTCGCGTCCATGGGAGCCTGGATCACCTACGGCCTCGGCTCGGAGAATCGGGATCTGCCCGGCTTCGTCGTCCTCACCAGCGGCGGCAACAACCCCGATGGCGGGAAAAGCCTTTGGGGCAGCGCGTTTCTGCCAAGCGTCCATCAGGGCGTACATTGCCGTTCGCACGGCGACCCCGTCTTGTTCCTTTCCGATCCCGAGGGCATCTCGCGCGCTACGCGCCGCAAAACTCTGGACGCGCTGCGGGATCTCAATGCGATGGAGAGTCAACGGTCCGGTGACCCGGAAACGGAGGCGCGCATGAGCCAGTATGAACTGGCCTACCGCATGCAGCTCTCGGTGCCAAAAGTCATGGATATCTCCAAGGAATCCGAGGCCACGCACAAGTTATACGGCACCCAGCCCGGCCGTACCAGTTTCGCCAACAACTGCCTGCTGGCCCGCCGCCTTGTGGAAAGCGGTGTCCGCTTCGTGCAGCTATATGACTGGGGTTGGGACCATCACGGAACCTCCAAACGCGACGATATCGAACACGCTTTGAAACCTCACATCGACGAGGCTGATCAGGCGATCAGCGCGCTGCTCACTGATCTCAAGCAGCGCAACCTTCTGGACCAGACACTCGTCGTGTGGGGCGGGGAATTCGGCCGGACGCCGATGCGCGAGAACCGGGGCGGAAAGGAAGGCGCCTTCTTCGGCCGGGATCACCATCCGTTTGCATTCACCATGTGGATGGCCGGCGGCGGTGTGAAGAAGGGCGTCAACTACGGAGAAACCGATGATATCGGCTACTACGTCGTGAAGGACAAAGTGACGCCGCGCGACCTGCAGGCGACCATTCTGCACCTTACCGGTCTCGACCCGCACGCGCTCCACTATCCGTATCAAGGCTTGAATCAACGGCTGATCGGGCCAACGGACGAAGGCCGGGTGCTCCGCGACATTCTCACATAGTAGGTCAGCACGGCCACGGCGCAGACCTCCAGTCCGGTGCAGATGCCGGCCATCGCCGCCGGAGAAACCGTGTACGCCTGCCCGATCACCAGGCTTCCCAGAAACCACATAATTCCGTACACCAGATGGAACATTCCCAGTGCGCCGCCGGCCGCGGCGGCCGGCGCCTGTTCCACAATCGCAGCCCGCATCGTCGCTTCGAGGACGCCAACGGCCGCCGCCCAAAACACAACGCCCAGCAATACCGCGCCCGCCGCCTGCGAGATCAACAGCAGCGGCGCCACGCCGGCCAGCAGCGCCGCGAAAGGCAGCACGACGCGGCCAAGCGTATCAAAAAGCCGGCCGGACACCAGGGCCGAAACCGCGTCGGAAGCCATGGCCAGCGCATAGACCAGCGGGATCGCCGAGTCCTGAAACAAGCCCGTATGCTTGAAATGGTAGGCCAGCACTGGAAAGTCGGCGCATCCCGCGGCCATCAGTCCGGCGCCCAGCACTAGAGGCCAGAAGCCGGCGGCGCTTCCGCCGGCGCGCTCGCTCACGCCGCGCGTACCGCGCGCCCCCAGTAGCAGCAGCGGCGCCACCAGCGCAGGCACGGCCAACACCAGAAAACAAAGCCGGTAGTCGCCCTTCGCCGCCAGGATCGCCGCGGCGATAAGCGGGCCGATTACTGAACCAATCTGATCCAACGCGCGGTGCAGACCGAAGCCCGCGCCGTGGCCGGTGGCCTCTGAGGCGCCGGCGAGCAACACATCCCGGGCCGGCGTGCGAATCGCCTTCGCCGCTCGCTCCAACATCAACACAGCCGCCGCCCAGCGCCAGTCGGACACAACCGCCAACAATGGGATGGCGAGAACGTTTAACGCATAGCCCGCGAAGGCGAACCACCAGTAACCGCCCGTTCGGTCGGCCCACCGGCCGCTCCAAAGGCGCAGGACCTGGCCGGTCAATTCGCCCGCTCCGGACACCGCCGAAATCACGGCCGGCCCTGCGCCCAACAGAGCCAGGTACGGCCCAACAATACTCCAGGCTCCTTCGTAGCTGATATCGCCGAACAGGCTCACAAAGCCTAACAGCACAATCAGCCGAAGGCCGCGGATCACTGCAACGCCCTTCGGACGATCTCCTGCGCGGCATGGATCTCGGCGCTTTCCAGCGTACGGTCCGCCGCGCCCAGCGTGAAGCGAAGGGTCATCGTCTTCGCGTCTTCGGTTTCGTACTCGTAAAGGTATGCCACGTTCAGCAGATTTGGAACCTTCGAGCGGTCCACCCGGGCCACAACTTCCGCCGCCAGCGTCCGCGGACCTACCGGCACCGTGATGTCGAACTCCGAAACCGGGAACCGGCGGGGCGGTACGTACTTCACAACGCCAGGGGCGTTGGCCAACAGCGCGGCCAGGTTCAGGTACGCCACCTGCGCCCGGCCCAATTCAACAAAGGAGGGATGAAACTCAAACAGCCGGCCGATCTCCGCGCCGCGCCAATGCAGCGTGCCGGCCCGGTGCGGATGCTCGTAGTGTCTGGCCTCGGCCGGCGTTATCGTCACGCCCGGCGCAAGGCCGTCGACAACCAGCTTCAATTCGTTCAGTCCCGCGCGGCCGTCTCCTTCCTTCTTGTATAGGACGACGGCGCAGCAGGGAATCTCATTCGGCAGTGCGCCTTCCACCTTGTGAATCTCGCGGCCGATCTCGAACAACCGGAACTCGCTCGCCGATAGCCGGTTGTGTTCAATGTTCTTCAACACGTTCGGCAACAGGCTGCTGCGCATCAGTTCCTGTCCGGCGGCAATGGGATTCAACACACGCAGATGCGACGCCAACGGCAATCCAAAGCGTTCGGCCTGCGCCACGCTGATGAAGGAGTAGTTGTAGACCTCGGTGTATCCATTGGCGGTCAGCGCCGCGCGGATCCGCCGGTGGTACCCGCGCTCGGGGTCCTGAGGCGGAACTCGCGCCGGCACCTCGGGCGCAACCGGAGTAATGGAGCTATAACCTATGATTCGTCCAACCTCTTCAACCAGATCGTCCTTGATCGAGATGTCCTTGGTCGCGCGCCAGCTTGGCACCGTGACAGTAAAGCGCTCGCCGTCGCGGGTGACGCCGAATGCGAGACTCTCCAGAATCGAAGCGACCTCGTCCGCGCCGATCGCCCGGCCCAGTTTGCGCTGCATCCAGTCATGGGTGAAAGCGATCGGAGCCGGAGCGGGCGCCTGTTTCCAGGAATCGGCGAGACCGCCCGCCAGGCGGATGCCGGGGCTGACAATCTCCAGCAGTTCGATGGCACGGGCCAACGCGCGCGTGGTGTTGACCGGATCCTGCGACTTCTCGAATCGCATAGAGGCGTCAGTGCGGAGTTTTAGTTTCGACGAGGTCTTGCGGGCCGATGCCGCATGGAAGTTGGCGGACTCGAACAGGATCCGCGTTGTCGACTCGCCGATCGCACTTGGGCCGCCGCCTATGACGCCGGCGATGGCGATGGCGCCCGCCGCGTCGGCGATCACGAGGTTCGATGGATCGAGCGAGTACGTAGTGCCGTTTAAAGCCGGGCATGCTTCGCCGTCCGCCGCGCCGCGAATGATGATCGTATCGCCCTGGATCTTGTCCAGATCGAACGCGTGCATCGGCTGCGACAGCTCCGCCATTACCCAGTTCGTCACATCGACAATGTTGTTGATCGGATTCAGGCCGATCGACATTAACCGGTACTGCAGCCAAAGCGGCGAGGGCTTCACCGTGACGTTCTCAAACACCAGCGCCGAGTATCGCGGACACAGCGAGAAGTCGCGAATGTCGATCCGGATCGGCGGCGTGCCGGAGGGCAGCCGTTCGTTGCGCACAGGATCGCGCAGCGGACGGCCGGAGATCGCGGCAACCTCTCGTGCCATTCCGAAATGGCCCCACAGATCGGGCCGGTGGGTCAGGGACTTGTTGTCGATCTCGACGATCGTGTCGGGTTTCAGATCCGGCAGCGGATCGCCCTCCCGGCCGTCGCCGAAGTCGAGAATGCCGTCGTGATCCTTGTTGATTCCGAGTTCGGCGCCGCTGGCCAGCATCCCGTCGCTTTCGACGCCGCGGACTACCTTCTTTCCTAGCGGCCAGTGCGCCGTCAGCATCCCGGCGCGGCAGTTCGGCGCGCCGCAGATCACCTGGCGGATCGCGTCTCCGGTGCCGGTGCGGGTCAGCGTCAGGTGCGTACCTTCGATCTTGGAGGCGTCGAGAACCCTGGCGAGCCGGACTTCGCGCAACGCCTCGCCGTACGGCTCCACGCCTTCGCACTCCGCCGTCTTCAAGGTAATAAACCGGCCGATCTCGCTGGCCGGAACCGTCAAACCGTCAATGAGTTCGCTAATCCAATTGTAGGAAAACTTCATGGCTTCAATCGCTCTAAAACTGCCGCAGGAACCGGAGATCGCCGCCCTGCAACTGACGGATATCGTCGATGGCGTACCGCATCATCACCAGCCGCGTCAGGCCGAGGCCGAAGGCGAAACCGCCCCACTCCTCGGGATCGATGTTGGACCGCCGCAGCACGTTCGGATGCACAAGACCGCAGGGCAGCAACTCCACCCAGCCGCTCTGTTTGCACACCGGGCAGCCGGCGCCGTTGCAGATGAGGCACTGGATATCGAGTTCGAAGCCCGGCTCGACGAAGGGGAAGTATCCGGGCCGGAGCCGTACGGTGACGTCGCGCTTGAAGATCGCCGACAACAGCGTCTTCATGAAGTACAGAAGGTTGGCCACGCTAACGTTCTTGTCCACCATCATGCCTTCCAGCTGATAGAACGTGTGTTCGTGGGAGGCGTCCACCTCCTCGTTGCGAAACACCCGGCCCGGCGCGATCATGCGCAGCGGCGGACCCAGCTTGCGCATGCCTCGCACTTGTACCGGCGAGGTGTGGGTGCGGAGCAGCCACCCGCCGTCGAGCCAAAAGGTATCCTGCATGTCGCGGGCTGGATGGTCGGGAGGAATGTTCAATGCGTCGAAGTTGTGTTCGTCGCT
>Ga0194122_10006315_pt1 | contig 10731 bp, 7 predicted proteins | sample TA2MahCa10mmetaG_FD_155487 | JGI IMG/M metagenome (GOLD analysis project Ga0194122, IMG submission 155487) | Freshwater microbial communities from Lake Tanganyika, Tanzania - TA2015021 Mahale Deep Cast 10m | ecosystem: Environmental > Aquatic > Freshwater > Lake | place: Tanzania: Lake...
TGGTTCTCGCCCACCAGCTCCTGCTGGCCGTCCTTCTCCACCAGCGCCGTGCCCTGCACCACCACCCAGTGCTCCGCCCGGTGGTGGTGCATCTGCAGCGACAGGCTGGCCCCGGGGTTCACCACGATCTTCTTCACCTGCCAGCGATCCCCCTCGGTGATGCCGTCGTAGCTGCCCCAGGGGCGGTAGATCTTGCGGTGGGCCTTGCTCTCCCGCGCCCCCTGGCGCTCCAGCAGCCCCACCACCTCCTTCACCTCCTGGGCCCGGTCGCGGTGGGCCACCAGCACCACGTCGTCGGTCTCCACCACCACCAGATCCTCGACCCCCAGGCCCACCACCAGGCGGTGCTCGCTGCGCAGGTAGCAGTTGCGGGCCCCCTGGCTGATCACCCGGCCCCGCAGCACGTTGCCGGCGTCATCCTGATCGGCGGTCTCCCACAGGGCACTCCAGCTGCCCACATCGCTCCAGCCCGCCTCCAGCGGCAGCACCGCGCCGCGATCGGTCTTCTCCATCACCGCCACGTCGATCGCCACGTTCGGGCAGCCGGCGAAGGCCTCCCGCTCCAGCCGCAGGAAATCCAGATCGGCACTGTCGTGCTCCAGCGCCGCCCGGCAGGCACTCACCACCTCCGGCGTCAGCCGCTCCAGTTCCGCCAGGATTGCGCTCGCCTTGAACAGGAACATGCCGCTGTTCCAGGTGAAGCGGCCGGTGGCCAGAAACTGCTCAGCCGTGCTGCGATCCGGTTTCTCCACGAAGCGGGCGATCGGCACCGGCGCCTCGGCTCCGGCCAGCGCCTGGGCTGCCTCGATGTAGCCGTAGCCCGTTTCCGGCGCGGTGGGAACGATCCCGAAGGTCACCAGTTGACCCGCCTCAGCCGCCGCCAGGCCCGCCGCCACCGCCTGGCGGAAGCGGTCGCCATCGCGGATCACATGGTCGGCCGCCAGCACCAGCAGCAGGGGGTCCTCCCCCTGGGCCGTGGCCTTCAGGGCCGCCACCGCCACCGCCGGCGCCGTGTTGCGGCCGATCGGCTCCAGCAGGATCGCCGCCGGCTCCACGCCGATCTGGCGCATCTGCTCGGCCACGATGAAGCGGTGGTCTTCGTTGCAGATCAGCAGCGGCGCCGCCAGGCCCGGCAGCCCCACCAGCCGCTGCTGCGTCTGCTGCAGCAGCGTCTCCTGCCCTTCCCCCGCCAGCGCCCAGTACTGCTTGGGATAGGTGGCCCGCGACAGCGGCCACAGCCGGGTGCCCGTGCCCCCGCACAGAATCACCGGCACCAGGGCACTGCCGGAGGTGCTGGGGCTGGTGTGGGCCATGGTTGCGATGCCGCACTGCCCCCATAATCGCGCACCCCGCCTCGCCAGGGCCAGGGCCAGGGGCCTGGGCTCGCCGGACGGCCGTCTCCTGGTGGGTGTCTCAGAGCTCGAGCAGCCCGGGCGGCGGGGTCAGCCCCACCCAGCCTTCCGCCAGCTCCACCCGGGGCACGATCGCCGTCACGAAGGGCACCAGCAGGCGCCGACCACCCCGCTCCGCTGTCAGTTCCACCTCCAGCAGGTCGTTGCCGGCGTGCAGCAGATCGGTGACCTGGCCAATCCGCTCGCCGTTCTCGAGGAGGCGCACCTCCAGTCCCACCAGGTCCATCAGGTGAAACTCGCCCTTGGCCAGGCGGGGGCGGTCGCTGGCCAGCACCAGCAGTTCTTCCCCCACCGCGGCTTCGGCGGCCTCGCGGCTGTCGATGCCCTCCAGCCGCACCACGAACAGATCCTTGCCGGGCAGTACCCGACCCCCGCGCAACTCCACCTCCCGGGCCTGGCCGCCCGGTCGCCGCAGCCAGCGGCGACCAGCCCGGGTGAAACGTTCGGGGAAATCGCTGAGGGGCAGCACCCGCACTTCACCCCGCAGGCCCTGGGGAGCGACAAGCCGTCCCACCACCAGCAACTCCGCCTCCAGCAACGTCTCTTCGCGCTTCTCCGCCATGCCGGCCCCGGCGTCTGCCCCCGATAATGACGCCACGCCCGCTCTGCGCCTGCCCGTTCCATGGCCGATCTGCCGATCCTTCCCGGCTCCACCGTGGTGGTGTGCGACGTGCGCTCGATCTACAACGGCTACCGAGGCTTCGTGCAGCGGATCAGCGGTGACCGGGCGGCGGTGCTGTTCGAGGGCGGCAACTGGGACAAGCTGGTGAACATGCCCCTCAAGCTCCTGCAGCAGGTCTGAGCGCTGCCAGCAGCTGGCGGGCGGCGTCCTGTTCGGCGGCCCGTCGCGAGGCTCCCCAGCCCTGACGACTCTCGGCGGCGGCCGGCGGCCTCTCCACCTGCAGCCTCACTGTGCAGCGGAAGCGCCGCGGGTCCCCGTGGCTGCTGCTCACTTCCTCCGTGCCGTAGTCCGGCAGCCCCAGCCCCCGGCCCTGGCTCCACTCCTGGAGGGCCGATTTCCAGTTGTGGCGATCCGGGTCGTTGAGCAGCTCCCGGCTGGCCTGCTGCCAGTGGGGTGTGAGCCACTGCATCACCGCCAGCAGGCCTCCCCTGGCGCCCCCCCAGGCCTGGTAGATGGCGCCGATCAGGGCCTCGCTGAGCTCAGCCCGCACGGTGGCGCGACCGGCCTTGTCACCGGCGGCCATCGCGCCGATCCGCCATACCTCCTCCAGGCCACAGCGCTCCCCCAGGTCGGCCAGCCAGCGGTCACTCACCAGCTGGGCCCGGAGGGCGGAGCGCTGCCCCACCGTGAGCCGGCCGTGCTTCTGCTCCAGAAACTCGGCGGCCGCCAGGCGCAGCACCGCATCGCCCAGAAACTCGAGGCGCTCGTGGTTCTCCGGCTCCCGTGCCGAGGTGTGGGTGAGGGCCTCGTCGATCGGGGCCAGGTCGATCCCGGCCAGGTCGCTGGCCGGGCCGTCGAGCCCCAGGCCGGCCAGGAAGGCAAGCAACTGCAGGCGGCGCTCCGGAGTCACGGCGGGGGCTGGTGGGAAGAGGGTGAAAGCAGGACGTAAGCCGGGTTCTGTTCTCCTCATCGCCAGCCGAGGCCGGGGAGAGGGGGTGATCATCTGTCTGGGACCGCCGTTACCGGCGGCCTCGAGCGGCGCACTTGTGGCGGGACGGGTGTCATGGCCAACCGTTGTCCCTGGGCCTTGCTCCCAGCCGGGGTTTACCGAGCCAGCACCTCTCGATGCTGCTGGTGCGCTCTTACCGCACCTTTGCACCCTTACCTGATCGGGGGCGAACCCCCGCCATCGGCGGTGTGTTTCTGTGGCACTCTCCTCACGGTCACCCGCACTGGGCGTTACCCAGCAAGCCTGGCCATTGGGGAGCCCGGACTTTCCTCAACCGGACACTGCTGCCACCCCGAAGGGGCGGCGGCAGGCCGATCGCGATCACCTCGCCTGCTTTCAGCGCCCATCATCGCTGTCGCCGGGCGCCCGGCCCTCGACGGGAAGGCTGTGGCGATAATGGCCCCGTTGCGCGCGTTGCCCGTGCACTGGGGCTGTAGCTCAGCCGGATAGAGCGACGGTTTCCTAAACCGTAGGTCGTGGGTTCGAGTCCCGCCAGCCCCGTAGTTCGCGCGTCACCTGGGCTCAGGGTAGCCACCACTACAGGTAGTGCCCTTCCAATTCAGGCCCCCGTGGCTAGCGTGGTGTGAGTCGCCGGCCCGCGATGACCCAGCTGCATGATCTGCGCCTGCGTCTGTTGGTGCAACAGGAAACGCAGCGGATCGTCGATAGCCAACCCGATGATCTCGATCTTTCCGTGGTGCAGGCTCGCTGCCTCTGCTGGCTGGCCCTGCTGGCCGAGGCGCACGAGGAGCAGGCCGGTGATGCCGAGAGGCGTGGCGATACGGAACAGGCCATGGGCTGGTTTGCCGATGCCATGCGCCTGCGCGATGTGATTCACGTGGTGAGTTCCATCGAGATCCCGATTCCCGGTGCCTTCGACGGCGAGGAGGGCGACGGCGAGGAGCTGGGCGGTCTCAGCGCCTGATTCCAGCCCGATGCCATGATGGGAATTGACATCCCTAGGGAGTGCGGTGCCCGAAGAGCCCTGCCAGTGCCCGGATTGCCAGCGGTTCTATCGGGAACACGACCGGTTGATTCGCGAAAACCCCACCCTCCGTCAGCAGCAGGAGCTGAACTGGGCCGCACTCCAGTCGTTCCGCACCTTGGCGGGTCGGGTGATGGAAGAGCTGCAGAAGCAGCAGGATGCCGCTGAAGCCCAGGGCGGCCCGGCATCAAGGCCTGCAGCCACCCCTGAGCTGGCCGCCGCCGGCCAGCCTGACGATGCAGCTCCTGCCGCCGATGCGTTCCAGCAGGCCATGGCCGACCTGGAGAACATCAACGCCCACCTGTTCTCGATCGAGGCGCTGATGGAGCGCATCTTCGACGTGCGGGTGCCGGAGGAGGTTGAACAGAAGTTCCGCGAGGTCGCGGGTGAACTCGCCCCCGATCCTCTCAACGCCGACCGGTTGCGCCTGAACCGGCTTCTGCACCAGACCCCCGATCTTCCTGATCGGGGCTGAGAAGGACAGGGGCGGATGAGCCCCTGATCTGCCCTCACGCCATCTCGCAGGTGATCGTGACCGGATAGGGCTCCGCCCTCCAGATGCGCTGGGCGTAGTCGCGGATCGAGCGATCCGAGGAGAAGAAGCCGGTGCGGGCTGTGTTGAGCAGGGACATCCGGTTCCAGTGGCTTCGGTCGCTCCAGGCCCGATCCACTTCTACCTGGGCACGCAGGTAGTCGTTGAAGTCGGCCAGCACGAAGAAGGGATCGCGGCCGGTGAGGTTCTGCAGCAGGGGCCGGAAGAGATCTCCATCCCCATTGCTGAAGTGACCCTGCTCCACCAAGCGCAGCACGTCGGCCAGCTCGGGCATCGAGCCGATCAGCTCCCAGGGGCGATAGCCCTGGTCGTGGAGGGCGGTGATTTCGTCGGCCGTCTTGCCGAACAGGAAGAAGTTGTCGGCGCCCACCTGCTCGCGGATCTCCACATTCGCGCCATCGAGGGTGCCGATGGTGAGAGCCCCATTCATGGCGAATTTCATATTGCCAGTGCCCGAAGCCTCTTTGCCGGCGGTGGAGATCTGCTCAGAGAGGTCGGAGGCGGGATAGACCCGCTCGCCGAGCTTCACGTTGTAGTCGGCCAGGAAGATCACCCGCAGGCGACCATCCATATCCGGGTCGGCATTGATGGTGTCGGCGATGCCATTGATGAAGCGGATGATCAGCTTGGCCATGTAGTAGCCCGGTGCCGCCTTGCCCCCGAAGATCACCGTGCGCGGCGCCATACCCTCTCCCTGGCCGTTCTTGATGCGCAGGTACTGGGCGATCACCTGCAGGGCATTGAGGTGCTGGCGCTTGTATTCATGGATGCGCTTCACCTGCACATCGAACAGGGAGGTGGGATCCACCAGCACGCCGGTGTGGCGATGGATGTAGTGGCTCAGCTGGGTCTTCACCGCCAGCTTGGTGGCGCCCCAGCGTTCCAGGAAGGCGCCGTCGTGGGCATGGGCCTCGAGCTGGCGCAGCTGGTCGAGGTCCCGCACCCAGCCTTCGCCCACCACCTCGGTGAGCAGGCCTGAGAGCTGGGGATTGGCCAGGGCCACCCAGCGCCGGGGGGTCACGCCGTTGGTGACGTTGGTGAATTTCTCCGGCCAGAGGGCGGCGAAGTCGGGGAACAGCTCACTCTTCACCAGGTCGCTGTGCAGGGCTGCCACCCCATTCACATGGTGGGAGGCGATCGTCGCCAGATGGGCCATGCGCACCGCCTTGGTGCCGTCCTCATCGATGATTGACACCCGGCGCAGCACCGCCTCGTTGCCGGGGTATTTGATGCGCACCTGCTGCAGGAAGCGGCGGTTGATTTCGTAGATCAGTTCGAGGTGCCGCGGCAGCAGCGACCCGAACAGATCGAGTCCCCACTTCTCCAGGGCCTCCGGCAGCAGGGTGTGATTGGTGTAGGCCACCGAGCGGGTGGTGATGCTCCAGGCGCTGTCCCAGTCGAGGTGCTTGTCGTCGAGCAGCAGACGCATCAGCTCGGCCACGGCGATGGCCGGGTGGGTGTCGTTGAGCTGCACCGCCCAGTGTTCCGGGAACTCCTGAATGGGAATGCCGCGCGCATCGAGGCTGCGGATCATGTCCTGCAGCGAACAGCTCACGAAGAAGTGCTGCTGCTTCAGGCGCAGCCGTCGGCCCTCATCGGTGCCGTCGTTGGGGTAGAGCACCTTGGAGAGGGTTTCGGAGCCCACCTTCTCTTCCACGGCCCCGTAGTAATCGCCGATGTTGAAGGCATAGAAATCGAAGCTCTCGGTGGCATCGGCCCGCCAGAGCCGCAGCCGGTCGCAGGTGTTCACCCGGTAGCCGAGCACCGGTACGTCGTGGGGGATGCCGATGGCATGCTCGGCCGGAATCCAGCGCACCCGATAGGTGCCGTGGGCATCGCGATAGCTCTCGGTGCGGCCGCCGAAGCCCACGAAGCAGGCCTGGTCCGGGTGGGGCAGTTCCCAGGGCCAGCCGCTCTTGAGCCACTTGTCGGTGATCTCCACCTGCCAGCCGTCTCGGATCAGCTGGTCGAAGATGCCGAATTCGTAGCGGATCCCATAGCCGGTGGCGGGGATCTCCAGGGACGCCAGCGACTCGAGGAAGCACGCCGCCAGCCGACCCAGGCCGCCGTTGCCCAGGCCCGGCTCCTCCTCCACGTCCAGGATGTCGTTGATGTCGTCGATGCCGAAGCGACGCAGGGCTTCAGCGGCTTCCTCCTGAATGCCCAGCATCAGCAGGTTGTTGCCCAGCTGGGGACCGATCAGGAACTCCGCCGAGAGGTAGGCCACCACCCGGGTGGGCGCCTTCCGCAGGGCCTCGATGCCCGCGAGATAGCGGGTCATCAGTCGATCGCGCACCGCATAGCTCAGCGCCATGTAGAGGTCGTGGCGGCTGGCGGTGGGGGCCAGCTTGCCGAGCGTGAAGAACAGGTGCTCGGTCATGCCATCGAACACGTCGGCGGCGGTGAGGCCGCTGCGATCGGGATCGGCGTAGCAGCCCGGGGTGGGCAGACGCAGGTTGCTGGCGGGGGTGGTGCTCATCGGTGTTCCGTCGGGGTCCAGCGCCAGTGGGTGATCTCGGGGGCATCCATGCCATGGCGATGGGCATAGCTGCGGTTGGCCAGGATCGCTTCTTTCATGCGTTCCTTCACGTGGGCCGCGCGGGAGCCTAGGCCAGGCACCCGGTCAATCACATCGATCACCAGATTGAAGCGATCGATCTGGTTGTTCATCGCCAGCTCCAGCGGCGTGTTGATGTTGCCTTTCTCCTTGTAACCGCGCACGTGGATGTTGGCGTGGTTGCGGCGTCGATAGGTGAGCCGGTGGATCAGCCAGGGGTAGCCATGGAAGTTGAAGATCACCGGCCGATCCGTGGTGAACAGGCTGTCGAAATCGCGGTCGCTGAGGCCGTGGGGATGTTCATTGGGCGTGGTGAGGGCGAACAGTTTCACCACGTTGAGCACCCGGATCCTGAGGGAGGGGATCTCCCGGTGCAGGATCTCCACGGCTGCCAGGGTCTCCTTGGTGGGGATGTCGCCGGCGCAGGCCATCACCACATCCGGCTCGTCGGGCTCGGTGCCGTTGTCGTCGTTGCTGGCCCAGCTCCACAGGCCGATGCCCTTGGCCACATGGGCGCGGGCCTGCTCCAGGTTGAGGTACTGCAGGTGACTCTGTTTGTCGGAGACGATGATGTTGCAGACATTGGTCTCCACCAGCGCCTCCTCGGCCACCGCCAGCAGGGAGTTGGCATCGGCAGGCAGATACACGCGCACCACCTCGCCGCTCTTGTTGCCTGCCAGGTCGATGAAGCCCGGATCCTGGTGGGTGAAGCCGTTGTGGTCCTGCCGCCAGACGGTGGAGGAGATCAGGCAGGTCCACGGACCGATCGGCGCGCGCCAGGGGGCGTGGTGGATGCAGCTCTCCAGCCACTTGGCGTGCTGGTTGAACATCGAGGCAATCACATGGGCGAAGGCCTCGTAGGTGTGGAAGAAGCCGTAGCGGCCGGTGAGTAGGTAGCCCTCCATCATTCCCACCAGCGTGTGCTCGGAGAGCATCTCCACCACGCGGCCGCTGCGGGAGAGCTCGCTGCCGTTCATGTCCTCCGGCAGGAACTCCTCCATCCACACCTTCTTGCTCACCTCATAGATCGACTGCAGGCGGTTGGAGGTGGTTTCGTCAGGGCCGAACACCCGCAGGGAGTCCGGGTTCAGGCCGATGGCATCGCGCAGCAGTGCCCCGAGGGGATAGGTGTTCTCGGCCTCGCTCTGCCCGGGGTTCTCCACGGGCACCGCATAGGCCTCGATGGCTGGCAGGTGCAGCTTCCGGCGCAGCAGGCCGCCGTTGGCGTGGGGATTGGAGCCCATCCGCCGGTTGCCCGAGGGAGAGAGGGACTGCAGCTCCGGCCGCAGGGTGCCCTGCTCGTCGAACAGTTCCCAGGGGCGATAGCTCTTCAGCCAGGCCTCCAACTGCTGCAGTTGGGCCGTGTCCTGGCGGGGGTTGGGCAGGGGGACCTGGTGAGCCCGCCAGAAATTCTCGATCTTCTTGTCGCCGAGGGCCGCCGGGCCGGTCCAGCCCTTGGGGGAGCGCAGCACGATCATCGGCCAGGCGGGACGCACCGCTTCGCCGCTGCGGCGGGCCTCGGCGCGGATGGCCAGGATCCGGCCGATCGCCGTGTCCATGGCGGCGGCCATGGCGGCATGCATCGCCATGGGCTCGCTGCCTTCCACGAAGATCGGCTCCCAGCCGTTGCCCCGCATCAGGTTGGCCAGCTCATCCCGGGGGATGCGGGCCAGCAGGGTGGGGTTGGCGATCTTGTAGCCGTTCAGGTGCAGCACCGGCAGCACGGCGCCATCGCTGATCGGATTGAGGAACTTGTTGATGTGCCAGCTGGTGGCCAGGGGGCCCGTTTCCGCCTCGCCATCGCCCACGCAGGCCAGGGCGATCAGCTCCGGGTTGTCGAACACCGCGCCGCAGGCGTGGGAGAGCACGTAGCCGAGCTCGCCGCCCTCGTGGATGGAGCCGGGGGTCTCCGGGGTGCAGTGGCTGCCGATATGGCCCGGGAAGGAGAACTGCTTGAAGAAGCGCCCCATGCCGGCGGCATCGCGCGACTTGTCGGGATAGACCTCGCTGTAGGAGCCATCGAGATAGGTGGGAGCCAGTACCCCCGGGGCCCCGTGTCCCGGACCTGACAGATAGATCATGTCGAGGTCGTGGGTGCGGATCACCCGGTTGGCATGGGCCCAGATGAAGGCCTGGCCCGGACTCGACCCCCAGTGCCCCAGCAGCCGGTTCTTGATGTGCTCGGGCTTGAGCGGCTCCGCCAGCAGCGGGTTGTCCTGGAGATAGATCATCCCCACCGCCAGGTAGTTGGCGGCGCGCCACCAGGCGTCGAGGTGCTCCAGCTGCTCATGGGTGGCGCTGCTGGAGGGGGCGGGGCTGAGGCCGGCTGCCTGGAGGGGCGGTTGGGTCATCCCGGGACGCAGGGCACTGCCATGGATTGCGGATTTTGACCGTAGCCGTGGTTGCCACAGCCATCCCCAACATCCGGTTAGGCATCAGGATCTGCACACCTGGCCCGTAACCCTGGCGCCGGCCTCTCTGGAAGATTCCCCATGGCACTGCCAGCCCTGCTGCTCGAGGTGGGAAGCCACCAGCTCGAAGTGGCTGAAACCCTGATCTCGGTGGGGGAGTTCCTGGTGATCTTCCTGGCGGCCCGGGTGCTGGCCGAGCTGATGGTGCGCTGGCAGTTGCCCTCGATCCTCGGCGAGCTGCTGGCGGGGGTGCTGATCGGGGTGTCGGGCCTGCACCTGATCGTGCCCCCCGACACCCAGGCCCAGCTCAGTGCGGGCGTGCTGGCCCTGGTGGGCTCCCTGGCGGAGATCACGCCCGAGGCGGTGCAGCACCTCTACAACGAGACCTTTCCCAACCTGCAGGCGGTCTCCCAGATCGGCCTGTTCGCCCTGCTCTTCCTCACCGGCCTGGAGAGCGAGCTCGACGAACTGGTGGCCGTCGGCGCCCAGGCCACCACGGTCGCCGTCACCGGCGTGGTGCTGCCGTTTGCCCTGGGCACGGCCGGTCTCTACTACCTCTTCCATGTGCCCCTGATCCCGGCGGTCTTCGCCGGGGCCGCGATGACGGCCACCTCCATCGGCATCACCGCCAGCGTGTTCGGGGAGCTGAAGTTTCTGCGCACCCGTGAGGGGCAGACCGTGATTGGTGCCGCCGTGCTCGATGACATCCTCGGCATCGTCATTCTTGCGGTGGTGGTGAGCCTGGCGGGCGGCGAGGGCTTCGCCATCGGCCCCCTGCTCAAGCTGGTGGCGGCGGCCGGCGTGTTCGTGGCGGCCGCCCTGTTCCTCAGCCGCACGGCCGCCCCCGGCTTTGACTGGGCTCTGGATCAGCTGAAGGCCCCAGGGGAGGCAGCGGTGGCGTCCTTCCTGGTGCTTTCGCTCTGTTGCTTCGCCGCCCAGGCCATCGGCCTGGAGGCGGCTCTCGGTGCTTTCGCCGCCGGTCTCATCCTCAGCTCCAGCAAGCACACCCACGCCATCGATGCGGCGGTGAAGCCCCTGGTGGCCCTGTTTGCCACTCTCTTTTTCGTGTTGATCGGCACCGGCATGGACCTTTCGGTGCTCAACCCCTTCGAGCCCGCCAACCGGGAGGGGTTGATCGTGGCCGCCTTCCTGCTCGTGGTGGCGATCGCCGCCAAGGTGGCC
>Ga0194122_10006316_pt1 | contig 10730 bp, 12 predicted proteins | sample TA2MahCa10mmetaG_FD_155487 | JGI IMG/M metagenome (GOLD analysis project Ga0194122, IMG submission 155487) | Freshwater microbial communities from Lake Tanganyika, Tanzania - TA2015021 Mahale Deep Cast 10m | ecosystem: Environmental > Aquatic > Freshwater > Lake | place: Tanzania: Lake...
CCTTGGTATTCCTTTTGCGATTAAACTTAAACTTTGGGATGTGCTATTTTTAATCGCATTCTTTGGTATTACCGAGATATCAAAGTTGTCCCAACTTTTCTTGGTTTCTTAAAATCAAGTGGTGGAGCCTCAAAAAGGACCCTCTAAGGTTTATTGCTTCCTTTAAAGAGCAATTGGTGCGGATGGGACTCTCTCCCGCCTAGTTTCTTGCTTCTAGTTAAAAAGCAAGTGGCGAGCCTGAGTTGCTGAAGATGGGTTGCATAAACCCATCTTTTTTAGTATAATGATAAAAAACTGTATTTGTATGAAAATTGGATTTAATTGTAGTTGCTTTGATCTTTTTCATGCCGGACATGTCACAATGCTCAAAATGGAAAAAGAAATGTGCGATTATCTAAAAGTAGCACTTCAGGTCGATCCAACAATAGATAGACCTGGACTAAAAAATAAACCAGTGCAGTCCATTTATGAAAGATATGCTCAGGTTCAAGCATGTAAATATGTTGATGAAATTCTTGTTTATGATACTGAATCAGACCTTCTCAATTTAATCAAAACTCAAACTTTTCACATTCGATTTTTAAGTGAGGAATACAGGGATATTGAAGTTACTGGAAAACAATATTGTATTGACAATGGCATTGAAATTCATTATCATATGAGAAGACATCAATATTCAACTACAGAACTTCGCAATAGAGTTTATAACCTTGAGTGTGCAAAAAGAGAGGAGGGAAATATCAAAGAGGTTAAACAATATTCTCCAGAACTTTTAGAAAAATACGGTCAAAAATGAATGTACTAATTATAGATGGCACTGGATTTGGCGGAAGTAAGTTTCTGCATTATAACCAAATAATTGAATAGTATGAACGCAATCGGAACTAAACTAAAAGACACATATATCATTACGACAAAAATTTTTGAGGATAAGAGAGGGTCTTTTATAGAGTCTTTTAATCTTCGTGATGTTCAGAAAATTATTGGAGACTATGAGTTTGTGCAGGACTGTCACTCAGTTTCTGTAAAAAATGTAGTGAGAGGTTTACACTATCAAATCCAACATGCTCAGGGAAAACTGTTGCGATGCATTGCTGGCGAAATCTATGATGTGGTTGTGGATTTACGCCAAAGCTCAAACACATATGGTCAGTGGATGGGGACTCGTTTAACTCCTGGTCCAAAACAACTGTGGGTTCCTCCTGGGCTTGCTCATGGATTTTGTGCTATCTCTCATCAAGCAGAGGTGTTGTATAAGGTCACTGATTATCAGTATTTGGAGCACGAAAGAACTTTATTATGGGATGATAGAGACTTGAATATTAACTGGGGTGTGGCATCTCCGATTTTGTCTGATAAAGATTTTAAAGGAACACCATTTAAAGAGTGTGATAAGTATGACTAAAATGTCTGTTTATGATATAAGAGGATTTGTTGGTGAAACATTCTGTGATCCAAAAAATCACAAAACATGGGAATCTAAAATTTTATCAAACAATTAGTTGGGGAAATGTATGTTAATGAAAAGTGATTCTAAAATTTTAGTTGCTGGTGCCAGCGGAATGGTTGGTTCCGCAGTTGTAAAAAATCTTGAAAGTAAAGGGCACACTAACATTATCAAAGGCACTCGTGATAATGTAAACTTTATAAATCAGGATGAAACTGAAAGATATTTTTGCTCAGAAAAACCAGAATATGTATTTCTTGCTGCGGCAAAAGTGGGAGGGATTCTCGGTAATAAAAATCATAAGGCAGAAATGATTTATCAAAATCTTATGATTCAAAATAATATCATTCACAGTTCTTATCTGCATGGCGTAAAAAAACTTTTGTTTCTTGGTTCTTCGTGCATTTATCCAAAGTTTGCTGAAACTCCAATTAAGGAAAGTGCCTTGTTAAGTGGATATTTAGAATCGACGAATGATGCTTATGCGACTGCAAAGATTGCTGGAATCAAGATGTGTCAATCTTATCGAGAGCAATATGGATTTGCTGCCATTAGTTTGATGCCTTGTAATCTTTATGGTCCTAATGATAACTTTGATTTAGAGACTTCTCATGTGCTTCCTGCGATGATTGCAAAGTTTCATAATGCCAAAGATTCGGTAACTCTTTGGGGTGATGGATCTGCAATGCGTGAGTTTCTTCACGTTGATGATCTTGCCGAAGCATGTTATGTCTGTATGCAAAACTATGATGAAGCGAGGCACATTAATGTTGGAACTGGTGAAGATGTAACCATTAAAGAACTTGCAGAAACTATTGCCTCTGTTGTTGATTTTATAGGTGATATTGAGTGGGATACAACAAAACCAAATGGAACTCTCCGTAAGGTGATGAATGTAGATCGAATCAAAGCACTCGGTTGGGAACCGCAGATTAATTTACATAATGGAATAAGCAAAACTTACAAATGGTACAAGGAAAACTTGCTTTGATGTGCTATAATATATACTAGGAGATTATTGACCTGTTTATGATTCAATATACAAAAACAGCACTTGTTCTTGGTGCTGGTGGTTTTATTGGTAGCCACATGGTTAAACGACTTAGAAAGGAGGGATACTGGGTCCGTGGTGTAGATGTAAAACACCCTGAACATTCTAAAACTGAAGCAAATGAATTTGTAAAAGGTGATCTTACCGATCAACTTTTTGTTGATAAAGTAATTCAATACAGAGGACCTGGAAATAATTTTTATAAATTAATTCCATTAAGTGTAATAGACTCCTTTGATGAGATCTATCAATTTGCTGCTGATATGGGCGGTGCTGGTTATATTTTTACTGGAGATCATGATGCAGATGTTATGAATAACTCTGCAACAATTAATTTAAATGTTCTTCGCTCAGTCAAAAATTTGAACGAGATGAAGGAAGTAAATAAGACAACTATTTTCTTTTCTTCTTCCGCTTGTATGTATCCAGAGCATATTCAGTTGGATCCAAACAACCCAGGACTCAAAGAAAATGATGCTTATCCCGCAGGACCCGATAGTGAATATGGATGGGAAAAATTGTTCTCGGAACGTCTCTACTTTGCTTATCATCGTAATTATGGTATCCCTGTACGTGTTGCTAGATATCATAATATTTTCGGACCAGAAGGAACCTGGAGAGGTGGTAGAGAAAAATCACCAGCAGCCATTTGTCGTAAGGTAGCAGAACTTCCTGCCGTTGGTGGTGAAATTGAGATCTGGGGAGATGGTGAGCAGACACGTTCATTCCTTTATATTGATGAATGTGTAGAGGCAACTTATCGCCTTGTTCAATCAGACTTCATGGGACCTGTAAATATTGGTTCAGAAGAAATGGTAACAATTAATCAACTTGCAGATCTCGCTGCAAAAGCTGGTGGTAAGACAATTACTAAAAAACATGTTGATGGTCCTCTAGGTGTTCGTGGTCGTAATTCAAATAATGATTTAATTCGTGAAAAACTTCAGTGGGATTATTCCATACCGCTTGAAGAGGGAATCGCAAGAACTTACGATTGGATCAATTCTCAAGTAGAACACGAAAACTACGTTCCTTTTTATCACCGAGTTTGATATGAAAATTACAGTATTAGGTTCGAGTGGGCAAATCGGTGCCTATCTCACAGAGTATCTTCGTAATAAAGGACATCAAGTTCATGAATTTGATTTGGTGAACACTTCAGATGAAGATATGACGACAATTCCAAATCCACTTTTGGAAGAGAGAATTGCTGATTCTGATTTTGTATTTTTTCTCGCATTTGATGTAGGTGGGTCACGATATCTGAAAAAGTATCAACACACTTTTCAGTTCATCAACAACAACTGCCGTCTGATGGCAAATGCATTTACTCTTCTACAAAAATATAATGTGAGATTTGTTTTTGCGTCATCTCAGATGAGTAATATGGGTTATTCTCCATATGGAGTTTTAAAAAATGTTGGAGAGCTTTACACCAAATCTTTGAACGGATTGATTGTTAAATTTTGGAATGTCTATGGTATTGAGAAAGACCACGAGAAGGCACATGTCATCACAGACTTTATCCGTAAGGGGTTTGAAACTGGTGTAATTGATATGCTTACTGATGGTGAAGAACAACGTGATTTTCTTTATGCTGAAGATTGCTGTGAAGCACTTGAAACGGTAATGGAAAATTTTACTGACTTCACCTCAGAAGATAATCTTCATATCACTAGTTTTTATTATACAAAAATCAAAGATATTGCTAGTATGATTTGTGGTCAATTTGCCTTGAATGGAAAGTATGATATTGTTCTTCAATTTTCAGAAGAGAAGGATTCGGTTCAGTTAGACAAAAGAAATCTGGCAGATACTTTTATCACTAAATGGTGGATGCCCAAGACAACTATTCAAGAGGGTATTTCTAAAGTTTTCGATTCTATGAGGAAAGAATATGAAGGTAATTGATGTATTCCCATTTTTTAATGAACTGGATATTCTTGAAATTCGATTAAATATTCTTGATCCTTATGTTGACTGCTTCATTTTAAGTGAGGCAACAAAAACATTTTCTGGTCTTGATAAACCACTTTACTATCAAGAAAATAAAGATAGGTTTGAAAAATTTAATCACAAGATTATTCATAACATCGTTGAAGACACTACACCACCAGAACTTCATCCATATCAAAGAGATGTTTTTCAAAAGGATAATATTAAGAAAGTTATTCTTGAAAATATATCTGAGGATGATGTGATTATTTGGAGTGATATTGATGAAGTACCAAATCCAGAAGCAGTTGCTGATTTAGAAACTTACTTTGAGCAGGATGCAATTTTTCATTTTGCTCAAGAAAATTGCATGGGATACTTGAATCTTGTTGAAATTGGTGGTATAATTCGTGCTATGACTCCTGACTGGGACTATGACGATAGACCCAAATGGCTTGGGACAAAGGTATTCGGAAAGTCTATTCTTGAAAAATATACTTTGTCTGAACTTCGTAGTAAACAAGAAAATGAAAAAAATTATAGAATTTTTCCTGGCGGGTGGCACTGGAGTTATGTTGGAAGTGAAGGACTCTCTGTTGAGGAAAGAGTGTTGAAGAAGATTGAGTGTGCTGCTCACTCAGAATTAAATAACGATCAAATTAAACAGAATGTTGCCAGAGTTAAAGATAATAAAGATCCTTTAGGAAGGGATTATGCAGTTTATCAAACCGTCCCCGTGGATAATTCTTATCCACAATATATTCGTAATAACAAAGAAAAGTTTGCTAGTCTAATTAAATGATTGTATCTGAACTTTATAGTGGTTCTGGTCTGGGGAACCAACTCTGGAATCTTGTAGTCCCAAGAATCGTGGCAGAACGCCATGGGTATGAGTGGGGAGTTAAAAAATCAAACCCATTTAAGGCTTGTGCCTTCATGACTAATTTTAATTTTGGAAAAGAGGTTATTGGAGGAACTGGACCTGAGGGTGGACCTCCTGTTGAATTACCAGAGGGAATTGTAAATTATTACAAAGAACGCGATGAGAGATATCCATCACACATGGGTGGAGAGGAAGTTATGTTCTTTGATGAATACCTTTGGAGTAGTCTCTCTGATAACACCAAAATTGATGGGTGTTTTCAAAAAATGAGTTACATCACAGAAAGACGTGATGATATTATTAAGTGGTTAGATTATGATAATAAAGTCATTGATTATTCTTCTGATGATGTCTGTGTTATTCAGTTTCGTGGAGGTGATTATTTAACGGGAGCATCATGGCTTCCCCCAGAATATTATCAAAATGCAGCAAAGCACATGTTAGATAAAAATCCTAACATGAAGTTTGTTTGTCTTACTGATGATCCAGAACATGCAAAACAATTTATTCCATTTGCAGAAGTTGTTGGATCTGCAGTGATGGAAGAAAAAGATCCATATCAAGGTAGTATCGGGTGGTATAAGTATCCAGGTGGTCCGATTGGAATTGATTATTCAATTCTTAATACTGCTAAAAATGCTATTATTTCTGCATCCACTTTTGCGTTTTGGCCTGTTTGGACAAATAAGGATTGTGATGTAATCGCACCTAAGTATTGGTTTGATTGGAAAAATTCAAGTGGCTGGTGGAGACCCGATGAGTCCATTGTTGATGAGTGGTATTGGTTAGACCGTGAAGGTGATTTGATGACTGGAACGGAGTGTAAGAAAGAATATGCGATGTACAAAGAAACTAAAGAATTTTATAGGAGTAAGTGATGAGCAAAGTTAAAATCTATACCTATACCCACAATCGCCCAGATTTTATTAAACTTCAGTATGAAGCAATCAAACGTCATGTTAAAGATGACTATGAGTTTATTATTTTCAACAATGAGCGTCCTGGAGGTGATGGCGGATTCGATGAATCAAAGATTGGTGAAATCAGTGCGATTTGTGATCAGATTGGAGTAAAGTGTATTCGGGTAGAACTTGATCCAGAACTTCAATATCTTAATGAAGTAAAGATGTTTGATGGTAATAGTTATACGAATGGAAATAATGCATGTGCATATTCTTTTACCTGGGGGTGGAAAAATTACATCTCAAAGGGTGATTGCCTCTCTGTAATTCTTGATTCTGATATGTTTTTTATCAGAGATATTAATTTGAACGATGAGATGAAGGATCATAACTTTGCTTTTGTTCCATCTTATCGTTATCATGAGCAATATAAAAGTCCAGAGAATCCTGGTAAAATTGCTCTTAAATATGCTTGGAATGGCATTGTCTTTGCAAAACCACATGAACTTCCTAATCCAGAGGAGATTAGTTGGGGTTGTGGCATTATCAATGGCATTGCGACTGATGTTGGTGGGGAGGTTTACTTCTATCTCGAAAAGTATAAAGATCAAATTAAAGAACGTTACATTGACCAGTGGGGTGTTCTTGTTGATGCTAATCCACCATATGAAATCAACTATAGTGGATGTGGTCAAATGTTTGCTGACTTTGAAGAAGGTGAAGTGGAGATTCGTGACTATCAGGAATCAAATCTTCGCACTTTTCCTCATCAAATTGAAAGAGAGAATTACTGGGAATATGCTTATAAAAATTTTGATACAATTATGCGAGTTGCAAGAGAAAATAATTTTCCTAAACCAACCTTTGTTGATATGTTAAAGTTTGAAACCGACGAAAATCTTCTTCAAGATGCTTTTGTCTTTCATTATAAGAATGCAAGCAATACACTTCCTTGGATGAAGGGAGATATTGGGGTGCAGTACAATCAAATCAAAACTCAAGCACTACAAAATTTATTGAATCAATTTCAATTTCAAAAAAGAATCTTAGGAGAGTAAAATGGCAATTAATCACGGACAAATTAAACAACTGATTGGTGAAAAAAATGAAATCACAATTTTTGAAATTGGTTGTGCCGATGGTAGAGACACTAGACATTTTCTCAATACCTTTGGTGAAAATTTAAAACTTTATACATTTGACCCAGAGCCTGTTAATATTAAAGCACTGACTGTTCTCGGAACTAAAAATTGTGTAGATGAATTAAACGACGATATTATTCAGGATACGAGAAATAATTTCTATCCATATGCAATGTGTGATGAAGATAAAAATATCACCTTTAAGCGTTCAAGAACTTTAGGTTGTCCTGGTGAGGGCTATGAAGTTGGTAGATACTCTGGATCTATTCATGAACCAGTAAATCAGGCATCGATGTATACCGGTATTGTTTTTGATCAAACGGTAGAATCGCAGGGTAGAAGTTTGGATTCTTTTTGTAAAGAACATTCTATTAATCATATCGACTTTATTTGGATGGACACTCAAGGTGCGGAGAGAGAAGTTCTTGCTGGTATGAAAGATAACTATGTCAATATTGACTACATTTATACTGAATATTATAATGAGGAAATGTATAAAGACCAGATTTATCTTGATGGTATTATTGATGTGCTTTCCGAACACTTTGATTTACTCGCTACTTTTCCATTCGTAGATTGTCAGGGAGGCGATGCTTTATTCAAGAACAAAAGAATTCCATGATTAGTGTTTATGGCGCTTCTGGATTTGTGGGTGATAGATTTTGTAATCTCTATCCACAGTTTATCGTAAGGCAAGAAAGAGAAGAAAGAAAACCAAAGACAAAAAATATTCTTTATTTAATTTCCACAATAGATAATTACAATATTCACTCCAATATCACATTAGATGTTGAAACTAACCTCAAAGTTCTTTGTGAAGTTTTGGATTTTTGTAGAGATTCTGATATTGTCTTCAATTTTATCAGTTCTTGGTTCGTATACGGGGAAACTGAATTACCAGCAAAAGAAGAATACCACTGCAAACCAACAGGGTTCTATTCCATCACAAAAAAAGCAGCAGAGGATTTACTGATTTCTTTTTGCAGAACATATGGTGTTAGATATCGTATTCTTCGATTATGTAATGTGATGGGCAACGGTGATGGAAAGGTATCTGCCAAAAAGAATGCTTTGAGTTATATGATTAATCTTCTCAAAAAAGATGAAGATGTTTATTTGTATGATAATGGAACTCCAATTCGTGATGTAATGCACGTAGATGATGTATGCAGAGCAATAAAACTTATCTGTGACGAAGGAAATATAAATGAAATTTATAATGTGGGGAGTGGACAACCAATCAGTATTGGTGATATAATTGGTAAAGCAAAAGAATATCTTGGGTCTAATTCAATTATAAAATATAAAGAGGCACCAGAATTTCACAAGATAGTTCAAGCAAAAGATTTTTGTCTTGATACTTCAAGGTTAAATCAACTTGGATTTAAACAATCAATTTCTATAGACAAAATAATTGAAGAATTATGTATCAGTTAATTGACCATTTTATTGAGTCCGCAAAGGAAATAGATAGTGATATCTTTCCGTTTATTGCTAATAAAGACTGGGTAGAGGGTAAACCCGTTTATTATTCTGGACCTTACTGGGATGATCTTGAGGCAAGAGAACTTATTCACTCAGTTTTGAAAGGAAAGTGGCTTTCCTCTGGAGAAAAGGTTAATAAGTTTGAGCATGAGTTTTCTAAAAAGTTTGGATTTAAATATTCAGTAATGGTGAACTCTGGAAGTTCTGCTAATTTAGTCATGTTTGCTGCTCTTAAAAAATATTTTGGATGGCAAGATGGCGATGAAATCATTGTTTGTGCGTGTGGATTTGCCACTACTGTAGCTCCAATTGTCCAGTGTGGTCTTAAACCAGTCTTCGTAGATATTGAGTGGGAGGATTTGAATTGGAATCTGGATGAAGTTGCTAGAAAAATCACAAATAAAACAAGAGCAGTTATTTCCTCTCCTGTTTTAGGAAACCCTTATGATATTGATAAGATTGTTGATATTTGTAAAACAAATAATATTCACTTAATTGCTGATAACTGCGACAGTCTTGGTAGTAAGTGGAAAGGTGAATATCTTACTAAACATGCTATTGCTGCTTCTTGTTCCTTTTATCCAGCACATCATATTTGCACGATTGAAGGTGGAATGGTTTCTTCAAATGAAAAAGGAGTTGTTGATCTCGCTCGTAGTTTTGCTTGGTGGGGTAGAGGTTGTTATTGTGTAGGACAACAAAACCTTCTTTCCAACGGAGTTTGCGGAAAGAGATTTGATACTTGGTTAGAACACTATGATGATGTGGTTGACCATAAGTATGTTTTTTCTAATATGGGGTATAATTTAAAACCTCTGGATTTGCAGGGGTCTGTTGGATCTGTTCAACTACTTAAGTTTGATGAGATTCATAATATTCGTAGAGACAACAAACAAAAAATACAAAAAATTATTGAGAGGATTCCTGGAACTAGAGTTGTAAATGAAAGAAATGAATCTGAGACAAGTTGGTTTGGTGTGCCTATCGTTTGTGAGGATAAGACACTAAAGAGATCTCTTGTTGCATATCTTGAGGAAAATAAAATTCAAACGAGAAACTATTTTGCAGGGAACATTTTACTTCATCCTGGATATAGTCACTTGGATGATGCCACTAAATATCCTAAAGCAAACCAAGTTCTTGACAAAGTGTTTTTCCTTGGATGTTCACCAACGATCAATCAAAAAATGATTGATTATATCGAAAAAACTATTCATTCTTTTATCGATGCTTGATTTATCTAGAATTACTCTTGTTGCCATTGATAATACATCAAGAGTAAGTGACACTATTAAAGCAGTTTATACTTGTATTGAGCAAGCAAACTTTGGTTCTGTAAAACTCATTACTTCAAAAGAAATTATAGAACAGCACAAGAATACTCTAGAACAAGACAATATTGTTTTAGAGGAGATGGTTTTTCCAATCACAGAAATTAATGAATATAGTAAGTATTGTTTGTATGAACTTCATAGACATGTAGATAATCAGCATTGTTTATTAATTCAAGATCATGCTTTTATTGTTAATCCAGATGCATGGTCTGATGAGTTTTATGAATATGACTATATTGGTGCTCCGTGGCCTTACCAAGAGAATTCATATGTAACTCCATTTGATGAGCACATCAGAGTTGGAAATGGTGGATTCTCTTTAAGAAGTAAAAAACTTCTTGAGGTTCCTCTAAAAAGAGAAATACCTTTTGACTGCACCACAGGAGATTTTTATAAACACTTCAATGCAAATAATTTTGCAGAGGATGGAAATATTTGTGTGCATAATAGACATATGTTTATTGAAGAAGGTTGTAAGTTTCCTTCTGCAGAAGTCGCTGCCAGATTTTCATATGAAACTCCAGTGCCAGAAAATCAAGGACTAATTCCTT
>Ga0194122_10006321_pt1 | contig 10725 bp, 9 predicted proteins | sample TA2MahCa10mmetaG_FD_155487 | JGI IMG/M metagenome (GOLD analysis project Ga0194122, IMG submission 155487) | Freshwater microbial communities from Lake Tanganyika, Tanzania - TA2015021 Mahale Deep Cast 10m | ecosystem: Environmental > Aquatic > Freshwater > Lake | place: Tanzania: Lake...
CGTGCTGAGCGGATGCTCGCGCGCACCGAAGCATCTCGACCAGGCGCCGATGACGCCGCAAGAGTCCCTGAAGGCTATGCAACTCTCAGAAGATTTCAAGGTCGAGATCTTCGCGACCGAGCCGCATGTCGTCGACCCTGTCGACATGGCGTTCGACGAGAATGGGCGGATCTATGTGGCCGAGATGCTCGACTATCCCGACGACCCGCCGCCTGGCAAGCCGGTGCGCTCGCGCGTGCGCGTGCTGGAAGACAAGAACGGGGATGGCGTGATCGACGCAAGCCACATTTATGCCGACAACCTGCTGCAGGTGTCGGGGCTGATGTGTTGGAAGGGCGGTCTCATCGTCGGCGCGGCGCCGGACATCTTGTACTTGAAAGATGCCGATGGCGATGGCAAAGCCGAGGTCCGCACGGTTCTCTACACGGGCTTTCCGAAGGTCAATCCAGAGGGCCGCATTACCAACTTCACGCTAGGAATCGACAACTGGATCTACGCCGCCAACAACGGCGCCGACGCGCGGTTGGCTAAGCCCGGATCCAAGGACGAACCCCTGCTTCTGCGCGGCGCGGACCTGCGGTTTGATCCTCTGACGGGCGTTGCCGAACGGGCGTCCGGTCCCGCGCAGTACGGGCTCACCATGGACGATTGGGGCAACCGATTCATCACGCAGAACACTGTGCATCTGCGGCAAGCGGTCGTGCCTGCCGAGTATCTGAACCGCTCGCAATTCCTGGAAGTCGGCGCGGTGTCGCAAGACATTTCACCGGATGGAAAGGGTCAGACGCCGATGTTCCCGTTGACCAAGCCGCAGCAGTGGCGCGTGCAACGGACCGCTTTGCGGCAGGACCGCTATAAAGAAACGAATCCCGGCCGGGTCGAACATTTACAGGGATACTTCACGGCGGCGTCCGGAAGCATCGTCTACAACGGCGACGCGTGGCCGGCGAAGTTTTACGGCTCGATCTTTACAGGTGACGTGAGCGCGAACCTGGTGCGGCGCGAGACCCTGGAACCGAGCGGCGTAACCTTCCTCGCCAAGCCTGCTATCGATAAGACTGAGTTCCTGGCATCTGGAGATGTTTGGTTCCGGCCGGCTCATTTCGCGAACGCGCCGGATGGCAACTTCTACGTACTCGACATGTACCGCGAGTACATCGAAACGCCGGAGTCGATCCCGGAGGAGATCAAGAAGGGACTCGATTTTTGGAGCGGCGACGACAAGGGGCGGATCTATCGGATTGTCTCGAAGACGCCGGTGCAGACACGGGGACTGAAAGTCGATCTCGGGTCGAAGTCGAGCGCCGATCTTGTGTCGCTGCTGTCGAACCCGAACGGCTGGCATCGCGATACGGCGCACCGGTTGTTGTTGGAGCGCCAGGATAAATCGGTTGCGCGTGCGCTGGCGGCGGAGTTGACGAACGCGGCGAGTCCGCAAGCGCGGTTGCATGCGTTGTGGCTGCTGAAAGGCTTGGGCGTGTTGGAGGCCGCCCATGTCGCGCGGGCGTTGAAGGACGAGCACGCGGCGATCCGCGAGCATGGCGTGAAGCTAAGCGAGAAGTTCCCCGCGCTGCAAACACAGGTGATGGCGATGGCGTCCGATTCCGCGTTGCGTGTGCGGTATCAGCTCGCCTACACACTCGGCGAATTCAACACACCGGCGGCGCGGGCGATGCTGGCAAAACTGATAGCGCAGCATGGGGACGATCGCTGGTTCCGCGTTGCCGTGTTGACGTCGGCCGCGAATCAGCCCGCCGAATTCTTGTCGGCGGTCAAGAACCGAGACTTCGTGCAGCAGTTGGCGCAGTTGATCGGGGCGCGGCGGCGGACTGGTGAGATCGAAGCGCTTCTCGCCAAGAGTGGCACGGACCCATCGGCACTGAATGGGTTGGCGCGCGGGATGAAGTTATCGGGCGGCGCGCGCGTAAAATCGGCTGCCGCGGAAGCCGCGTTCCGGCGTGTGCTGGCGTCGGACAACCCGGCGGTGCAGCAGGCCGCCTGGAACGCCGCGCAGCACTTTGATATGCCGGCGATCTTCGCGCGGGCGCTGGCGGAGGCCGAGAAGGGATCGGTTTCGGCGGTGCGCGCGATCGGTTCAGGCGTTGAGCCGGCGAAATCGATTCCAGTGCTCGAAAAACTGCTCACGGGAAATCCACCGCCGGAACTACAGGCGGCGGCGATCGGCGCGCTTGGCGATACGGGTGATTCGCGGGCGCCAGGGATCATCCTTGGAGCGTGGAAGACCTTGCGTGGCGATGCCCGGGTTCGGGCCGTCAATACGCTGGCGGGCCGGAAGGATTGGGCGACGAAGCTGATCGATGCCGTCGAAAAAAATCAAGTCGAGGCGGCGGGAGTGGACATCGTCGCGCGTGTGCGATTGATCGAGAGCGGCGATGCGCGCGCGAAGGCGTTGTTTACGAGCGGCACCGCGGAGCGCGCGAAAGCGTTGGCCGCGTATGCTTCGGTGCCGTCGTTGAACGGCAATGCTGCCAAGGGAAAGCTCGTGTTCGAGGAGAACTGCGCGCGTTGCCACATGCCGCGGAGGCAAGGTGGGCGCGTTGGCCCCGATTTGTCGGGTGTGAACAATAAGACCCGCGAAGAGTTGTTGAAGGCGATTCTCGATCCGAGCGCGGCAATCGAGCCTCGGTTCGTCAACTACATGGTGACCACCAAGGACGGACAGGTTTTCGATGGCGTGATCGCAAACGAGACGCCAGCGGCAATTACGTTGCGCGGCGGGACCGAGGACGGCGATCAAACAATTTTGCGAAAGAACGTTGCGGAGGTCCGGGCATCGTCGATTTCGCTAATGCCCGAGGAGTTGGAGAAGTCAATCGACAAGCAAGCGATGGCGGATTTGATCGCCTACCTGCGGGCCGGGTTGTAGCGGGCGCTAGCGGTAGGCTTGGGAGCGATGGCAAACACCAAAGATCCCCATCGCATTGTTTTCCAGGGTGAACAACACGCGATAGTCTCCCAAACGCAAACGGAATGCGCCTGAAAGCGGACCATGCAGGGGCGCTACGTTGCCGGCTCCGGTTTGCGCGTAATGGAGAATGCCATCGAACAGGCGCATGGCGGTGGCACGGTCCAGCCGGCGAACGTCGGCCCGGCCCTCATCGCGCCATTCGATTCGGAATGGCGGCATTATTTCGTGAGCGGGAAGTCTGCCGGCGTCAATCCAAAGTCCGCGAGCACGTCCTCCATTGGAACGCCCTTGCCGCCGGTGGCGTTGTGGGCCTGGCTTTCGCGGAAGCGGCGGATGTTCTCCTCGGTGTAGAGATCGCTATCGCCGTCCTCATCCACCATCACTTCCAGCAGTGTATGCACCGCGCCGAGTTTGGCGGGCGCCAGTTGATCGAGCCACGCATGCGCTTGCTCGCGTTGCTGTTGGAGGTCCATCGCAAAATCCTTTCGCCACAGGGGCTAGCTTCTATTTTCAATGTAACAGGGTACGTTTGTAGTTTCGCTACTATATTGCGGGCCGGGTTGTGGCGATTACTTCAACCGTAAGCTCCGGAGCGATGGCGGATGCGGTAGCCGCCAACACGAAAGCGGAAATCGTTCGAGCGAATCCTTTTCGGCCAACGCCGTTCCAGTTCAAGCAGTCTCCGCTAAATCGAGTCCCAAGCGGCGCATGGCATCGGCGTATGGAATGCCTTTGTCCCCGTTTCAGTGGAGCCACGCTCTGGCCTCGGCGACGTCGTCCTCGGTTTCCGGTTCGTCGTCGAGTGGTGCGTGGCGCAGTGCGGTGGCCACGGGATCGACAATGGGGCCGCAGAGCTGTGTTTCGGGCACGCGGTCGATCAAGCTGTGAGCGTGCTGACGGGTGTCGTTCATAACGGGCCTCGTGATCAGCGCGCAGGAACCTTCTTATCGCCCGCGCGCAACCACTCGAATTCCTCCGAGGTATAACATCTGCAAATCATACCCTCCTGGCGGTCAAGCCGATCCAGCACGGTCAATTTCTTTGGGTCGACATCAACTTGTAATCGGACCGGATCACGGAGAAGGCCAGCGGCGACGCCATCGAACGAAACGTTCACTCCCGGCCTGAGCCGCGCGCCGGTCCACGGAGCGGTGAGATGAATAACGGCGTCGGGCACATCACCCTGAATACTGACAAGAAACGATCGCCCTTTCCTCTCGTCCAACACCGAGACGATCGTCGCCGGGAAACCGGTGGGGAGCGCGTGTCCGATCAGCTCCTTCGCATAGGCATCGCCGTCTTTCTTGTCGAGGGCGTCGCGCATCAGCTTCCACATCTCCAGGTGCGGATTTCCTTTTGACAGACTGCAAATCAAGTCTCTCGCCGAAGGCGGCGAGACACGCGGTTGCCCGTACAGCGAAATCGCAAACACCAGAAGCCAATACTGGACCGTCGATGGCATAGCACTCGAATGATCGCACTTCGCCGTTACAAACAAAAGCACCCTGCCAAGCGGCGGTCTTACTCGCGGCTCAGTCTCGACACCACCTCCGCGCCAATAGCCAACGACGCCGTCGCGCCAGGACTCGGCGCATTAAGCAAATGCAGCGCACGAGGTCGTTCGGCAAACAGAAAATCTTGAACGAGGTCGCCCGAAGGCATCATCGCCTGCGCCCGAACACCCGCGCCGCCGGGTTCGATATCGTCAACGCAAATTTCGGGCACCAGCCGTTGCAGCGATTCGCAAAACAGTTCTCGGCTGAAGGAACGCCGAAGTTCGTACCAGCTCACGCTCGGGTAGCGCTTGAGGAATCGCCACAGGCCAGGAAAGGAAAGCGCGTCGAAAAGATCGCCGGCGACGAAATCGCGCTTCGTATAGCCCTCGCGCGCGAAGGCCAGCACGGCGTTTGGCCCGGCCTCAACGCCGCCGTGAATCAGCCGCGTAAAGTGCACGCCGAGGAAGGGAAACGACGGATCGGGCACAGGGTAGATGAGATGCCGCACCAGGTGCTGGCGCTCGGGTTTAATCAGATAATACTCGCCGCGAAATGGCACGATGCGCATCTCGCGCTCAATGCCGCCGAGTGCCGCGACGCGGTCGCAGTGCAAGCCCGCGCAGTTGACGATGAAGTCGACGGCACTCGCGTCGCTCTTAGTCTCGACCACCCAACCCGAAGCCGTTTCGTGCAAGCCGGTGACGCGCGCATTCGTGCGCACTTCGCCGCCGCGCGATTCGATCTCGCCGACGAGCGCCGCGCAGACGCCGGCGTAATCGACGATGCCTTCTTCCGGAACCCGCAGCGCTTTAACACCGCCGACATGTGGCTCGATTTCGCGCATCTCTTCGCGGCTCAGAACGCGCACATCGCGAAGACCGTTCGCCCGACTGCGCTCGTAGAGATCCATCATGCGCGGCACTTCGTCTTCGCTGGCGGCGACGACGAGTTTGCCACAGATCTCGTGCTTGACGTTGTGACGCTCGCAGAACGCGACCATCTGGCGAATGCCCTCCACGGCTAGCCGCGCTTTGTTGGAACCGGGCTTGTAGTACAGGCCCGCGTGAAGCACGCCGCTGTTGTGTCCCGTCTGATGACGGCCGGGCGCGGGCTCCTTCTCGAAGACGATCGCCTTGCGGTCCGGATACTTTTCCAGCAGCCGATACGCTGTCGCCAGTCCGATGATTCCGCCGCCGATGATGCCCGTCGTGTGCACGGTTAGAAAACGCGGTTCTTGAGTTTGTCGATCGTGAACTTCGCTGTATCGGCGACGGCCATGACGGTCATGACGCCCGCCTGCACGGGATCGGTGACGACCAGGTCCGCCGCGTCGGGCACGCTGCCCGCCATGTTCAGCGATACCACCAGCAACCCCTGCGCGCGCACATCGCGAACGGCCTGTTCGATCTCGCCGCCCATCAGGGAACCGGCCAACACCAGCGCCTTCGCGCGCGGCAATCGCGCAACGGCGCGCACGGCTTCGGCGAGCGGCTTCTCGCCAACGAGCGGTATCGTATCGACCGAAATATGTTCGCCCCGAATGTTATGCCGGTCGGCTTCCGAAATCGCGCCGATCGCCACTTGGCCGACCTGCGCGCCGCCGCCCATGATGATGATGCGCTTACCGTAAATCTTCTGCATCGAATTGACGGGCCGGACTTCGGTGACGACGTCGAGCGCGCGCAGATCGTTGCAGAGTGCATCGGCGTCGGCAACCTCGACTTCGAAATAGGTCCGCGACAGCGGGCGCGTCTCCATAATCTGCACCGACGTGATGTCGCCGCCGTGGCGAACGATGACGCCGGTCAACTGATGCAGGAACCCGGGGCCCGCCGCGCCGATCACCTCGAATGCACAGTTAGCGCTCACTTGGCCTCGTACTTTTCCAAGAGGCCGTCCCACAGGCCCTGCGCCGAAAGAATCAACTCGCACGCTTCACGCACGGCCGACTGGCCGCCGCGCGCTTCGGTGACGAAGTGTGCCGCCGCCTTCACTTCGGGCCGCGCGTTCTGCACGGCGATGCCGAAGCCAACGCGCTTCATGACCACTATATCGGTGAGGTCGTCGCCGATGTAGCCGATCTCGTCCGCTTCGATCCTCGCGTCGGCCATGATCTCTTGCAGGATCGGGATTTTTTCGATGTGGCCCTGATAGATGTAGGCCATCTTGCACTGCTTGGCGCGGATCTCGGTGGCCGGGGAGACGCGGCCGCTGATCACGCCGGTCTTGATCCCGTGCCAGTTCAGCCACTGCAAGGCGATGCCGTCCTGCGAGTCGAATCCCTTCGTCTCGGCGAAGCCGCCCTGGCCGTCAGGCACGTTCCACAACGTGCCGTCGGTGAGCACTCCATCGACATCCATAAGCAACAACTTCACGCGCGCGGCGCGTTCACGAGCGGTCAATGCAAACTCCTTCGATACAATTGAATCTCGCATGCTCAATCGTGTCGAGCGCACGATCTCTCGTTATAACATGATCGCTTCCGATGGCCCGGTTGGCGTGGCCGTTTCGGGCGGGGCGGACTCGGTGTTCCTGCTGCACGCGCTTCGTGCCGTGGTGAAGAACCCGCTGGTTGTGCTGCATGTGAATCATGGATTGCGCACGGCGGAATCGGAAGCCGACGAAGCGTTCGTTCGGTCTCTGCACGACGACGTCGTCGTTGAACGGATGAGCGCGGCGGAAGGGAACGTCGAGCAGTTCTGCCGGCGCGCGCGGCGCGCGTTTTTCGCCGAACTGATCGCGTCGGGCCGCGTGTCGTGCGTGGCGACGGGCCACACCGCCACCGATCAGGCCGAGACCGTCCTGATGCGTCTGATTCGCGGGACCGGGCCGACGGGCTTGCGCGGCGTGTTGGCGGTGACGAAAGAAAAAATCGTCCGGCCATTGCTGGAACTCCAGCGCGCGGAGATTCGCGAGTGGCTGCGCGAGCGCGGCGTCCAATGGCGCGAAGACTCCTCGAACGAGTCCGAGCATTACTTGCGGAATCGCGTGCGCGGTCATTTGCTGCCACTGTTGCGCGAGTGGCAGCCGGCGATCGATCAGACGCTGGCGCGGACCGCGGCGATCGCGGCGCTGGAAGAAACGTATTGGCGCGATCTTGTTTCCGGCGTTGGCGATGCCATCGACGTGACAGCTCTGCGGGCGCAGCATCCGGCGCACGCGGCGCGAACCGTTCGCGCGGCGATCGACCGCGCGATGGGCGGGCTCGAACGGATCGAACAGCAACACGTGGAGAGTGTGTTGGCCTTGGCGGCGGGAGAGGGAGGATCGGGCGCGGCGGACATCCCGGGTGGGCGCGCCGTGCGGTCGTTTCGAGAGATCAAGATTCTACGGCGGGACGCGCCGACACCCGCCGCCGCCGAATTGAACCCGCCGTTTGCGGTCGCGGCGGGCGGGTACGCGGTCGACGGGCGCTTCGACGAACAAGGTGCGATCGACTGGGAACGGATCGAGCCGCCACTGCGTCTGAAGCAGTGGGAGCCCGGCGATCGATTTCACCCCATGGACAAGTTGAGGCCCCGCCCCGTGCGGGAGTACTTCCAGAAACTGCGTGTGCCCTCATGGGAAAGGCCGCTTTGGCCGATGATTACTGATAGCAGTGGCATTATCTGGATTCATGGAGTTGGCGCGTCGAAACGTGTCGCGGCCGCGGACGCAGCACCGCGGCGTCTCGCCATCGTCTGTCATAAGGTATCCTCTAAGTAGTTGGACTCATTTGAGATTTGCCAAAGGTGTCGAATCAAAAGCCCTGCTGGCGCCGTCTCATAGTTTGAGGGAGCAATGTCATCCAATCTGAATAAAGTCATCTTCTGGATGGTGATCGTATGTCTGGTCATCATTCTCTACACCGTCGTCAAGCCGGGGAAAGGCAAGGCGGAACAGGCCTTTACGTTTTCCCAGTTCCTCACCGCGGTGGAAGCCGGGAAGGTGAAGTCGGTGCAGATCACCGGCAATGAAGTGAAGGGCCAACTGTCGGATGAAGCCGACAGTTCCATGCGTACGCTGATTCCGTCGAACTACCCGGACGTCTACAAGATGCTCCGCGACAAGAATGTCGGCGTCGAAATCAAAGAAGCTTCGAACGCGAACATGATCACCCTGGTGGTCAATTCGATTCCGTTCATCCTGCTGCTGGCGCTTTACTTCTTCATGATTCGCCAGATGCAGAGCGGCGGGAACAAGGCGCTGAGTTTCGGCAAGAGCCGCGCGCGCCTGCATTCGTCGCAGCAAAAGAAGGTTACGTTTAAAGACGTCGCGGGCGTGGATGAAGCAAAGGAAGAACTGCAGGAGATTATCGAATTCCTGCGCGAACCGCAAAAGTTCCAGAAGCTCGGCGGACGGATTCCGAAGGGCGTGTTGCTGGTCGGTTCGCCGGGCACGGGCAAGACGCTGCTGGCGCGGGCGATCGCCGGCGAAGCGAACGTTCCGTTCTTCTCGATCTCCGGTTCGGACTTCGTCGAAATGTTTGTCGGCGTGGGCGCTAGCCGCGTGCGCGATCTCTTCGAGCAAGGCAAGAAGAACGCGCCCTGTATCATTTTCATCGACGAAATCGACGCCGTCGGCCGGCACCGCGGCGCGGGTCTCGGCGGCGGTCACGACGAACGCGAACAGACGTTGAATCAGTTGCTGGTCGAGATGGACGGCTTTGAATCGAACGAAGGCGTGATCCTCGTCGCGGCGACCAATCGCCCCGATGTGCTCGATCCCGCACTGCTGCGGCCGGGCCGTTTTGACCGGCGCGTTGTCGTCGGCCGGCCGGATGTGAAGGGCCGCGATCAGATTCTGCGAGTGCATACGAAGAAAGTTCCGTTGTCCGATGACGTCGATCTGACGGTCGTCGCGCGCGGTACACCGGGCTTCGCGGGTGCCGATCTGGCCAACCTCGTGAACGAAGCGGCGCTGATCGCGGCGCGGCAGAATCGCAAGGTCGTCACCATGTTCGACTTCGAACATGCCAAGGACAAGGTCATCATGGGTACCGAACGCAAGTCCATGATGTTGACCGAGGAAGAGAAGAAGAACACGGCGTATCACGAAGCTGGGCACGCGCTGGTGGCCGCGCTCATCGAGTTCGCCGACCCGCTGCACAAAGTCACCATCATTCCGCGTGGTATGGCGCTGGGTTTGACGATGCAGTTGCCCACCGACGACAAGCACTCCTATCACAAGGAGTATTTGGAATCGCAGTTGGCAATCCTCATGGGCGGACGCATCGCCGAAGAGATCTTCATGAAGCACATCACCACCGGCGCGGGCAACGACATCGAACGAGCGACCGACATGGCGCGCAAGATGGTCTGCGAGTGGGGCATGAGCGACATGGGGCCGCTAAGCTACGGCAAGCGCGAAGAGCAGATCTTCCTGGGCCGCGAGATCTCGCAGCACCGCGATTACTCGGAAGCGACCGCGATCAGTCCGTGCGCAAGTTCGTCGACGAAGGCTACGCCAAAGCGCGGCAGATCATCGAGACCAATCACGATGCGATGGTACGGATCGCCGAGGCGCTGTTGGTGCGCGAAGTGCTGGACGGCTCCGAGGTGCTGGCGCTGATTCGCGGCGAGTCGCTGTCGGCCTCCAATAAGCCTTCGAAGTCGGACGACGACAAGCCCGCGGCGTCGCCAATGCCGATCCGTCCCGAGGGCGGATTGCGTATGCCTCCGCTGGTGGATGGGCCGCAACCGGCCTGATGCTGTATCTCTTCGATGTGGATGGAACTCTAACCGATTCGGCGCCCGACATCACGGGCGCCGTTTCGGAAGTTTTGCGCCGGAACGATCTGCCGCCGCAGTCGTTTGAGCATCTGCGCACCTATATCGGCAAGCATCTGCGCGAGCTGTTTTTCGACATCGTGCCGGATTGCACGGAAGCAAAAAGCGACGCCCTGATCACCGACTACCGGACCATCTACGCAGCGCGCGAACATTCCCAGACCCGCGTGTATGCCGGTATCGCCGAGGCGCTCGCTGGAATAGAAGGATTGAAGGCGACCGCCACAACCAAAGGCACGCCGACAACCCGAATCGTGCTCGAAAAGTTCGGCTTGATTCAATACTTCGATCACGTGCAGGGGACCGATGGCTTCCCAGCCAAGCCCGCTCCGGATGTGATTCACAAGTCGCTCGATCGATTCCAAGTGGCTGCCGGTGACGTGCTGTTCATCGGCGACTCGGAAGCGGACATGGCGGCGGGACGCGCGGCTGGCGTAAAGTTGTGCGCGGTGCGTTGGGGCTATGGCGACATCGACAAGATGGCGCGGTATGCGCCCGACTATTGGGTGGACGAACCGGCGCAATTGTTGGC
>Ga0194122_10006326_pt1 | contig 10716 bp, 13 predicted proteins | sample TA2MahCa10mmetaG_FD_155487 | JGI IMG/M metagenome (GOLD analysis project Ga0194122, IMG submission 155487) | Freshwater microbial communities from Lake Tanganyika, Tanzania - TA2015021 Mahale Deep Cast 10m | ecosystem: Environmental > Aquatic > Freshwater > Lake | place: Tanzania: Lake...
TGGATTAATACCATTCTTATAAAGCTGATCGCGTGCGGCCTTTGATGGATTAAAGGCTAACTTGATGACGTTCTTAATACCTCCGCGATTATAGCCCGCAGGTGAAAACCAAGGATCGCGTTCTTCATCGGTACGAACCATTAAGCCGGCAGTATCACCATTAAGGGCTACGTATCGATATAGATCATTGTATTTGTCGTATGTGTACTTCATTCCGCTGTCCATGACAGCATAGGACGTTGAAGTCAGGCCATTTCGGAAGCTGATAATATCATCAACTTCTTTATTCAGATAATTTGAATTATTCACCACCGTTGAGCGTGGAGGTGAGAGAACTGCAACGCAATCCCTACGCTTAGATACGATATTATCGATGATATGAAGGGCTACCGTAGAGGTACTTTCTCCGCCAAGAACAAGAGACACATCGACCTTTTCTGGGTCTGAGAACATGTTGTAGCCGTTAATATAATCGGTGCTTCGAGGAAGGTGCCCATCACGGCCGTGTACGAGCGAATCATTTATTACGGTCTGCGCGCCCGTGCCAAACGCCACGCCCGCTGCGGCTTTACCGGCGTTAGACATTGTGCTGGAATGGGCTGCAAACCAGATATACTGGGATCTATCGTTTATTACATTAACGTAGAAATTCCCAGTTCCGTCGGCCGTCTTCGCATCGAAGGCCTTGGACACCTTGCTAAACCGCTCAAGCACGGTATTAGCTTGGCCGGTCCACTTTCCATCTTCATCTGCGATGACGATGTGCATTTCGTCGCTGGAGCCAGCTTGCGTCGATACATAGTCGGACGTACCCGGAGCAGAATCGAATTGATCGTTGAACTCCCACTGCCTAATGGTAGTGAAACCAGCCGCGGGTGAAGTGTTGCCCACAAACTTATTGCGAAGAACGAGAACATTGGCGGATGAAACGCTTGCAACCTGAACTCTAATCTTGTCCGCTCCGGCAAGTAGAATATCGCCAGCCTTAACTGTAGCAGTTAAAGTAGCCGCGCCGACTTGATTTACGGTTGTGCTGTTATTGGAGAATACAAGCTTACCGGCTAGTGTGCTTTGAAATGCGTTGGCAGTTGGGCACACTGAAACTCGAAGCGAATTGCCCAAATCGCCAGGATACTTGGCAAACCAATTACCGATGCCGCTGATGGCCGCACTTGTGCCAGACGCTGGAGCGTAGCGTAGCTCGTAATCTTCGTCGCTAAACACAATCGTATTCTTTGTGTTTGCTGCCGCAGAATGAGCATTACGCGCATTGGCCACAGAGGTCGCACTCTTATTAATCGTATTCGCACTACCATGAACGACACGAACCACGTATAGCTTGTTGCCGTAAGCTAGAAAGCTGGCGGCTGGGAAAAAGTCAGTATATGTATTGGCATTGGGTGTTTGAAATTGTTTGACCAGCGCGTCTTCCGAATCGACAAGAACGCGCGTGTTGACGGGGCCCCAACGCGTATGTGCGGCGATACCGGCCTCAGTCGTGCTTACAGCGGGAATAATTGTAGTAAGATCAATTTCCGATACATTGACGCCGGCAGAAATTTGAAACGGCATAATAATTCTCCCTGTTAATCCTTGTCGTCGTTATTCGTGATTATTTATAATAACGAAGTTTTTCAAAAATCAGTGCGAGCAAATCCCGATACATATGTCTCCATATTTTCTGGCTCAGGAGATTGACCATCGTCTATAAATCCTGCGGGCAATAAATCGTTTAACATATCGGAATAGCGTTCTGACGCCATTTTTGCTCGAATATCAGTATTGGTTAGATCACGAAAAAATGGTTGTCGGACTAACCATCCAAACATAACAAGCGTCATCATAAGATCGTCATTATGCCCATCTTCAGCTTCATATGATTGTTTTTTATGGACGAAGGTTGAAATTTCTTGAATTACGTCGAAATCCTGTATTATTATCTTGTTGTCCTCTATGAGATCCTTGATATTAGAACATCCTATGCGCTTAACCTGCTTTGTCATACGAATGCCCAGCTGAGAAGAACTGCCAAAGCCCGAATTGATATATTGCCCTGCTTTTGCATTATCATTAGCACTCGACAATACATTTTCATACTCAAGATCGGTTTGTAGCGACATAGCAACCTGCGAACCGATATCATTAGTCTCTATAAGAACAAACGCATCATTGTACCATTTTCCATACTTATATATTATTTCAGGATACATGAGAGGCGATATCATATTGTCGCGAAACTTGGCCACCAGCTTATATGGAATAGAAGTGACATCGATAATCGAAAACGCCGAATAATCCTGTCCTGCGCCGTGGCTTGTATCGACCGTCATGACATAGGTATGACCGGCTATAGGTCTCTCGATAATGTCCAGCCCCCATTTGTCGCGAGTCGTAGATACAAAAGCCAATTCGCGAATCTTGTCAGAATTTATCAGCGTATTGGTGCTACCTAGAAAATTACATTCGAATTCTTGTTTAAATTGTTCCTCTGAAGTATTGCGAATTGTCTGACTTCGCCAAGCGTCGTCGTGCCCTGGAATTTCTCGCCAAGATACTTCTATGGGAATATAAAGACTGCGTTTTTCAATTGCGTCTGCCCACATCTTATAGTAATGATTCATACCGTTTGGTGTAGATACGATAATGATTTGCGATGTGACGCCGGAGCTAATAGTAGGATATACCGAAGAGAAAAAGTCTTCGGCAATATTTCTCGGAACGAATGCAAATTCGTCAAGTAATATCAGAGAATATGAACCACCACGAATTGCGCTTGACGAAGTAGCGGCGGCAAGAACCTTACTTCCATTCTCTAGTTCGATATTACCCTTATTCCAAGTAACAACTCCCTGCTGTAGCCATATGGGAAGATTTTCATATGCGAGTTTTGCCTTAGCTAGAAGATCATTGGCCAGACGGCCCTTATTGGCAAGAATAGCTACGTTTTGATTATCCTGAAATAATATCTTCCATACAATATACGAAGTGACCGTGGTACTCTTACCTGACTGCCTAGGCATCTTCGTAATTACGAATCGCTCATTTTTGAATGTACGCATCATATTTCGTTGATAATCGTACATATCGAAGGAAATCAAACCTTTATCGATATTTACAATCTTGATATATTTTTCCGTAAAATATTCAACGTCGTTCGCACATCGCACATATTCTTCAATCTGTTCTTGCGTGAAGGATATCGGAACGTGTGAGCGTTTTAGTTTAGGATTAGCTAGATATAGATCACTCATTAGTTAGAATCATTTACCCTCTTGCGGCTGCGACGAATCTTGTCCTTAGCGGCATTTGCCCTAATCTTATTATGGGCTTTGTTTGCTGGCGCTATCTTCTGCACGGCCGTGGTCGCTGCTGGTTTATGTGTCTCGACCAAGGTCTTAGGGCCGAGGCCTCGAATAGCACGAAACATAGACTTGAAAACCTTACGTATATTATTCCACATTTGTTTTACCTCGTATTATTTTTTGTAATTCTGCCGTACTACCAACAAATATAGCATTAGTTACATTCTTCGAAGATGTTTCTGATTCTGTCGTATTTAATTCTTTTTTTTGCTTATGTATATTAAGTAAATCCTTGTTGGCATCGACTAGTACCTTGATTAACTGCCCAACTACTTCATACGTACGTGGATGCTCACTTTCTTTTGCCAGCTCCAACGCAGACTCCAGCGCATCGTCTCCTTTTTCTATTATATTGCGAATATTATTGCGCGCAACTGTAAAATCGTCACTTACGTCCGGCGCGCCGGCAAAAGTTGCGGGAAGAGATACTGTATCCAATACCACCGTCGATGGAGTTATATCAAATATCTTATTCATATTATTATTTAACTGTGACATTATGTGGGTAAATCCATTCGCGTTTTCTGTATCTGTTCAATACGAAGATTATCTGATCCACTTACTGGATCATACTTTTTGCCATCAGCAAATGTGAATGTATTCGCAGCCAGCCCATAGTTTGAATTGGCCGAGATTAGTGACAGTGCTATAGATGCTGCGCTATTTGTAGTCGGCGAACCATTAGCCAATAGCCCGGGAGTAACTACGACGCGCGAGCTTCGCCCAGTTCTGGCTATATCAGCTTGAGTGATAGAAGTGCTTTGAATGCCATATAGAACATTTGTATTTGATTGTGCAGACACGATATTTAAATCGACCTGTGCTCTCTTGATTACACCACTGGTTCGAACTGGCCCAAAGAAGTACCCGCGAACCGTGAAATCTAATGTGTGAATTAGCGCCCTACGTGTCACGAAGTCACCCTCGTAAGTATCTTCAGATGATATGCTATTTAATATGGTAGGAATGTCTAGAGTAATTCCCATTGATGGAATTAAATTCACGCTATTGGTCCACTCGGGTCCAAAGTATGGAATAATCTGCTCAATTATCTGTGCGGCATCATCTGCATTTCGAGTGTAAATATACAATGAGAAATTCATATTATATGGTACGGGAACAAATTGGGATCGAACTCGATTTAAATCAGATGAATTGTGCGATACATTCTTCGTACTGCCCGTTAGACGGCGCGTGCCATCATATGACATACTGAGCATTTCAAACGATATCGATGGAAGTTGAATAGCTACAGGTCGAGTCAAATCGGGATCGGCCGCAAGTCTGGCCAAGTATTTTTCTTTCGGGCTGTAAGTAAGAGGCACACCAATAGACTGTATTACCGCATTACTGGAATCTAAACGCTGAACAACCATATCATTGAACATATTACCGAACATGACAATGTATCGCCGAAGCGTCTGATTATAATATTGAGAACCGAATATAGCCATTTACATTACCATCTATCGGTTTCACTAAAAGGATTCTTCTCAGACCAATTCACAAACGATAGCGATTTCGCCGTGATGTATTCGTTATTAGCCATTGGAGCCGTCGCTTCGAGGCGGAATTCTTGAAGCATGTATCCTCCATCCTCAATTAACATAATATTTCCTGATTCATCTAGGAACTGGTATGTTAGTATGTCGAGTGTCGTATCGGACTCGATAATATCGATTACTGTATTGCCCGTATCGAGACGAGAATCACGCTCATACAATTCGCATTGAATATCATATGTATATAGTTTACCGTGCTGGTAGAATATATTTTCATGTTCGACAGATTTGATTTCGTATAGCTTATTATTCAACGGAAGAAATATTAGATCGCCTTCAAGTGGGCGAGATGACGTAATACTATATCCATTGGCGCTACCTGTCTCTAGCAAGTATGAATCCGTTGCGCCCCAAGCTTGTGTATTGGCAGTTTCTACCTGATAATTATATCCAACTTCTTCGATTAGTTTTTCGGTGGCAATCTGACTAAATCGCTTTCGCGCCATAGTGAAAGTAATTTGATCGCGTATTTCAAGATTAAACTTACTTAGGAAATCACCCTCGCCTTCAAATCCCTGTATATTCTTGATATAGACTTCTAAATCAATGGCCGAATTGAATTTACCCAGAGCATCTTCACCCAGAAGAAAATCCTGATTGATTATGGTTCGCGGTAGATACTTTACGTCCAGCCCATATATCTTTATGCTCTCTATAATAAGATCCTCGGCCGTATCTTGTTCTCGGCCGTAACTATAATACTTGAAATACTTATTGACGGTCATTGATTAGCCCGTGAGGTCTGACAGAATACCCGATACACTATTGACCATGTCTTCTTCGATCTTCGCTATTTCAGCATCGGCTTCTTCGTATATAACCTTGCCATTGAATGTTACACCACCGGGCAATTGCATACCTTCAAACTTCGATAGATTCGAACCCCATTGCCTTTTGATGAGAGCCGTGGCATATTTCTTTAACCATGAGTCGTTGTATATATCGGTATATACTTCTGGATCGATGGCTTTATACCCATCAACTATGATAAAGTCTCCTACATTAAGTGTATTCCAATCAAGATCAACATTTAGTATGTTTTGGTGCCGTTGAAATCGAATTGGCTTGATGCCTGAGAATAGTTGTTCTATTGTTTCTATATGACGCAAAGTCGAAACATATCCAGAAACATCGATATGCGATAGGTTACCATTATAGATATCATTTAGATACACCTGATAGCGCGCATTGAATAAGTTTGAAGTGCCAATTGATGAATCTATATTCAATATTCGCACAACACCAATCATCGATTCGGGAAGCGTAAAATATTTATTGACAAGATCGTTGGCCGTCACTGAAATTTGATAATATACATGCTCAGTGGCCTCGAAGTGATTATCGCGGTACTTCTGTAGAGCATCATCAATTCTATCTTCGATCTGCTGGTCATCGACGTTGATATCGATTACGGGATATCCCAGCCGACGAAGGCAATAGTCCTTTAAGCCTTGCCGGGATGCTATTGCTGCCATGATAACTCCACGATATTGTGTTACAAGCTATTTATAATTGTATCATCCATGCGGTTAGCATATCGATATTATTCTTATTTATCACGACTAAATAAGTAAATAAGTGAGAGGTGTCATATGGCTATCATATCATTTTTTATGAGTCCGGTTGGAAGAATAATGTATCGGGGCCCTAATGCTTCTGGGCACTATAGCCGGCCTGTATAAAATGCATAATGATTCGATTAGGCGCGAGGCTCTTGCGTTATACAATCGCAATCAATTGGAGCAGATTATTAGGGATCAGAATCAATTCATATCAAAGATAAACGAATTGAGCGAATTGCAGAAAAGTACTCTAACCAATCTTCAAACGCAGAATGATATGCTGAATAGAAAACTAGGTACCATCGACGACTATCTGTCGTCAAAGGAAGCAGCCGCAGCAAACCAGACAAGTTCTGATGTACTCAAAAATACCGTTCGTCAATTGGAGTTGCTGAAATGAAATCAATCATATGTGCAGGTATGATGCTAATGCTTGCCGCATGTAGCGATTCAGCACCACAACCTCAATTTGTTGCCCGTAATAAATTTATTGTAATCGACGTTCCTGCCAATCTATATTATTGTCCGGTTATAGTTAAGTTTCCATCCACAGTCAATATGACTGATATAGAAGTTGCGCGATTGCTCGTACAGCTTCAGAAAAATAATATATCTTGCGCTAATTCAATGGCAGCTATTCAATCCTATTTGTCAAACGCCAAGCTGGCCTTAGAACAGCAAACACCTTAGAGCTTAAAATACAACAATCACGGTTTGTCGATTGTCCGTGGCTCCATTCGTTCGATAATATCCGACTTATGTTTGCTACCAGAAGACGATCCAAAATAGTATGATACTATGGCCGTAGCAACGCCACCAATCCATCCAATAGCAAGATTGACGAATTCCATAGGCAAAGGCTGCTCGAATGGGTAAAATGTAACGAGTCCAATATAAGTAAAAAACGAAATAATGGTAATCAATGCAATAAACTTTGGTGTCCAATCAGTAGTTTTCGCTATGGAATGAATTGGCTTAGGTGATAATTTATTAAATTCTACTTCAATGCCTTGTAGAAGCACTAGCTGGTCGAAATTAGCCAGCATAATAGCACTAGATATTTCTTCTGATGTGCCGTCGGGTTTACCCAGTAGACAGGTTGAAATTTTACGAGCTACGATAGCAGCCAATGGACCGGCTATAGCCGAGCCCAGAATAGGGCAAACCGCACTTAAAATTAAACTAGCCGGCGTAGATAATACCATTATAGGTCTCGTAATTTATTCAGTGTAATCCGATCTATAATACCTGTAGCTACCAGATTATTGCTTTGCTGATACTGCTTCACGGCCTGTTCTGTTCCTGGACCAAAGTTGCCATCTAAACTTATTTTATAACCATGTTGAATTAGAAGCTTCTGAGCTTCGTGAACAGCAGCATTTTTATCTCCGATATACATGGCTTCAGGATCTTTAAGTATTCGCTGTATCTTGGCTAGGTAGCTTCTGCGGTCATCCAAGCCATTTGTCCCTCCGTTGATGCGACGAGTTATAGTAATAATATCATTTGCGTCTGCGAATGCATTAAGGCCTCTGGTTTTCCAATATTCCATGGCAGTACGTACAGATATTTCTGGAGTAGCGGCAAGTGGCGGATCGTTGACTAGATCGACACCTAATTTATTTCCATACGTAACGTAATTTGCTCGACCGGTAAGCTGAAAGATACCACGCCCCTTGTATCGCCGCCCATCGCCGGGTTGAGTATTACCCAAATCGGATCGGCCTTCATATGCATCGCCACTGGCGTATTCCTCCAGTGTCATGAAATGCGCGGACTCATGAGCGGCTTGCGCTAAAAAATGACATACTCGCAATTCATTGGATATTTCATATTCATCGGCATACTTGTTGAAATACAATACTACGCCATCGACGATGGCTTGTTTACTCGATGGACATAAGCGCTTTAGGATATCGGCAGTAATCATAAATTCCTCAGATTTTCTATCAAAATAGTTCTTGACATATGCATTTATTATGGTATAATAGAGTGTAGCTCTATAGAGAAGGTTACATATACAGTAGAGTGGAATAGAATAAGTGATAAAATAGATATAAAATAAGCAATGAAATAGATATATCTATTTTATCACCATGATTAACTAATTTGATGCAAGATCCATCCGTGGACTCTCTATTTGTTAGCTATTTATATTTTATCACTCACGCAATATACAATATTCGGGATATTTATAGATGGATCTAATGACTAGTGGATCGACTAAGTTTTGTATTACATCAGCCAGATGTTTTTTCTTAATAGTAACAAAAACTGCTACTCTATCAATGCTGCGTTTGTTTATCGGTGTATGCGCCGCAAATACATTATTCAGAAAAAATGCTTGATGTTTAGACTTCATGTTACAGTACAGTATTTCTGGCTCTAGCATGTTTTCAAGTACATCAGAAGGCATCTTCCATGCATCAGGAATATACTGAGTCATTCGTCTCATGAGTAGGTGATTGCAAGAAACATCTTCATTTCGTAGATAAAATCTTAGTCCAGAACTATCAGGATCTATATGCCAAAAATACTTGTTTACGAAGTCATTTCTTGTAGGTAAAAATAAGATGGTATAGAGATGATGCTGTTCTAAACCAAAACCTTTATAGCAATATTCTGCTAAGTCTTTAAACAGATGATTGAAATCGTTCTGCCATTCTCCGGCATGCATTCCGTATACCAAGTTCCATGGATACTTCGACTTTAATCTATCATGAGCAACAAACTTCTGCTTGCTTTCTATATTAATACAGGGCTGTGGATATACGTCTACAGACCATTTCTTAAATAATTCATAATCTATCTCTGGTCTTTCAGGAACGTCTAGTGGTGTGTATAAAACGTTCAGATAATTCATATGGTATATTCAACCAGTTCTTGATCTTTATTCAGTACTAGATTACCATATATGTGATTGCACAGATCCGGATCTGTGCAACGCTGCCCAGCTTTGACATATTCAATAATGGAACGTTTAAACATAGATAATCTCGAACCAGGAATATCACTCGAACTATTAGAATTAACAGCAACAGTACAATAGATATTCTTAATTTGATGCTCTAAAAAAATGTCTATCAACGCATTTTCTATAGATAAAATTTCATCACTCCAATAAGTCTGTCTATGACTTTTTGTCAGACTATAATTCTTATCTCTAAGTGTCCAACCTATACTGGCTACTTTTATATTATTACGCAGCCACATTTCTCCCTGGATGAATGCTATTAGAGTATCATCTTTAAAATATCCTACATAAACAAAGTCTTTATTTTTTATTCTATTCGAATGAGCTGAAAACCACAATTCATCTATTGTTGGTATAAGAGAATCAGATTTCAAGCCATCTTGAAATTTAGAATTGCTGTTGAATATCTTGAAGATGTTATCAAAATCTGATTCATATAGTCTTCGTATCATAAAGCTGATCATTATCAATTCGGGTGAATTTCATAATTTTTTGAGCAACGCTTAAACGTATTCCATGGACATTATTTCTATACTTTTCGATTGCAGAATATTCTCCGGCCGGAATTAATTCTACGGTTTCAGTTTTATATCTAGAAGAACACAATCTAAACAGCTTTGGATCTTTTATTTCTTCTCGTGGTTCTACAATCCATCCGTTAGGATGGTCTACACTTACAACATTAGGTGTAAGTCCATAACCTGTTTTTATTTTAAGACTTTCGGCGAAGTCTATAAAATAATTGGATAACTCAAAAATTTGATCGGGCATCACGTCGCTTATATTATAAGTGAAATGATGTTTTGGTGCGTCTAAGTTTTTACATTTAGAACTCTGCGTCCAATTTAGTTCATTTGTATCAGGATCAGTCCATAACTTAAATCTGTAATATCCTAAAAAAATATCATCATTAGAAAAATTACCCAAGTAATAGGTATTGGGATTTTTCAAATCTTCTGGAAGAATAGTCTTCATAAATCTATCAAAAAGAAGTGTGCCGCTAGTATCATGATCATGAATTGATGACATGATAGCAGCCTTTGGTAGATTCTGAAACTTCTTGTGCTTTAAGAAAGTAGAAACTACCAATTCTGCATCGTCATGTGTTAGTCTTCTTATCGACACATTAGACTCTTATTGCTTTGATCACCCAGTATGAGGGATCCGGTAGCCACTTATACTTATACGCTTTGTTTGGATTTGTTGGATCCTCGTGGTGAGAGCGATGCGACCACTCCCATGGCATGAACGGGAAG
>Ga0194122_10006330_pt1 | contig 10707 bp, 10 predicted proteins | sample TA2MahCa10mmetaG_FD_155487 | JGI IMG/M metagenome (GOLD analysis project Ga0194122, IMG submission 155487) | Freshwater microbial communities from Lake Tanganyika, Tanzania - TA2015021 Mahale Deep Cast 10m | ecosystem: Environmental > Aquatic > Freshwater > Lake | place: Tanzania: Lake...
TTGTAGAATACTGCCAAAAAAAACTACAGCAAACCGAGACAGAGATTCAAAAAATCATTAAAAAACAAGCATAAAATGTCGCTCAGTAAAATTCTTATCGGTTCCGCCTTGGTACTGGTTTTATTAGGCCTCACTTACAAATTTTTTGGTGGCCCGCGAAAAGACAACGTAACTGCAGCTCAAGTTGAAGCAGACTCTTTGCGAACGGTACTTAGAGAAACCCAAAAAGAGCTCAATGAAGCCGAACAAAAGGCTGCTAAAAAAGACCTTACGCCACCTCTTACGCTTGAGCAGCAACAGGCTAAATTGGAAAAAGACCTCCGCAAGAAAGAAGAAAATGGGCCGCTTGATTATTTATCGCTCGACTACGAACATACCTACCGTTGGTTTGCCGGAAAGGAAGAATACTATGGCCACATTCTCAATCATGCCAAGTATGCTACCTTCATGAACTTTGAAATTCGGGTCACCTTTTTATCTGAAACCAAAACAGCACTTGGTTCGCGTGTTTTTGTGTTGTATAAATATTGTTCGCCAGGCGAGCAAATTCCTTTCAAAGTGCAGGCCGAGGCGCCATCTGGCTACAGGTACCACCGCGTAGAGGTCATTAGAGCGGTACCATTTGAGTCTGACGAAGTCGGCGACGACGGCGAAATCGTCAATTAATTGACTTGCGATATTCACAATTTAAGATTTACCACTTGTGAAATCAAGTTGGGCTAAAAGAATTTAGCAGCGTACTTTTGATTCAAACTATTGCCATGAAAAACATAATTTTTGTAGCCCATTTAGTGTTTTGCTGCTTTTTTTGGAATCAAAGTGTTGCACAGCAACTAGACCCTATTCATTATCCACCGGAGTCTGAGTGGGAATACCTCACAACAAAAAATACAGACTCACTTATACAGGTAATGAAGTTTTATTTCCTATCTGACGACACACTTTTTTTCAGAGAGGCAGTCAGTCAGCAAGTGGTTAAAGTGTCTGTTAAAGATCTACAGGGAATAAGCATTTATGTCGGTCAAGATTACGCATTTGCGAACAGGTTTTATGGCCCAAAAGGTGCCAATGCCAGTCGAACCTCCAAGAATGAGAAGCTCGATCGCTTTTATTATTACTATTTGAATGCACCTGAATTGAAATTCAGCAAAACGGCTTCTTTTCTATCGATAGAACAAACAGAAATGGCACTGACAGATTCAACAGCGGCGCGCCAAGAAACATTGCCTGTTACATCAATACCTGTACAAAATACCAAGCCCCGTTCGGCACTTAGGCCGCAAATTGTTTTGAAAAATGGCGGAATCTTATACCCTGAAAATTTTTATTTCCTCTCCGATGGTCAACTCTATTTTGGTAATGGCGTTCGCGAAAACGTTTTTAAGGTAGATACCAATGCAGTAGCCGCCGTTATTGGAATTGAAGTTGGAGAAAATCTCAGATTGATGTCTGGTAAAAAATACGTGAAGCGTGGCCGAAGTTTAGTGGCATTAGGTGTATATCTAGGAGCAATAAATATCGGAATCGTTGTAAGTGCCATGGTTAACGAATACAGTCAAGGCATGGCCGTAATCACCTCTATTCCTACGGCTATTTTATACTATCAATTGATTGCGAAAGGCACCAAGCGCATTCAAAATTACAAACGTTTCAAATACGCAAAATATGCGCAAATCGCTAAATAAAATTCTGCAGCATAAAATGTGATAAACATTTTGAATTTCATTTAGTTATATTTATATCCTAAACCTATCTATTGTTTGAATTACAAAAGTCGTTTGACTATGCCTTTGTAGGCATGGGCTGTGCCAATTCATTGATTTTAATGGAGTTGCATAGGTTAGACCTGCTTGCCAATAAGCGGATTGTCATATATGAACCCGCTGAAAAAGTCGCAAACGATCGTACCTTTTGCTTTTGGCTGGAGTTCGATAAGCTGAAGTCTTTACAACTTGATCAATTGGTTGCCCATAGCTGGTCTAGTGTTAAAGTCAATTCACTTAAAGCCCAAACTTTGGACGGAAAAAATTACTATTACTTGCGGGCCGATACTTTATATGCCCACATTAGGGACTTATTAAGGTGTTATGATGTCTGCTGGAAAGAACAACAGCTAGAGGGTTATCCAGAACCGCTTGGTAACATCGTTTTTGACAGCAGACCACCTCTATTTGAAAAACAACAAAGCCACCAAGTAAGACTTGAACAAAGTTTCTACGGTTGGATGGTACAGACAGAGGAGGCTATTTTTGACCCAGAGGTTTTTACCATGATGGACTTTTCTATTCCTCAACATGATCAAACCCAGTTCTTGTATGTACTGCCTTTTGCATCAAATATGGCATTGATCGAACCGACGCGTTTTGGCAAGGAAATTATTTCAGAACAAGAAGCCACTGCACTTATTGAGAATTTCTTAGTCAATCATAAAACGACATATCAAATTTTGGAAAAAGAGCAAGGATGTATTCCAATGTGTAGTGCGTCACTTCAAAAGGAAAACTTGCCGCGCAATTGGCTTCGTACAGGGGCAGGCAGTGGTCAGCTCAAACCGAGTACTGGTTATTCGTTTGTAAGAAGCTTATTGGATGCCCAACAAATCGTGGGCGCCGTTCAACAAAAATCAAAAATAATTGAACGTCGGAGGAGTGCAGCACGCTTTGCTTTTTATGACCGGTTACTGCTTCGAATATTAGCACAAAAGCCTCAATTAGGGAAGCGGATCTTCACTCAACTTTTTGATCGCAATCAGGCAAACGAAGTATTGGATTTTCTAGATGAGGGCACAACAATAGGTCAAGAACTGCGGCTCATGGCGACCCTTCCAATTGGCCCGTTTATTTGTGCGGCCCTAAAAGATATTCTTGCTCAATTTCTTGTTTATTTTCGGCGTGGCAATAGTGCTTTTTACATGACTCTGATTCTTTTTATTTTACAATTTTATCATTTGGAGGCATGGTCTAATTTTATTTTGGTCCTTGGTCTTTTGACAGTTGGGCTTCCACACGGAGCCCTTGATCATTTGCCAAATTTTCCTTTGAATTCAACCCGATTTTGGTACTTTATCGGAAAATACATAATTCTTGGTAGTCTATTGCTTCTAATTTGGTTTGTGTTGCCTCCATTGGCACTTATACTATTTCTTACTTATACGGCATGGCATTTTGGACAGGCCGATTTTGAACATTGGCAGCGAAAAACAAATTTATTGAGCTTTTTATGGGGGAGTATAGTTCTGACCCTCATCCTTGTTGGACACCGTAACGAAACGCTGATCATTTTGAATCAAATGGGCATAGACCTTAACTTAGGATATACCTTTAACATTCATTTCATAGGAAAAATCGGGACAGGTCTAGCTTTCTTGCTTTTAATAATTTCCCGAAAAAATCATTTCTTTTTTAGTTTGATACAAACTTTAATGGTTTTATTCATCGGATTTTTCTTGCCTTTGATTCCTGCTTTTGGCTGTTATTTTATTTTTCAACACAGCCTTCACGGCTGGAAGTATCTGAAAAATAATTTAGCGTTGTCAGACTTTCAAATGTGGAAACAAGCACTGCCCTTTACCCTTGGTGCATTGTTATTATTAGGGAGCTATATGCTAATGGTTAAAACCCCAAATTGGGGTCAACTCTTCATTTTTTTATCGGCACTGAGCTTTCCGCACGTATGGTACATGCATAAAAGTTATAGCAGAAAATAGCTTACTCAATGAGTGTAATCGGATAAGTCCGCTCGTTGATTTTTAAAAGATAATTCCCTTTTATGAGTTGGTTAGTAAGTTGAATCTCTCCTTCAGTATTCCCGTTTTGAACAGCTTTTCCGTCTAAAGAAATAAGTTGAAATGAGCATGCTTGTTGGATGCCACTTAAATAGATGATGCCGCCAATCTTTACTGGATTTGGTGAAATAATGAGCGCTTGATTTATTTGTTGCAGACCGCTGTCTTCAATGGTCAAGTTTATCGTAACGGTGCTATCACAACCATTTACTGATGTAAAGTTCTGCGTATAGGTACCAGAATTTGCGTAGTCTATGCCATTCCAGATAAATTGATCAAGAACTGTACTATCAATAACGATGGCATGGATAGGATATACGGAGAGGTTAAGTGTTACAATAGAATCACAGCCCAAGCTACTCTGTAATGAATCTAAATAAACCCCGCTGTTGAAAAGCGATTGCCCATTCCATGAATAGGAGCCACAAGCTGTTTCATTGAGGGTTGTTTCAATTGTAGGCGTAATGGTTAAATTGAGGACAACAGTTGAGTCACAACCATAGCTATTGGTACCCTGATATGAATAGGTACCGCTTTGGTTATAGGTTTGTCCATTAAAGGTGTAAGTGTCGCAAGTGGTTACGTTTAACGTCGTATTCGATGGTAGGTGTTGATAAACGATAATACTTACAGCACTGCTCGTACCGCAATTATTTTGAGCGGCAACCGACAACGTTCCAGAAATAAAACTTTGATTAAATACAAGATTGATATTGGTACCAGTACTATTGCCAGTGGTGCCATTTGGTGTAGTCCAAACATATGAGGTTGCGCCGGCAACGCTATTTGTGCTGTAGGCCTGTAAACCCCCGGAAAAACAAAAATCAATGGCCCCGTTAATTGAAGTGGGAGCAGCTGGCACTGAAACTAGGGTAACGGTCACTGCTAAACGGTTCGTTGATTCTAATCCATTAACAGTTTGAGTAGCATAATAAGTTGTTCCGTTTGAGAGGAGCGTATTGATAGGCAGTGCGCTTCCGCCGGTTGGGGTAGCATACCACTGAATGGCCGTTCCTGTTGCGATGAGTTGAGAAAGCGTTGCCCCTGCACACAGTGTTTGGCTCGCAGAACCTGTAGGCGCAGCGGGTGGTGTTGGAGGAGGCACGTAAGTATAACTTGCCGTAACAACCCCTCTGTTGGTACCACCATGATTGCTATAGCTAAAAGTGGCAGAACCAGAACGCGCCCATATCAAACTAATTGAAGTTGGCATACTTGGGAAAGCGTAATCATTGGCATCTCCGGTATTGAGTCCGCGCGTTGCAATAATTGTGCGTGTGCCTGCATTCACAACATCAGAAGAGATTGTCCAGTTTTGTTGGGCATCGGTAACCGGAGCGCTAAAGCCCGTGAGTTTGCAGTCAAATGCGGAGAGTGTTCCGGCGCTGTGCACCCCAACGACGTCTGTGCCGTTTGTCATTGACGTTGCGTTAAAACCCAATGCAAACCAGCGCCCGGCAGGGCCTGTTAGCGTGAGTGTAACTTGTGTACCCACATCAATTTTGGCGGTCATTGCTAAGCCAGCTGTAGAACTTAAGTTGACCACGCCTGTGGTGTAGGTTTGTGCCTTGAATGTTGAAGCGCATAAAAAAAGTAAAATGGTAAGTAAAATTTTATTTTTCATTCTGAAGGATTTCATTCAATTTAGGGTTATTATAGAGTTGCATCAGCTGCAATAAGGTTCTTCCTTGCTGATCTACAACATTTAAATTTGTATTGTATTTCTTGAGCAGAAGAAGAGCATCAATTCGCTGCAAAGATAAAGCAAAATGCAACGGATAACCCATTTGTTCAAATTGACACGGGATATCGGGGTTTGCGCCCCTTTTCAATATTTCTTCCAGTAATACCAGGTTGTTTTTGTAGATAAGTGCATATATAACGGATCCTTCTGCATAACAATAGTTGAAGTCTGCACCTTTGTCGAGCAGCAATTGCGCAACTTCATTGTTCCCACGATATGCCGCCAACAAAAATGGACTTGCACCGTGATCAGAAATAAGGTTGATGTGCTCGGGGTGTTTTTTGAGATACTTTTGCATTTGCTTAACCGATCCAGAACGCGCGAGATCAAATATAGTTTGGGCACTCACTTTATGTGTTGGCAAGTACATCAACAATAGAAAGAGTATATTGAATTTCATTTTACTTTTTTAAAAAAATTTGGTTTATTACGACAATTAATTACAGTAGAGTTGCTCATGTTTTAAACAATAAAACGTTCTAAATGTGTTGGAATGCAACCAAAAGCATAGAGCCAATTAGTATGATTTTCAATCCTGTACCCAGAAGAAAGCCAAGAAACGCACCTTTAGCCGACTGCCAGGCATTTGTATTGTTTGACCCGGCAACGAGTTCACCCAAGTAGGCACCGAAAAGCGGCCCCAGAACGATTCCCCAAGGACCCGCAAAAAGGCCTAACAATACACCAAGAGTAGCGCCCCATTGCCCGGCCTTGCTGCCTCCAAATTTTTTGGTGGTCCAGATGGGTAATAAATAGTCGAGAAATACCAATGCAATGACCAGCGCCGCGAAAACTATGAGGATGATATTGGAGAATGGCGTATTCCCATAGAAATGAAGGAGCAGCAGACCAGCATATGAAATAGGCGGGCCGGGCAATAACGGCAAAAAACTACCAAGTAAACCAGACAGTATCAAGATAAATCCGAGGATGGTCATTAACAATTCCATTCCTTGAATTTACGATAAAAAATCAGAAATTAAAACTTAATTTGAGTTGCGCAGCAGCTAGTTCATATTCTCCCGGCCCCATTTAACGGCTAATCTTAACCTCTGCAAACGGGAATTCTTCCAAAAGTTCACCTGAGTAATAGAAATCATAAGCTACACCTCCAAAAGTGTATTCTCTGTCTCGGATCATAAAATTAGATCCGCCTACTGCTGGATTTTTTTTAGGTTTCGACTTCTTATACCCTAAATTGAAAATAGATGCTAAAATTTCTGGGCGCTCGTCAATGGGGTGGCCGGCATTTTTCCATTGAGTCGCGATCTGGCGAATAAAAATGCCTGCATATAAATAAGAGTAATAATGATCTTTGTATTGCACGAGTCGTTTGACCCTCAAGCTGAGAGTGTCGTTGTGTTGGTTGTTGTAGTTATGCGTTGAATCGTAATCGAGGAGGTGTTCATATTGGGCGCCACAATAATAAGGGCTATTCGGATCTTTCAAATAGTTTTCGATGTTGCGGGCAGTGTGTTCTTTGATGCCTGTTACACCAAATGACATATTTGTTTCTAGCGCCAATGTTTTGAGTGGCGCCACTAAATCTTTGAAGCGCTCCCGTCTGGAATTAAACAAGCGCACTTGTTCTCCAACCAAACAGGCTACAATGATGCGTGGCTCTACACCGCAGGCTGCAGCAGCAGAGTCTATGTAGCGCTTATCTTTAGCAACGGCTTCTTTAAAATAACTCCATTCAACATAATTCATCCATTCGAAGGCATTCCCACCTTTAGCGCGCTGGTTGCTTTGTTGTTTGGTCAATAAAGTACGAAGGCGCCTTTGATAAGACTTATTATTTTTGAGTTTGAGGTCGACGGCGGCTAACATTTGCAAGGCCGTCTTCTCTGATTTGGATTGAGCCCATGCATCTAGAATGATTTTCGCATTTTTCGGATAATATTCATTGACCAAATTGATGCGCTGTAAAATTTCATTTCGGTATTTGACCAAAGAAGCGCTGTCTACCCTAAAGTTTTGGTTGTATTTGTCGTGCATCGACTGAAAGTAGCGGTTGTTGTTGTCCACCGAACCTTTGTCGTCGGTAAGACGCAATTTGAGCGCAATAAAAATACCAACGAGTACAACACCATAAGCGGCAAAGCCATATAGGGCAATGTTATAAGGGATTTTAAACCATTTACTTTTGAAGACGCGTTTCATTTGTTGAAATAAGAACGGGCATTATACGCAGTTTTCATTTGAAAGTTACAGGCGCATTTTACTACCTTTGCTACTATGGCACTCATTAAAGCATGTAGAGGTATAACACCACAAATTGGTCCCGATTGTTTTTTGGCAGAAAATGCAACAATCTTAGGAGATGTTCAGATGGGTGAACAATGTTCGGTATGGTTTTCGGCGGTAGTTCGTGGAGACGTCAATAGCATCAGAATGGGCAATAAAGTCAATATCCAGGACGGTGCCGTTTTACATTGCACCTACGAAAAGACGAAAGTTCATATTGGCAACAATGTTTCCATTGGCCACAATGCCTTGGTTCACGGTTGTACCATCGAAGACAACGTACTCATCGGAATGGGCTCAATAGTCATGGACAATTGTTACATCGAAGCCAACAGTATTGTGGCAGCTGGAGCTGTGCTCACAGAGGGCACGCGCGTCGAGTCCTGGTCTATATACGCGGGGATTCCCGCCAAGAAAATCAAAACACTCTCACCCGAGATATTTGCCGGAGAGGTTCAGCGCATTGCCAATAATTATGTGCTCTATTCTAGTTGGTTCAAAGAGAACCCTTAATTTTACTTTCAAATCTGTTTTCATGAAATACGATCGCATAGACAACGCTTTATATATAGCCAATCGCCAAAAATTTACCGCGCAAATGGTTGCCGGTACTTTGGCTGTATTTAATTCCAATGATATCTATCCGGTTTCTGCCGACAGCACCTTGCCTTTTGCCCAGCACCGCGACATTCTCTATTTGTCTGGCGTCGATCAAGAGGAATCAATTTTAGTTTTATTTCCTACGGCCAGCAACCCAGCGCACCGTGAGGTTTTATTTTTAAAAGAAACCAGCGAGCTCATTGCTATTTGGGAAGGAGAGAAACTAACCAAGCAAACTGCTTTTGAAACCGCTGGAATCCAGACCGTTTATTGGCTGCAGCAGTTCCCTACTATATTCAAGCAACTCATGGCCGAGGCAAGTGGTATTTACCTAAATAACAATGAGCATTTGCGCGCCAAAACAGAAGTCGAAACCCGAGAAGACCGCTTTATCAAGCAAGTCAAAGTGGACTACCCTGCGCATCAGGTATATAAGTCTGCGCCTATTATGCACAAGATTCGCTCGATCAAAGAGAAGAGTGAACTTGCACTCATGCAAACCGCATGTAATATTACTGAGGCTGGTGTTCGCAGGTTGTTGAATTTCATCAAACCGGGTGTTTGGGAATACGAAATCGAGGCAGAGTTAGCACATGAATTTTTGCGCAAACGCTCTAAAGGTTTTGCCTACACGCCAATTATAGCCTCTGGTAAAAATGCTTGTGTGTTGCACTACATCGAGAACAACCAACAATGCAAAGACGGAGATGTTATTTTGTTAGATGTAGGTGCTGAATACGCTAATTACAGTTCGGACCTCACGCGTTGCATCCCTGTGAATGCCCGTTTTACAGCCCGCCAAAAGGCAGTTTATAACGCGGTCTTGCACGTTAAAAATGAAGCCACCAAGTTATTGGTTCCAGGCACCATTATGGCCGAATACCACAAACAAGTGGGTCTGCTCATGGAAGAACAATTAGTTGGGCTGGGTCTTATCTCTATTGAAGACATCAAAAACCAAGATCCTGCTTGGCCAGCCTACAAAAAGTACTTTATGCATGGCACCTCTCACTTTTTGGGCCTCGACACGCACGATGTTGGGCTTTGGCATGAGCCAATTTCGGCCAATATGGTCTTTACGGTAGAGCCGGGGATTTATATCCCAGAAGAAGGATTGGGTATCCGTTTAGAAGATGATGTTGTTGTACAGCCGAGCGGTGCGCCGTTTAATCTCATGGGCAACATTCCAATCGAGGCTGACGAAATTGAAGCCTTGATGAATGCCTGAATTCCCGTTTAATTTACATTATACGGTCCATGGCGAAGGCCCGGCATGGGTTTTCTTGCATGGATTTCTAGAGTCGTCCACTATGTGGGACTACCTTCCGCTAGACAACCTTCCCATTCAGCAAATTCGCATCGATTTACCAGGTCATGGTTGGTCTTTTGAACTTTTAAACACGCCTTCCATCCAATTAATGGCACTAGAAGTTCAACGGATTTTAACTCATTTATCTATTGAGAACTTTACCGTTGTAGGGCATTCTATGGGGGCTTACGTGGGTCTTGAACTCTCTCAATTGAAGGGTTTTAAAAAGTTGATTTTACTCAACTCTAATTGTTGGCCCGACTCCGAACAAAAAAAGCAAGAACGCCTTCGCGTGGCATCAATTGTCATGAAAGCCAAGTCGCATTTTATCAGAGAGGCCATACCAAACTTATTTTCAAATCCGGCCGAACAAGACCAAGTTATTGAAGAACTAATCGAAGAAGCCAATTGCATGACCCCTGAAGCCATCGCTTTTGCAGCACTCGCCATGAGAGAAAGAGCTGACTTCACAGAATTTGTTAATGCCAATCCCGAACGCTTCATTTTTATTCACGGCAAGTTAGACCGTTTGGTGAGCGTAGCCGAATTGCAGTCAAAAATTAAGGGCCCAAAAATTCACCTTCTCGAATGTGGACACATGGCGCATGTGGAGGCAGGAGAAGAAGTGATGGAGATATTTAATAAGTTATAATTCTCCCTTCGAATCTATGATAATCGTCACTGGGCCATCGTTGACCAAAGATACTTGCATGTCGGCCCCGAAACGGCCGGTTTGAATGGTGCTACTACTTGTTTTCTGGAGCTCCGCAACAAAGTACTCGTATAGCGGAATTGCCTGTTCGGGGCGCGCGGCCTTGATATAACTTGGCCTATTGCCCTTTCGGGTAGCTGCGTGTAAAGTAAACTGACTCACGACCAAAAATTGGCCGCCAACCTCTTGAATACTGAGGTTCATTTTACCGTCAGCATCTGAGAAAATCCGGAGGTTACTGACTTTTTGAATAAGGTAAGCGGCATCTGTTCGGGTATCATCTTGCTCGATGCCAAGTAAAATGAGAAGGC
>Ga0194122_10006346_pt1 | contig 10680 bp, 9 predicted proteins | sample TA2MahCa10mmetaG_FD_155487 | JGI IMG/M metagenome (GOLD analysis project Ga0194122, IMG submission 155487) | Freshwater microbial communities from Lake Tanganyika, Tanzania - TA2015021 Mahale Deep Cast 10m | ecosystem: Environmental > Aquatic > Freshwater > Lake | place: Tanzania: Lake...
GCGGTGCGCGTGCTGCTGCCCACGCACTTGCGAACGATGGCGCGCGTGGACGGCGAAATTCTGTTGGAACTGGCCGGGACGGTGGCAACACACCGCGCCGTGTTCGACGCGCTGGAAGCGCGCTTTCCCACGCTCTCCGGCACCGTGCGCGACTACTCGGCCGGGCGGCGCCGCGCCTATCTGCGGCTGTTTGCCTGCGGGCTGGATCTATCGCATGAAGACCCGGAGACGCCACTGCCCGAAGCGGTGGTGAACGCGACTGAGCCTTACCTGATTGTGGGCGCTATTTCCGGGGGGACGGGGCGGGCGTCGCGGCCGCGCCAAACGAAAACGTGACGCCTCCGGGTGTGACGGCTACTTCCCGCACGTTGTGGCGCAACTGAAACGGGCGGCCGCTGGCGGCCTCGGGATAACGGGGCAACACGTAATAGTTGATGATGGCGTCCAGCGCGCGGCCCGACAACGTTGCGCCGCTCACCGTCACACTGCGCACGTCCACCTGCGCCGAACCCTGGCCTGAGCGCACACCCACTTGCACCGTCACGACGCGCTCGCCGCGCAACAGCCATCCCAGCAGCGCGCCCGGTGGATTGCCCGAGGCTGTCTGTACTTGTTCGAAATCGATGAGCGCGCTGCCGGTCATGGTGTTCGAGCCCAGCATGATACGCGGATTGCGCAAACCGTTGGGCACTTCCTTGCGCGCTTCGGCAGCGGCGTAGGCGTTCACTTCACCGGGCGTGAAAAACACCGATCCTTGCGGCGGTACGCGGTCTGTTTCAATCAGCAGTGCTTTGCGCTTGGCGCTCTGATATTCAGCGAGCGTGGCAAATGCGGCGGACACGGCCAACGCCGCCCCCACTACAGGAACTAGCGATACTCTGCTGAAGGTCATTGTTTTCTTCTATTATCAGACTTAGCGCGGATGGCGCGCTACCCAGTGCCTTTCGGCTGTAACGAAATGGAGCTGTTCCACACTACGCCACGAGGTAAATTCTCTTGCGAATCCGAACTCTGCTCTCTCTCCTCCCACTGGCCGCGCTGGCCCAACACGATGCGCCGGAGCAACCGGCCCCCCTGCACCTCTTCCGCGCCAAGGGCGCCACGGCACTGACCGAATCGAGCGCGGAAGCACCGCGCGAGATCGGCAGCCGGTTCCTCGCCGCGAGCGCAGCCGGCGAGTTGAAGCTGTCGGCCGGGGCAGTGGCCGGCGCGGAACTGGTGAAGCAGTACAAGTCGGCGCACAACGGTGTGACCCATCTGGTGTACCGCCAGCGGTTCCAGCAGGCCGATGTGGTGAATGGCGAGTGGACGGTGAACATTGACCGCGAGGGCCGCGTCATCAACGCGGGCGGAGGATTGTTTGAAGCGCCCAGCGCGGGCGTGGTCTTGCCTTCCGCCTTTTCTGTGACGCGCGCCGCCAAGGCGGCGGCCGATGCGGTGAACCGGGAGTTGGGCGCACGCTTCCGGACTGACGTGTTGCGGGCAGAGTCGCGCATGGATTCCGCCGCCCACGCCAGCACTGTGCAGCATCTGGCAGCCAGCGGCTTTGGCGCGGATCTCGAGGGCCGGCAGGTATGGTTTGGTGTGGGCCGCGACGTGGTGCCCGCGTGGGAGTTCTACGTGCTCGACCAAGACGGCATCCATACCTTCAACGTGATTGTGGACGCGGTGACGCGACGGATTCTCGAAAAACAATCGCTCACGTTCGAATAGACGCCGAGCAGCAGCACGCCGCGCGGATTGGTGTTTGAGCGGCACAGTCCGCGCCCCAACCCGCGCCCGGGCTTTCGCGGCGACGGCTCGATGCGCCCGTTGGTGGACCGTACGCTGCAGCCGTTCACTGGCAACCCGGCCACTTCACCCCGCGGCTGGGTAACGGGGGAAGAAACAGCGGGCAACAACGCGGTGGCCGGCGCCAATCCGTTGGGTAACATTCTGGCGATGCCGCGCACGGCGCGTTCGGCCATGCGCGACTTTCAATACCCGCTCGACCTCGGACCTGACGCGGCCAACCCCTCCAGCTTCACGGATGCCGCCAGCGTCAACCTCTTTTACTGGATGAACCGCTCGCACGATCTGTTCTACGAAGCGGGATTTGACGAAGCGGCGGGTAACTACCAGCAGGACAATTTCGGCCGCGGCGGCGTGGCGGGCGACCCGATTCTGGCCTTCAGCGGATATGGCACTGCCTCGCCGTTCGGCCTGCTGGCCAGCAACGCTTTCTACACTACGCGCCGTTTCGGCGAAGACGGCTCGCCGTCGAACGTGTCGATGTTCATCGGCGTAGCCAACAATAGCGGCTTTGCCGACGGCTCCTACGACGCCGAAGTGATGGTGCACGAGTACGCGCATGCCGTGAGTACGCGCCTGGCGCGGCGGCTGGCGGGCCATCACGGCGGCGCGATGGGCGAAGCCTGGAGCGATTTCTACAGTCTCGAATTCACACTACCCGATGGCGCGCCGCCCGATGGCGTGTACCCCGTCGGAGAGTTTCTGTTCCAGAACTACAACGGCGGCGGGCTGCGTACACGCCCCTACTCCACCGACAAGAGCATCAACAACATCACCTTTGCCGACATGGGCCGCGTCAATGTCCTACCTGCAATTCACGACGACGGCATGATCTGGGTGGAAGCTCTGTGGGAGGCGCGCGCCAATTTGATCAAGCAGTTCGGTGAACGCGAAGGCCGCCGCAAGATCCGGCGCCTGGTGCTGGACGGCATCAAACTCTCACCGCCATCGCCCACGATGGTGGACGCCCGCGACGCGATTCTGCTGGCGGACCGTGTGGGCTATCAAGGCGCGAGCCAGCAGCAACTCTGGCAAGCCTTTGCCTCGCGCGGCCTGGGGGCCCTTGCCCACTCGGTCAGCGCCGGTAGCTCGCATGTGGCCGCTTCGTTCGACATGCCCGCGCCATTGGGTGCGCTACGGTTCTATGAGCCGACCTATGTGAACGGCGAAGCGCTGCGCGTGGTAATGCAGGATGCCAACAACACGAGCGAGAGTGCCAACGTGCAGTTAACGTCCAGCTCCGGCGACCTCGAAAACCTGTTGCTGCTGCGCCAGGGCTCGGTCTACTACGGAGCGATTGGAACTACCACCGCTCCGGTAACGAAGGGTAACGGCATCCTGACATCGGCCGTGGGCGACCAGATCTCGGCGTACTATCTGGACCGCAACTCCGGCGGCATTGCCGCGCGCGAGATCAGCGCCACCGTACCCACGCGCCCGGCGTACACGATCACCACTTCCGCTCCAACGCTCTATCAGTTTCCGAGTGAGACGCGGCTGGGACTCCGCGCGCCGTTCGGCGCCGCGCTCCGCTACCCCTTGCCGTTTGCCTTTCCCTATTTCGGCAAGCCCGAGCGTACCGTGAGCATCTTTTCAAACGGCATGCTGGCGTTCGATCGGCCGCCGGGCACATCGTGCACCGACGCCAGTGCGCTGACGCGCTTCAACGGCATCGCACCGATGTGGATGGAACTCGCCACTGACGGCGCGGCTAACGAAGATGTTTATGTGAGCCGCCCCACGCCGGACTCGGTCACCCTCCGTTGGGTGGCGCATACCGATAACGGCTTCGGGCCACCCGAACCGGTCAACTTCGCCGCCACGCTGTGGGAAGACGGCCGCATCGAGTTCCGCTATGGTCCGGGCAACAAGAACCTCGTGGTGAACTTCCCGCGATGCCAGTCCTCGACGCCCACCGTGGGCATCTCGAATGGCAACGAGACGTTCAGCCAATTGGTACTCACGCACTATAGCACCGGCAATCTGGAGAATGCACCTACTGTGAGGTTCTGGCCTGGCGAAGGTTTTTCCAGCATTCCGCAGGTGACGCTCACGCGGCCTTCCGATGGCGCGAACACCGTCCGCGATGTGCTCAATGGCCGTGCCATCTCACGCGACAGCGCCTCGTTCGTAACGCGCATGGAGGTGTACATCGATGGCGTGTTTCGGGCGCTCGCGTCGCGTCAAGGTCCCCGGCCCGCGGATTGCGGCGCGCCCGCGGCTACGGGTGATTGCGCGGAGTTTCTCTTCAACGTCAATCTCGCGGCGTTGGGCATTGAGCCCGGCCGGCACGACCTCAAACTGTGCGCCGTCAACTGGCGCGGCGGATTCAGCGATGACCCTCCGGTGGCGTTTAACGTTGAGCCCGGCCAGAATGTGCCGGTGGTGGGCATGCTGGAGGCCCCTGCGGCCGGCGCGGAGATCACCGGTGTGGTCCGGCTTCGCGGCTACGCTTATTCACAAGGCGTGCGTGTCACTGGGGTGGAAGTGATGGTGGATGGACTGACGCTCCTGCGCATCCCGCTGCTGTTGCCCCGCCCGGACATCTGCACTGGGCTCAATCCGCTGCCGGTCAACTGCCCGGCCGTGGGATTCGACATCGGCCTGAACACCGGCACCGTCCTGATCGCCCCTGGCCTCCGCAGGATTCAGATGCGCGCGGTGGATGAAACCGGCCGTTTAACGCTGTTCCCGGAAACGCCGCTCGAGATCACCGTAAAAGCCGCCGCCGCTGCCAACGTGATGCCGCGGGGCGTGCTGGTAACGCCGTCCCACAACGACAAGCTGAAAGGGACCGTCAACATCTGGGGCTACGGTTGGGATCCGGATGGGCGCATCATCGCCGCGCAGTTGGTGATCAACGGCCAGACGCGCGCGACGATCCCCTACGGCGAACCGCGCCCGGGTGAATGTCCGAGCCTGCCTGACGTGCCGGCGTGTCCGAACATCGGGTTTGCGCTCGACTTCGACACCACCGTGCTGAAAAACGGCCCGAACGTGTTGGGGGTGAGATTGATTGACAACCAGGGCGGCTCGGTGATTCTGCCCGCACCGCTCTCGCCCAATCGCGACGGCCTGACTGTGATCGTGGAGAACTAACCACTACTCGAACGGAGACGCGGAGCGCGAGGAGATTTTTCTCGGGCGTCCGCGTTTCTTTTTGGGTGGGCCGCCCGCAACCGGCGTTAGCGGTGCGGCCGGCCGGTCCGCACCTAGTTCTTCCAGCGCAGCAATGGCCCGGTCAATGCGCCTCTTTTCCTCGTAAAGCGTCTGGATGATCTTGAACAGATCCATATCGTATGCATCACAGATTATCCTGACCGATGATCAAAACCAAGCTTCTGCGGGCCGTTAGCGTACTAAGAAAGGCCAAGTTTGTACCAGCTTGTATCCATAACGGAATAGCAAGAGGTACACGCTGCCCAACAGCAAGAAGATCAATCCGCCGATGACTCCGAGGATAGCCATCCAGGGCAAACTGCGGCCTTCGCGGCTGAGATACAGCACATACGCGGCAAACACGCCGGTGAAGTAGAGCAGCGTCATTGGCACGGCGATCAGCATCAGGTTGATGACGTCGGGCGTGGGCGTGACGATGGCCGCCACGATCACGATGATCATGATCGCGTAACGTGAATTCCGCAGCAGGAATTGCGGAGTAACTACGCGCAGCAGGGCGAGAATAAAGATCAAAATGGGCAGTTCAAAGACGATACCCATGCCGAGCGTGACGTTGAAGAGCAGGTCAAAGTACTCCGACAACGTGACGCCTACCTGCACGCCTTCATCGGCCCCGCCGATGCCCAGCAGGAAGCTGAGGCCGAGCGGGAACGCAACGTAGTAGGCAAAGGCGCCGCCGAGCACAAACAGGCCGGCGCTGCCCACAATAAACGGGCCGGCCCAGCGGCGCTCGTGTTTGTAAAGTCCGGGGGCGACGAACGACCAGACTTGATACAGAATCCAGGGCGAGGCAAGAAACAACGCACACAGCACCGGCAGCTTCACCCAGATGATGGAGAAGGCCTCCATGGGAGTTAGCTGCATCAGCTTGGCATTGGGCACGCCATTGATGGCCATGGCTTTCACGTACGGCTGGCGGATGGCCTGCCAGATGCTAGGCGTGAAGTAGATGCAGGCGGCAAAGGCGGCCAGAATGCCGTAGAGCGAATGGATGATGCGCGCGCGGAGTTCTTCGAGATGGTCGAGGAACGACATCCGCAGCATGCCGTCGTCCGGTCCATCGTCCTCCCCGGTGGCTTCGGCGGGCAGGGGCGGCGGTGGAGGCTCGGGGTCGCCCTGGGGAAAAGGCGACGCCTCGACCGCGGTAGGCGGCGGCTCGGTTTGACCGGCCACAGCGCTGTCCGCGTGCGGATTTTGCTGATCGTAGCCGTAGTCGTCGTAGTAGTTGTAGGCGTCCGAAGCATCGTGGGACGGCTCGTAGGTTGTCTTGCCCTCGCCCTCGACGGGCGCACTGGTGGGCTTTGTCTCTTTAGGATCCATGGCTGAAATCACTTGTTCCGCCCGGCTGTTGGAACCAGCCGGGCGGTTTCTGGGCCATCCGCAAGTGCGGGCGGTAACCGTTAGGGCCTATGCGTGAACGTCCTTGCCGGCTGCGGGAGAGGGTACAGCAGCGGCGGCGGCCGATTGCGGAGGCGCAGCCGCGGATCCCGTCGCGGGCTCGGAAATGCCACTCGCCGCCGCGTCAGCGGGCAGCGCAGCCGCTACAGTTTGCTCTGCGGCGGCAGCCGGTTCGCTAACAGAATCCGGCGTGGTTTGTTCGGCGGCCAAAACTTCGGTTTCGCCTACAGTAGAGGAGCTGGCTTCCGTATTTCCGCCATACTCATAGCCTGAATCGTAGTAGGTGTTGGAGTAATCCGTGCCATCGTTGATCGAGGATTGAATCTCGCCTTCGATTTTCTGGGTCTCTGCCTTCAACGACTCCGTTTCACGTTCCATGGAGGCCATCTCGCGATCCCAGGTAGCTCTGAGTTCGCTCGATGCCCGCCGGAATTCCGTCATCGCCTTGCCGACGGTTTTGCCCAGTTCCGGCAGCTTTTTGGGACCGAAAATGAGCAAGGCAAGGACGAAGATGAACACAGTTTCCTGCCAGCCCAAGGGCATTGCAAAATACTCCTTCAGACAAAATTGACGCGACGGCCCTTTTATTATAACCCGGTGAGGAGGCCCCGTGCGGCTCGCACCCGCGCGGCGGCGTCAGCCGGTGAAGCGGCGAGTGCGGTGAGGTGCCCCATCTTCCGGCCGGGGCGCGGTTCGGCTTTGCCGTAGAGGTGAAGCTTCACATCGGGCAGCGCCAGCCCCTGCGTCCAGGCGGGCGGACGCTGCGGCTGCCAAAGGTCGCCGAGGAGGTTGGCCATCGCCGCCGGGCGGAACTGTTCGGTGGAACCGAGCGGCAACCCACACACGGCGCGCAGTTGCTGTTCGAACTGGCTGGTGAGGCAGGCGTCCACCGTGTAGTGGCCGCTGTTGTGCGGGCGCGGGGCGAGTTCGTTGACGATCAGGAGGCCCGAGCGCGTCAGGAAAAATTCGACGCACAACACCCCGGTCACGTCCAGCGCCTCCATCACCATGCGCGCGATCTCCACGGCTTCGCGCCGCGTGCCCTCGCTGACGGCGGCGGGCGCGGTGGTGACGTCCAATATGTGCCGCGCGTGGTCGTTGCGCACGAGGCCGAAGTCCGCCCATTCGCCCTGCAAGCCGCGGACGGCAATGATGGAGACTTCGCACTCAAAGTCGACGAAGGCTTCGAGGACCGACTCGCTGCCGTTGGCTGCTTGCCACGCCGCGGCGAGGTCCGTGTCCGGGGTGATCTTCGCCTGGCCCTTGCCGTCGTAGCCGAAACCCGCGGTCTTGAGCACGCACGGCGTGCCGAGGCGGATGACGCCGTCGCGCAGGTCGGCGAGTGAGTTGACGAGCACGAATTCGGCGACGGGGATTCCCAGCGCGGCGAGGAACTGCTTTTCGCGCTTGCGGTGCTGCGTGGTATGGAGCACCGAGCCAGACGGCCGCACGGGCGCCAGCGCGGCGGCGGCTTCGGTGGAGGCGACCGAAATATTTTCGAACTCGAATGTGACCACGTCCACCTGGCGCGCAAAGGCGCGCACGGCGTCCAGGTCGTCGTAGGAGCCGCGGACCTCCTCGTCGGCAATCTGGCCGGTGGGCGTGTCGTATTCCGGCGAGAAGGTGTGGACGCGATAACCCAGGCGCCGCGCGGCGAGGGCGAACATGCGGCCTAGTTGGCCGCTGCCGAGGACGCCGATGGTTGCGCCGGGCAGGATGGGGTGGCTCGTCATTGCAGAGAAGATCATTTTAGCGTGGCGGGAGGTATGCTCTAGGAACGATGACGCGCCGGATGTTGGTGTTGATGCCGGGGCGGGCGTTTGCACAAGCGCCGGCGATGACGCCGCTGGAAAAACGCGGGGGCCCTGTCCAAGACGCCCCGCCCGGAAGCGGAGGCCATCCTGCGCGAAGCGATCGCCCAGGATCCGAAAGATGGGGCCGCCATGCTGATGCTCTGCATCGTGCGCTTGGAGTTTCTTCGCAATCAACCGGCGGACCTGTCGCGCGGGCTGACGCCGCTTCTGCAAGGCGCGGCCCCGTTGCTGTCCGAACCGCCCGACCGCGCGGCGGTGCTGGAGGTGGAGGCTTCGCTGGCTCAGTTGTTGGGGCAACCGGACGCGGCAAAGGCTGCGCGGACCTCGGCCCTCGAAATCCGCCAGTCGATCATCGCGCGATTGTTCCCCGGCACGCCGGCGCCCGGCGCTGAGGCGGTCAAGGTCGGCAACGGCGTGAGTTCACCGAAGCTGACGAGCAAACGCGAACCGCAGTACGGGCCGCTTGCGCTGTTCGCCCGTTGGCAGGGTACGGCGATTCTGTCGGTGGTGGTGGGAGTGGGCGGTTCGCCGCACCAATAGAAACTCGTGCGCGGACTGGGATTGGGTTTGGACGAACAAGCGGTCGCGGCGGTGCGCGAGTGGCGCTTCGCTCCGGCCATGCGCGGCGACAAACCAGTGAATGTGTCCGCGACGATTGAAGTAAACTTCCGGCTGGCGTAGCCAGCTACTCCAGCTGGTCGTCCAGCACTTTCTGAGTCTGCTCGCGCCGGAACGTATGGAGCCGCTCGCGGTACACGGGATATTTCGCGCCCAGAATTGAAACGGCCAGCAGTGCCGCGTTGATTGCGCCCGCCTTGCCGATCGCCAGTGTCGCCACCGGCACGCCGCCGGGCATCTGCACAATCGACAGCAGCGAATCCACCCCGCGCAGCACGGCGCTCTCAATCGGCACGCCCAGCACCGGCAGAGCCGTGTGCGCCGCGGTCATGCCGGGCAAATGCGCTGCGCCGCCCGCAGCCGCGATGATTACTTCAACGCCCGCGTCTTCGGCTGAACGCGCAAATTCCGACATCAGATCCGGCGTACGGTGCGCGGATACGATCCGGCACGAATGCGGCACGTCGAAACGGCGCAATATCTGGGCGGCATGCTCCATGGTGGACCAGTCAGAACGGCTGCCCATAATGACGGCCACCAGGGGACGCGGCGATGCAGCGGGAGAGTCGGCCATGGGCTTCCATTTTATGGCATCGAGCGTGCGTGTCTAGCGCGGGTGTACGCTAACAGAGTCGTGGAATGCGCAATTATAAGTTCCTCTCACGCCTCTTCGGGAGTGCTTGGAAGCCATGCCTGGGTTTCGGCGATGTTTGGGCTTTTGCTCAGCTTGCTGGGCGTCAGTCTCGCCGCCACCGGCCTGTTTGTCCGGTCGAACCCGCTTACGTACGCGGGCCTCATTCTGATCAGCGGCTTGGTGCTGGTGATTTCGACGGCAATGCTCTCCCGCTGGTTTCGCAAGTACGGGCGCAAGCGGTCGCGCCATGGCGTGTTGCCGCGCGGGCCGATGGCCGCGCTGTTCACGTTTGCCGGGCTGCTGGTGCAGTTGCTGTTGTACGCGGTTCACTTCTTCCTGGGCGTAACACGAGGGCTTTTGTTCTGAACCCTCCCCGCGTGCCGGCCGCCGCGGTACTGAGCCTGGCGGTGCTGGAGATGTGCGCCTGTGGGGGCAACCCGCCGCCGCCCGCCGCTTCCTTGGCGTCTTCTTCCAACCCTGAAGCCGAAGCCGTGGCCACGGTGGCAGGTACGGAAGGCCCGGCCGCCGATTCCGACGGTTTTGTCTACTTCACGGAACTGGTGAGCCAGCGGATTCTTGTGCTGTCGCCGAACGGTATCGTCTCGCTGATCCGCAACGATAGTAACGGTGCCAACGGCATGGTGATCGACGGGCAAGGCCGGCTGGTGATTTGCGAGGCAAGCGACCGGCGGCGGCGTCAAGCGCGGATCACGCGGCTCGATCCCAAGTCAGGCCAACTGGAGATTCTGGCCGGCGACTATCACGGCCAGCCATTCGATTCTCCCAACGACATCACGCTCGATGGCCGAGGGCGGATCTACTTCACCGACGTGGGGCCGCTCGGGTTGCGCAATGGCGCGGTGTACCGCCTGGATCCGGCGCCGGGCGGCGGCCGGCACACGATCACGCGCATTCTGGCGGCGCCGGATATTGAGCGGCCGAACGGCCTGGTAATCTCGCCGGACGACGAGACGCTCTATCTGGTGGAGTCAAACCGGGTGCCTGAGTTCGACCGCAAGAGCCGCCCGGCGCGCATGATCCGCGCCTACGATCTGTCGCCCGAGGGCACAGCCTCCAATATGCGTGTATTTCACGACTTCTACCCCGGGCGCAGCGCCGACGGCTTGTGCATCGACACGGCGGGTAATGTGTACGCGGCGGCGGGGCTCGTTCAGCGCCGGGCCACGGACGAAACGCTCGATACAAAAGCGGGCATATATGTTTTTTCGCCCGCCGGGCGGCTCC
>Ga0194122_10006348_pt1 | contig 10679 bp, 8 predicted proteins | sample TA2MahCa10mmetaG_FD_155487 | JGI IMG/M metagenome (GOLD analysis project Ga0194122, IMG submission 155487) | Freshwater microbial communities from Lake Tanganyika, Tanzania - TA2015021 Mahale Deep Cast 10m | ecosystem: Environmental > Aquatic > Freshwater > Lake | place: Tanzania: Lake...
CCGGACTATCTTGGTTAATCCCCCGCGTGGAAGACGGTCGATTCCGTGATCCGTCCCCCATCGGTTTCTATTTCGCCAAGTTATGGTATTTTGAGGCCCTGTATCCGCTGATCTTCACCGTCGCGGCGCTCCGCAAAGCGGTTGAAGTTGAGGGGAGAGAGCCCTGAAGAAAGGAATTATCGCGCTGTCTGCGATCGGAATTGTCCTTCTGGGGCTTGGTGTTGCGGCGATTGCAGCCGGATGGAACGCCAAGCCGAAAGTCATTTCTGTCCTGCAGAATCCGGCGACCGGCGAGCAAGTTGAGATGTTCAACGAAATCTGGTTCAAAGTGCCGGTAAACTACGACGAGAAGAAGCACATCGAATCTTGGAAGGCCGAACAACGAAGCCGCGGTTACACCGTCGATTTGGCAAAATGACCAGCGTCTTCGCCACTGTTCGAGGAAATCAATAATGTCCATCGCTTCGCAATTGCGAGAACCGGATGATCGGGTTGAGCAGTCACACGCCGTCGATCAGGACGCACCTCTGCCGGAACGGAGGAATGTGGACGCTGTGGCGCGTCGGAGAGTCTCGGACATCCAGGACGATGACGACGAGCCGATGCCCAAGCGGAAGAAAATTCGCTCCAGCACCTCGCACCTGAAGATTGTGCCGGAGACGCTGGAGTTGCGGGAACTCGTCAAGGCGAAGGCTCAGCAGTTCTCCGAGAAGCTGGATCATTCGAAGCCGTTCAACAAGACGCAGTTGACGGCGTGGTCGATGCAGTTGCTCGCCGAGATGTCGCTGCCGGAGAAATACAGCGGCTTCGCGGCGGTGATGATCGGCAACTACTTTTGGCGTCGGCAATTCCTCGCGACGCCGTTCGAGCGGCGGATGCTTCTGCTGCCTCACTGCCTGAAGCATGCCGAAGGCTGCCCGGCCGAGTACACCGAATTCGGGCTCGACTGCGAACGTTGCGGAGCCTGCACGATCGCTGACTACAAAGTGCGGGCCGAACAACTTGGCTACAAGGTGCTGGTGGCAGAGGGCTCGCCGATCGTGCTGAAGATCATCGTTGGCGGGTACGTCGATGGAATCCTCGGCGTCGCCTGCTTAAACGTGCTCGAGAAGGCGATCGACAAAGTCCTGATCGCGGGTGTGCCGAGCTACGCGGTGCCGCTGCACTCGGGCGATTGCCACAACACGTCGCTGGACGAATCTTGGATTTGGGAAGTGCTCGACAAGTACGAACCGCTGCCGGATCAACGACTGACCGGCTACGTCTCGGTGATGCGAGCCGCCAATCGCTTGTTCGACGAACATTTCGATCGGTTGCTGCCGCGCGTCCGCAGCAAGACGCCGGAGTCCGCCGCGACGCCGCTCGGCAAGACCGAAGACATCTCCTACGACTGGCTTCGCAACGGTGGAAAGCGATTCCGGCCGTTCATCACGCTCGCCGCCTACGATGCCGCGACGGGCGGATCGTGCCTGAAGAATTTCGACTCCAGCACCCAGCCGTTCGAGTTCCCTGACTCGGTCGCGCGCGTCGCAATGTCGATCGAGGCGTTCCACAAAGCCTCGCTGGTCCACGACGACATCGAAGACGACGACCTGTTCCGCTACGGCCGCGAAACACTGCACCGCACCCACGGCCTCGGCCCAGCGATCAACGTCGGTGACCACCTGATCGGGCTCGGCTACAAGCTGATTGCCGCTTCTCGCGGGGTAGGCTGCCAGCCAGCCGTTCCCCAAGACACCGCCGTTACAGATCAGGCACGGCAGGCCGGAAGCCTACCCCACGATGTCGCCTGCGACGTTCTCGAACGGATGGCCGCCGCGCACATCAAGCTCTGCGATGGCCAAGGGGCCGAAATGTTCTGGCAGCAGAACCCAACCCTCGATTTCACGCCGCTGGATGCTCTGCAAATCTACGCTCTCAAGACGTCCCCCGCCTTCGAGGCCGCGCTGTACGCCGGACTCCGCATGGCTGGCCCGGTCGAGGAGTACGAATCGCTGGTCGGTCCGTTCTGTCGGCACGTTGGCATCGGCTTTCAGATTCTCAACGACCTGAAAGACTGGCGCGGCGACAACGACAACAAGATGGTCGCCGGCCAAGACGCCCTCGCACTGCGGCCGACGCTGATGATGGCGCTTGCTTGGCAAGCTGCGAGTGCCGAGCAACGGCAACTCATGCAAAGCTGCTATTTCGACCGCGAGGAACAAGATGCCATCCGCCTCGCTCGCCTTCGCCGCCTGTACGAAGAACTCGGCGTCTTCGAGAAGGCCGAGCGGCTGATCGAAAAATCGCGCGACCGAGCGGAACTGCTTGCCGACGAAGTCGAATCGGAAGACATCCGTCAGCTCTTGTACTTTCTCGTCGACACCGTCATGGCCGACGAACAAGAAAAAGACCCGCGCGACTCAATGCCCAAGCCGACCGCGGTTCTCTACCCGCTGCCGGTGACAACCGCTTAGTACGACGTGCAAGCGGGTGGTCGTTCGCAGGTAGCGGCTCGCTTGAACGCCGTGCTGGTCGATAACCGACTACCCCCAAGCGAGCGGTTGCTTCCAGCGCTGCTTGAGTTCATCCAGCGAGGAGTCAACGACCAAGGTTCCCGCCGCGCCGCGAATCTGAACACGATCGGTGGAAGAGACCTCCCCCAGCTTGACCGCCGGCACGTTGAACGAACGACAAAGCGTTTCGATTGCCGCTTGCGCCGTCGCGGGGACTTCAAGAACGAAGCGAGAGTTGCTTTCCGAGAACAGCAGCACCGCGTCTTCGCTCAGTCCGGTGGACTTGGCGAGCGATTGCAAATCCAGCGACACACCCAGTCCACCCGCGAACGCCATTTCGGAAACGGCGGTGGCCAGTCCACCTTCGCTGAGGTCGTGACTGGAACGCACGATCCCTTGCCGAATCGCTTCGTGGACGGCGGCAAAGATGCGCGGTGCAAGTGCGAGATCGACGTGCGGGACCGTGCCCCCTTCGAGGCCGTTGACCAGCGCGTAGTGGCTGCCGCCGAGTTCGTTGGCGGTTGGGCCGATCAGCAGCAGGACGTTGCCAGTTTGCTTGAGGTCCATCGTCACGGCTTGCTCGACGTCGTCGAGTTGGCCAAGCGCGGAAATCAGCAGCGAACTGGGAATCGCGACCGTCTGCTTCTGGCCGTCTGTGTCCACGAAAGAGAACTCGTTGTTGAGGCTGTCCTTGCCGCTGATGAACGGAGTGCCGAAAGCGATCGCCGTGTCTTTGCAAGCGAGGGCTGCTCGCACGAGCGTGCCAAGCGTCTCCGGCCGATCGGTGTTGCCCCAACAGAAATTGTCGAGGATTGCGATCCGCCGGGGATCGGCTCCAACGGCGATAACGTTGCGCACGGCCTCGTCAATCGCTGCCGCGGCCATCCAGTACGGATCGAGATCGCCAAATCGCGGATTCATTCCACATGCAATCGCCAGTCCGCGCTTGGATTGCAGATGCGGTCGCACAACCGCCGCGTCCGACGGGCCATCGTTGCAGACACCGACGAGCGGCTTCACAACGCTGCCGGCTTGCACTTCGTGGTCGTACTGCCGGATGACCCACTCTTTGCTGCACACGTTGAGCGAACCGAGGATCGCCTTGAGCGTCGTGTCGAACGTCGTCGCGTGATCCCGCGGCCCGGATTCCGAGCTGCGGAGTGGCTCGTCGACTGGGGGGGTAAACACCGCCTCGCGAACGATTGGCGGGCGGCCGTCGTGCAGGAAGCTCATCGCGAGATCGGCGACTTGCTGGCCGTGATACTTCAGTACGAGCCGGCCGGTTGGTTTGAACTCGCCAAGGATCGCGGCTTCGACTCCTTCGGATCGGCACAGCGATTCAAACTCAGTCCACGATGATGGCGGCACGGCGAGCACCATGCGCTCTTGAGCCTCTGAAATCCAGATCTCGGTGTAGCTCAGGCCGCTGTATTTGAGCGGAGCCTTTTCGAGCCAAACTTCCGCGCCGATCTCTTCGCCCATCTCGCCGACGGCGGACGAGAAGCCGCCCGCTCCGCAATCGGTGATTGCCGAGTACAGGCCGCGATCTCGAGCTTGCAGGATCACGTCGGCCACCATCTTCTCGGTGATTGCGTTGCCGATTTGAACCGCTCCGCCAGAGATCGTTTCGCTTTCGTGAGTCAGTTCCGCGGACGAGAAGGTCGCGCCGTGAATGCCGTCACGGCCGGTGCGCCCGCCGACAGCGACGATGTAGTCACCGGGCTGCGCGTGCTTCTCGCACTTGTCGACGGGGATCATTGCGACGTTGCCGCAATAGACCAGCGGGTTGCCGAGGTATCGTTCGTCGAAATAGATCGCCCCGTTGACCGTCGGAATGCCCATGCGATTGCCGTAGTCACGGACGCCGCTGACGACACCCCGCATGACCAGCTTCGGATGGAGCGTTCCCTGCGGCAGCGAATCGTGTGGCGTGTCGGGCGGCGCGAAGCAGAAGACGTCTGTGTTGCAGATCGGCTTTGCTCCGAGACCGGTGCCGAGCGGATCACGGATCACACCGCCGATGCCGGTGTTCGCCCCACCGTACGGTTCGAGAGCCGACGGGTGATTGTGCGTTTCGACTTTCATACAGACATTGTCGGTCTCGTCGAACTTCACGATGCCGGCGTTGTCCTTGAAGACACTGACGCACCAATCGGCATCGCCGAGCCGCCGACGAATCTCCACCGTCGCGGCGAAGATCGTCTCCTTGAGCATGTTCTGAAAATAGATGTCGTGGCGACCGTCGCGGTAATGAATGCGGCCGGCCAGCGTCTTGTGCGAGCAATGTTCTGACCACGTTTGCGCAACAGTTTCGAGTTCCACGTCGGTCGGGTCGCGGCCGAGATCGACGAAGTGTTGCCGAATCGTCTGCATCTCGACGAGATTCAGATAAAGCTGACCTTCACGACTGAGCCGCATCAGGCGGTCGTCATCCATGCTGCGAATCGCGACGTGCGTCAGCTTGAATTGATACTCGCCGCCGATGCCGATGGTCTCCATCGCCAGCGGGCCAACGACGACATGCTCGATCGCGTCGTTGGACAGCACACGCTTGATGAGCCGCTGGACTTCGGCGTCGGAAGCTCCGTCGTTGAGCCAGTATTTGCGAATTGTCGCGACGGTCGTCACGGGGACATTTAAATCAGTCAACGCGGCTTTTGCGCTGAGGGCCACGTTGTCGGTGACCCCCGGTTTGAGCATGACGTTGAGTTGAGAGAGCGGCTGTTGGCTGTCGGTCCGCGGCGGTTGTCCAAGCGGACGCACTGAGCACGTTTCGACGACCGAGTCAACGAGCAGCCTTAACGCCCGCTGTTCAATCACAGCAGCATCGGCATCTCCCTCAATCAGGAAGGAGCGTGCGGCTCGGACATCACAGATCGATCCCAGCCGCAACGCCTTCGCTTCGCTCAGTACGCGAGCACCCTCGCGATCGACTTGCCCTTTGGCCGGATGAATCTCCACTTCCCACAACATGCCGAACTCCCTTGCGTGATGACACGGTCGCGACGACGCGGTTGGATTGTAGGGAGCCAGCTCGTGAGTCGTCAGCGATGACGACTCATGCCGTCGTCGTATTTCTTCGTCACTTTCCATCAGGGAGGCCACGGCTATAATCCGCAACCTTTCGCGGCAGCCCCACGGTCGCCGCTGGTTTTGGCGAGGTAGCTCAGCCGGTTAGAGCACAGGCTTCATAAGCCTGGGGTCGTGGGTTCGAGTCCCACTCTCGCTAATAAGCTCTGAAGATAGATACCGAAACGAGTTACGTTACCTGCCGACGTTCGGCAGTGCGGTGAAAGACCTGTTTGAATCGTGGAACCGTTCCGCGAAACGAAAAAGGAACCGCACGCCCGACCAAAGAGTGGAAAAGCAAGCACCAAGCGATCATCGACCAGATCGATGCTCGCCGCAGGAGAGCGATCAACGGGTGACGAGATCACGGACACGACTGACGGCTGCGAATGTGACACCTCTTCCCGGATCGAACTCATGTATCGCCAACATTCAAGAGTTCCAGTTCGACGCGGCTTGCAACTGATCTCAGCCCTGGTTGTGAGTGCGCTGATGGCGGGCGGCGCTTCGCTCGCGGTGGCTCAACAGGCCAAGCCGACAACGTCGCCGTTTCCCTACGTCAAAGCCAAAGCGTACTACCTGCCCCCCGAGACGAGCACCGAGGAGTCCGGCTACTTCTCGCTCTGTGAAGGGCTGAACGGAAAAATCTACGTCGGTACCGCGGCGTATGGTCGCAATGCGTATCTGGTCGAGTTCGATCCGAAGACCGAGAAGATGCGAATCGTGCTGGATGTCCACAAGCTTGTCGGTCTGCCGCTTTCGGCGACCGGCTACGCGGCCCAGTCGAAGCTCCACACACGCAACTTCGTCGGCCCGTCGGGCAAAATCTATGTGGGCTCGAAGCAGGGCTATCTGTCGCAAGCCGAACAGGCCGCTGTCAAACGGGGCGAGAAGGTTCCGACTTATCTTGGCGGCTACGTCCTGACCTACGATCCAGCCACTGATGTGGCCGAGAACCTGGGAATGCCGCTGCCGCTGAACGACGCGCGCCGCGCTCTTGGCAAGAAGGAAGGGGAAGGGGTGATCGACGTGACGGCCGACGAGTCACGCGGATTGATCTATGTGGTGACGTGCGAGGAACAGCACTGGATGTTGTATGACGTCAAGACCAGGAAATTCCGCGAACTCGGTCCCATCGTCCGCGATCAACCCAACACGATCATCGATGCTCAAGGACGAGGCACCGTCATCACGGCCGACTATCGAGTGGCCCGCTACAACCCGACGACCGATAAGGTCACGGTCTCGCCGCTGGTCGTAGATGGCAAGCCGTTCGCCGAATTCCTGGGGGCCAATCGAGTGCATCCCGACTGGCGCATTACGCCGGACGGCAAGACGGCCTACCTGCAACTCCTCGACGACCTGCGCATGTTCCGCATCGATTTGACAAATGACGACGGCCTACCGATCGTGGCGACGAACCTGGGAGATCGAGTGCGTGGCGAACATCCCGACTCACGGGGCTCAATTTGCCTCGGCCCCGACGGCCGCGTCTACTCGGTCACGCGAGTGGACAATCAAACCGGGTTCGGCACGGGCTATCTGCATCATCTGGTGCGTCATGATCCGGCGAAGAACTCGATGGAAGACCTAGGGGTCCTGACAATTTCCAATCCCGGATTCTTCAATTTCGCGGCCGGGCGGATCAAGAACCCGGACGGCACCGAGCGGCCGATCCACGGCTATCACACGCTGCCCGATGGCACGCTCACGCCGCTGCACGTCGTGATGTCGGCCATCGTCGCTCGCGATGGGACGATCTACGCCACGACCATCTATCCGTTCACGCTGATGAAAGTGGAATCGTTGCGGGCCACGCGCTGAGGGAACTTGCCTGAGAGTAGGAAGCAACGACATTTGTCGCCCGAAGCGCCAACGAGGGACTCCGATGCAAGGAAGTACCAGCATTCCTGGATCGAAGCGACAGCGAGGGACTCTGCGATCTGGGGGAATCGTCCCTGGCCGCCGCTGCGGGCGACGTTCCCAGAATCAGGCCGTCACGAGTATCGCGATCGGGTTGCTTGTCTGCCTGACGGCCATCGCCACGTGCGCGCAGGATCGTCCTGCGCCGCGCATGGCGGGCCTCGCGACGGTCTATTATCCCAACGCGCACGCCGACATGTTTTTGAGCCGGATGCTCACCGGCTACACGCTCGACGGCCAAGGGGAGTTCCCGCCGTGGAAGCTGGCATCGCTGCACGTCGAACAGTTCCCGGACAACGACATGAGCCGCAAGTTGGCCGCCGCGCACGGCGTGCCAATGTTCGCGACACCCCGCCAGGCGCTGACACTGGGGGGCGACAAGCTGGCGGTCGACGGGGTGTTCTTGATTTGCGAGCACGGCAAGTACCCGGAGTCCGATACGGGGCAATTCCTCTATCCAAAGCGGGCCATGTTCGCGCAGATCGTGGCGGAGTTTGAACGCAGCGGCCGAGTCGTGCCGGTGTTCCTCGACAAGCACCTGGCCGACAATTGGCGCGACGCCAAGTGGATCTACGACGAGGCTCAACGGCTGAAGATCCCGCTCATGGCAGGCTCGTCGCTGCCCGTGCTGTGGCGCTATCCGCCGCGGGATGTCCAGCGCGATGCCGCGCTGCGAGAGGTCCTCGTCCTGTCCTACCATCGGCTCGACTCGTATGGCTTCCATGCCCTCGAGATTGGCCAGGCGCTGGCTGAACGGCGGCGCGGCGGCGAGACGGGCGTGAAGAGCGTGCGCACGTTGAAGGACGATGCCGTGTGGCGAGCGATCGATGAGGGTGTGGTCGACGCCAAGCTGCTCGAGCTGGCCACGGCCCAGGCCAAGGACCGCCCGATCCGTAAGGACAAGAAGTTATCCGAGCTGATCAAGCATCCGCATCTGTTCGTGATCGACTATCGCGACGGATTGCGAGTGAACGTGCTCACGCTCGATCAACTGTACATCGACTGGACGGCCGCGTGGAGCTACACCGATGGGCGGCGCGACGCGGCCGTGTTCTGGACCCAGGAGGCTCGGCCGTTCATGCACTTCACCTACCTGATGAAGCCGCTCGAGCCATTTTTTCGCGACGGCACTCGTCCCTGGCCGGTCCAACGGACGCTGCTCACCACCGGCCTTCTGGACGCGCTGCTCGTTTCCAATCGCGACGGCGGTCGAGTTGTCGACACGCCGCATTTGAACATCGAGTACCGCACGGACTGGAACTGGAGTCAGCCACCGCCACCGCCGCCGGACCGGCCGATCAACGGGCAATAATCAAACGCTGCGGGTTCCGTGGCCTTGCAGCAAGCCGACAACGACATCGACATCGAATTGATGTTGCGGCGAGCATGAGAACACGAATACTCGTCCACGGACATGAATGATCGCTGACGCCGCTCCCGGTTGATCATGATTGTAGGACCTCGAGTCAGCGCCCGAATGCTCCCATCGGGGCCGCGTGTCAAGAAATCGTCGAGCGGACAGTACATTCGGCCATTCGGTGACATCACGGCCGGCATTCCGCATCGCGACTCTCCGGATCACCGAAAACTGGGGCGTGGCGATCGCCTCCGGGAACTACTTGAGTTCCTTGGTGCGGATGTTGCGCAAGTCGACGCGCGAGCCGTGCTCCGCGAGACGTTGCCGATGGGCAACAAGCCGCCGCAGTTTCTTACGACCGGTCCCGCATCTCAGTATTCATCGGCCGTTTCTTGCCATGCACCGCCAATTTCGGCGAGTTCAAAAGCCATCACTTCTGGGTCATTGCTCAAGCCTACGGATCCAACAGCTTTTTCTGGCAATTCGTAATCGCATCCTTCACAATTCCGATCCATTTTATCTGCGAGGGAGCCAGCCGGTCGGCCTTCTCCAAGCCTTCGAGCACCGTCAGAGCCTTCCGGTACCAGTTGATTGCCTCCTGATACTGCTCCCCATTCTGATGCGTGGCCGCCAGTTTTTGGTACGACACCTACAAATCAAACTGCGTCTGGGCGTCGTTCGGATCGGCCGCCGCAAACTGCTGATGGAATCTCTAGAGTCTTCTGATCGGCCACGAACGCCTCGTTCACCTGCCCGGACTGGAGCCGCAGGTCGCCGAGCCTCAAGAGCGAGTAGGATACGTTGCGGTCAGATTGGGAAGACGACATCGGTCCGTGCTCCTGTCTGGCGAAAGACTCAGGAATCGATCCGGTGCAACAGAGTAGCCCTCGCAGGTGCGGAAATAAATCGCTGGCGATCAATGGGCAGGACAGGCCCATTCTTCACATCAGGCCCCCCGACAAATTACGCAGACCCAACCATTCGCTCCCCCTGCAGCCACGCCAATAAGTCGTTGACGAATTGATCGGAATGAGGTTCGAACTTTAATGTGTGCTGGGCATCGGGGTATTCTTGCAACGTGAGTTCGCGTGTCCTGAGTTGGTGTGCCCGCCCCTTCGTTGCGGCGTTGTCGATGATGCGCTCCCGCCCCGCGAGCATGAGTAACGTTGGGCAATGAATGAACGGAGCGGACGCCCGCGATTCGTGTGTCAAATCCTGATGGGCCAGGAGGAGGCCTGAAGTCGCGTCTCGCAGGGGCAGGGGATCGCGGCGGATGTTGTGTTTTCTGGCCAGCCACAATCGTGCTCGCTGCAGCGTGTTGGGCTGGACTCGCGAGCAAAACCCCCGCATCGACCGACTCCGGCCGTCGCGCGGCGGTAATCGCAGTCAGCTTCCCGCCCCAACGGACAGCGAGTAACACGACGGGGATTTGTGGTCTGACTTGGTCTCGTTGCCGATGAACTTCGCCAACACCTGCCGGACATCGTTGATAAGCCGGTCGCCATGCGGAGTGTCGCCGCGACACGCAGCATTCTGGCCGACCCCGCGCTCGATGCACCTAACGAGGCCGACGAGTCGCACGAATTGACCTACGCCGACATCGACTCCTTCCTGTTCCTGGCAAGCTTCTGATCATTCCTGATGCGGATCGGCACGAGGAACCTGCGCGGAAGTTGTAAGATCAACACGAGTTTTGCCTGCAGCGACCTGCCAGTTGCCCTTCAACAGGCCGTCAATCGACTCGCCCCTCCGATCCCTTCACTTCAGCAGAGACTCTGTTAATTTGAGGCTCGTTGGGGAAATCGAATTTCCTGTCAGCATCAGCCGATGCTCCT
>Ga0194122_10006357_pt1 | contig 10674 bp, 10 predicted proteins | sample TA2MahCa10mmetaG_FD_155487 | JGI IMG/M metagenome (GOLD analysis project Ga0194122, IMG submission 155487) | Freshwater microbial communities from Lake Tanganyika, Tanzania - TA2015021 Mahale Deep Cast 10m | ecosystem: Environmental > Aquatic > Freshwater > Lake | place: Tanzania: Lake...
CGCTCACTAAACAAATCCCCCAATTATAGCGGACTCATCCTCGCTAAGTGTAAACTCTACCATTTCTCTTTTTGTGGGATGAAGAAAGCTCAAGTAATAAGATTCAAGCGCGATAGCCCCTTTTTGATAATCTTGGGACGAACCATATTTTTTATCTCCGACGATCGGAGCTCCAATAGCGGATAGTTGCGCACGAATTTGATGTTTTCGACCTGTTACTAGTTCAACTTCGACTAAATAATGACGATTTTCTTTTCTTTTCACCTGATAGCTCAATATGGCTTTTTGCCTTTTATCTGCAGGCTCCGTGTAAACTCGAGTTTTTTTCTCCTTTTCATTGAATGTTAGGTAATGGACTAAGGTTCCTTCGTTGGGCCTTATCTCATTTGAAACCCAGGCTCGATAACGCTTCCTCATCCCATGGCCTCTCACTTGCTCTGAGAGACGACTGGCCGCTTTGCTGGTTTTAGCAAAGACCATCAAACCCGCAGTCGGTCGATCTAAACGATGCACTAACCCTAAATAGACGTTCCCAGTTTTTTCGTATTTGTGCTTAATCCAGCTCTTAACCGCTTCAAAAAGGGAGAAATCGCCACTGGCGTCCCCTTGGGTTAATACTCGATGAGGTTTAAAAACGACAATAATTTGAGTATCTTCAAAGACGACTCGCAAATTCTCACTCAATGTACTTGACGATCCCATAGCGAATTCTCTATAGCTCAAAACACTCATGAAAAGCTATCCCTCAAAATCTAGAAGATCAGATGCCCCCAAAAAAGAAAAACCTCGTTTCTCGAAACGAGAAGAGGAAAGACGCCTTCCTCCCACCTTAAACTCAATGATTGAGCTTCTTAGAAGAAGTGAAATCAAGCTAAATAAAGAACAAATTCATCAACTTTGGAGCTACCATAATCTTCTTAGGGCTCGCAATACAGACCAGGAATTGACCCGGATCATCGGTTTTGAACCTATCATCATCAAACACTATGTTGACTGTATGATCGTGGGTAAGTTTTTGGCAATCCCGTCACCTATAGTCGATGTCGGCACTGGAGCAGGATTTCCTGGAATCCCCTTAAAAATACGTTATCCCCACTTAAAAATTACCTTAGCGGAGCCTCGCCCCAAAAGAATCGCCTTTCTTAAAGAAGTTATCCACACCCTAAAGCTCAAAAATGTAGACGTTTTTGAACACAAGGTGGTTAGCCGAAGCTTCAAAACCCCTATGAAAGCTGTCATTACTCGAGCAGTCGAAACCATAGATAAAACTATGCTTAGAACTTCTGGGTGCCTTGAAGTGGGTGGCAAACTTATTTTTCTAAAAGGACCTGCTGTTGACCCTGAAATATCCGAAGTGCGAAAACGCTTCGGACAGTATTTTAGATTAACCTTAGATAAACGGTATGAGCTACCCCACACAGGCCACTCGCGAAGGCTAGTCATCTATGAAAAACTAAAGGACTTCGAATTAACTAAAAATGTTGAAGAACATACCGATTTCGAAACTGAATCTAATTAAACTCTGTCTGGTTTTGCGATAGATTTTAACTAAAACTTACTTGCTGAGGCAAGGTGCTCAATATCAGAAATAAGTTTTCCAAAGAGAGGCCCCTCGTTAGCAGCACGGCAACCTTTGACTGAGAAAACCTCTTCCTCTTTCTTGATCGTTATTAAAAAGGGGGTCCGACAAGGCCCCTCTTCTTTGTTGGCTGGTTTTCGGTACAAGTAACCAGCAGTCGTCAGACTTCGTGAAAGCAGCTCTTTGTAATTAGCCTCATCTATTTTAAGGGTCTTATAGATCTGTTTATCTCTAAACATATGTAACTCAGGAGATTGTGCTTTATGAAAAGCTAAAATTCTAAGAGAGTTATGCCCCCTTTCGCATACGATCTCAACGGTGGTTTGAGTAAAATTCTTTAAATGGGCCTCAACGAACTCGTCTTGGCTGGGATATTTTCCAACTTGATTAGACGCGCAAGAGGCCAAAACAGCAATAAATAAACTTGTGATTGTATTTTTTAAATAATTTCGATGTAGAGCCAACATAAAACTTCTCATTTTTTTTCCTCAAAAGAGCAATAATAATGCTTTATTTTATTTGTGGAACAGCCCAACAATCTCTGTAATCTTGGATGCTCCCCATAAATTTTTTCAATCCTATCTTTTGGCGGAGGATGCGACTTAGTATCGTGAACTAGCCAACTCTCCTGGTGACAAAGATCTTTTACGGAATTGATAATCGAGTTGGCCATTTTCTCATCGTTTTTGAATTTGGTGGAGTAAAGCTCCACGGCTTGAATAGCTATTTGAGTAGCTAACCAATCAGCAAACAGTTCGCCAACAAATTGATTACTCCGACAATTATCTTCTAACTGTTCTTTACTAATCAGTTGATTGTCGTGAAAACAGCTTAATAACCTTTGATATCCCCGCATCTGAGAAATCTGATGGGATAATTCACAAGGATCAATTGCATGGCTAAGTTCATGCGCCAGCGTAAAGACTCGGTTAAACCAACTTTTAGCCGACAGCAAATACGCGCCCCCCACTCGAATCACTCTTCTCTCTTTTGAGATTCCCTCGTAATAGACATCATTTTTAGTAAATAAGTCAGGTTCATTAGCATACAAACTAGCCGGAGGGGGAATCTCTAATTTGATGCTTTTAATTCGCTCCACTAAATCCTTTTTCAATTCAGAAGGGAAATTAGCAACGGTCTGTTTCTCTATAAAACGAATCATTCGTGCTTGAATCCATCGATAGATGTCTTCAAGCATTTCCCTTCGTTTAGGAGTGTAAATCCGATTCACAAGTTCCACGTCTACTTGCTCGTTACTCCAATTGGGATGTTCGTGAAGAATCATTTCATAAAGCCTTAAGGCTTCAACCTCACCTTTGATATCGGGATGAACACTGCCAGTTGGGTCGGTAACAACCTTGGAGTCATCACAAACCATTTGATAGAAATTTTGACAAAGCATTTCAAGCTTCGAAGCCTCATTTGATGGGACTTTAGATGAGGCTTCTAATTGTTCTAAAGGGCTCGATTGATTTTGTAATGCTCGGTCAGGATTCCAATTGCCTATTTCTCGATAAACTACAGTTAAAACAACAACAAGTGAGGCCAATATAATAGAAACTCTGGCCGTGTACTTTGGGATATGCACTAATTAATTTCCTTGCGAAGGTCATTTATTTTTTTCAATAGCTCCGTGTCCCCAGGAATAAACTCTAGCGCACTTTTAAGCTCTCGGAGAGCTTTCATAAACATTTTCTTCTCAATAAAAATATAGGCCAGGTTAACGTGAGGAAAGTGCCGGAATTCATATCTCTTGCAAAGCGTAGCTCGCTTTAACCATGGAATTGCCTGGTCCAGATTCCCCTGGGTTATCAAATAGGACCCAATGTCATTATATGGGTTTCCGAATTCTGGATCCAACGCGATAGCTTTTTTACAGAGTTCGATGGCTTGCTCAGTATGATTTAGCTGGTGCTCCATCCATCCCCAGTAAGTCATCGCTTCTGCTGTGGGATGAACTGCAAAGCTAGTCTGAAAAATTTCGCGAGCCTGCTCGGGTTTACCGGCATGAGCTAACTCTAACCCTTCTTTAATAAGGTCTTGGGCCCGTTGATAGGAAGTAAACCCCATAGCAGTATTCTGCTCTCTATCTTTTAGTCCCGCAAGAGGGTATCCTTAAAATATATGGTCCACCAAAATCACAGACTCAAGACATACGCAGAATTTTGGCCTATTTACCTAAAACTTCACTCCAAAAAAGGAACTCAACGACTCCATGTCGCCGGGCTATTACTGGGGTTAGGAACATTAGTAGTGGGTTTGTTTCTAAATCATTGGGGATTTTTAATTCTAGCTCCCCTGTTCGGCTATGGCTTTGCGTGGTTTTCTCATTTTTTTATTGAAAAAAACCGCCCTGCAACATGGACTTATCCCTGGTGGTCTTTTATTTCAGATTTCAGAATGGCCATTCTCTTTCTCACAGGAAAGCTTTAACGCTTAAAAATATTTTCGTAGGAAATTTTTTTATGATTAGATTTAGCCCATTCCTCGATTCTTAAAAGCTCATTATACTTTGCAGTTCTTTCGGAACGAGAAACAGAACCCGTTTTGATCTGACCACACCCACTGCCTACCGCTAAATGCGCGATAGTTATATCTTCGGTCTCACCCGACCGATGTGAGGCCACGGCCGTATATCCATTGGCCCTGCACTCAAGCATCGTATCGAAAGTTTCACTTAAGGTTCCAACTTGATTCACTTTGATCAAGACTGAATTTGCAATTTTTTCAGCAATACCCTTGGCGACTCTTTTAGGCTGAGTTACGAACAGGTCATCTCCAACCAATTGGAGCCTTTTTCCCATTTTGTCGGTGAGTTGCTTCCAACCTGTCCAATCATTTTCATCGAGACCATCTTCTATGCTTACCAGGGGATACTTCTCCAATAACTCCTCGTAATAGGTCATCAACGCATCTTTAGTGATTTGCTTTTTGCCTGAATAATTTAAGGAATATTGTTGTGTTCCCTTGTCAAAAAAGGAGCTAGCCGCTACATCAAGTGCTAAGGAGATCTGCTCGCCTAGTTGATATCCTGCTTTTTGAATGACTTCCGAAATAATCTCTAAAGCCTGTTCATTATTTTTAAGGGTGGGAGCAAATCCTCCCTCATCTCCTACTGCGGTTGAAAGATGTAAATCATGCAACTTCTTTTTTAAGTACTGGAAAACCTCGCAACCGCTCCTCAATGCCTCGCCAAAGGTTTCAAAACCATGGGGAACTATCATGAACTCTTGAATTTCAAGACCATTATTAGCGTGTAGCCCACCATTTAAAATATTCATCAAGGGAACGGGCATCTTTAAGTCTTTATCACTTAAACCTAACATTTCATTCACAACTAAAAAGAGAGGCCTCTTTTGGTAAGCCGCGACCGCATGAACAAAAGCTAAAGAAACCCCAAGAATCGCATTGGCACCAAATTTTCCTTTTTGGGGCGTTCCGTCTGCTTCCAAAGTCACTCGATCTAACTGATGGATATTCTCAAAACTTTTTCCCTCAAGGAGCCGGCTCAAACTCTCGTTAACATTCTTGACCGCTTTTAATGTTCCTTTACCTAAAAACCTTTTAGGGTCTTCATCCCTCAGCTCCAAAGCTTCATGTTCTCCTGTTGAAGCCCCCGATGGAACCATGGCTCTACCCCAAGAGCCATCTGCAAGAGTCATCTCTACTTCGATTGTCGGATTACCTCTTGAATCTAGGATTTCTCGACCGTGAACTTTTGAAATTTTGTATGCCATAATAAAAAAACCCTCGATGACACATCCTAAATCTGTCTTACTCTTTGGTCGAGTAAAATACTAATTGAGGTACCACCGAGGGTTTAAACTTAACCACCAAAGGCTTAGGCCCTTAGTATTAGTCGTTCTTTTCTTCTCTGAACTCAGCTTCTATCGGCTCATCCTCTTTTTTAGCACCTTCTGAACCTGGAGCTTCTTGACCTTGCGGACCACCTGCCCCTTGTGCCGAGGACTTGTACATGGCTTCTGCCATTTTGTGAGATAGAGCGGTTAGCTTGTCTAAGCAGGTTTGCATTTGCTCGTATTCATCCTTCTGAACAGCTTCTCTTCCATCTTTCACAGCGGCTTCAATATCCCCTTTAATATCGGCTGGGACCTTGTCGCCGTTCTCTTTCAGAAGTTTTTCGGTATTGTAAACCAGGTTGTCTAAGTTGTTTTTCAAAGAGACCTGTTCACGTTTCTTCTTATCTTGTTCAGCATTGGCTTCGGCATCTTTGACCATCTTCTGGATGTCAGTTTCACTAAGTCCACTGCTAGCCGTAATTTTGATAGACTGTTCTTTGCCAGTGGCCAAGTCTTTCGCCGCGACATGCACGATGCCGTTAGCATCGATATCGAAAGTCACTTCGACTTGAGGAACGCCTCGTGGAGCTGCAGCAAGTCCAGTGAGCTGAAATCTAGCTAAAGTTCGATTGTCATAGGCAAACTCTCGTTCTCCTTGGAGAACATGAATTTCCACTGTTGTTTGATTGTCTTCCGCTGTCGAGAAAACTTGAGTTTTCTTAGTGGGTATTGTTGTATTTCGTTCAATCAACTTAGTGAACACGTGCCCTAAGGTTTCGATACCTAGGGAAAGTGGAGTCACATCGAGCAATAGCAGGTCCTTAACTTGACCGCCTAATACCCCCCCTTGGATCGCAGCTCCAATAGCCACAACTTCATCAGGGTTAACGCTCTTGTTAGACTCTTTTCCAAAAAACTTCTTAACCGCTTCTTGGATCTTGGGAACACGGGTTGAACCTCCCACAAGCACTACTTCATCGATATCAGCAGCAGTTAAGCCTGCGTCTTTCAGAGCTTGTTTACAGGGCTCAATCGATTTTTGAATCAAATCATCTATCAGTTGCTCAAATTTAGCACGGCTAAGTTTGACCTGTAAGTGTTTAGGACCACTAGCATCAGCTGTGATGAAAGGCAGATTAACTTCCGTTTCTAAAGAGGAAGAAAGCTCTATCTTGGCTTTTTCAGCAGCTTCTTTTAAGCGTTGCAGAGCCATTTTGTCTTTGCTCAGATCAATCCCTTGGTCTTTCTTAAATTCAGCAATTAACCACTGAATGATTCTTTGATCGAAGTCGTCACCACCGAGGTGAGTGTCCCCGTTGGTTGATTTCACTTCGACAACGTTATCGCCGACATCAAGAATGGAGATATCAAAAGTACCTCCCCCGAAGTCATAAACTGCAATTTTTTCCTCTTTTTTCTTATCTAGACCATAAGCTAACGCTGCAGCAGTGGGCTCATTGATAATACGTTTCACATCGAGACCTGCAATTCGCCCAGCATCTTTAGTAGCTTGCCGTTGAGCATCGTTGAAGTAAGCAGGAACGGTAATGACCGCTTCTTTAACTTCATGACCCAAGTAATCCTCAGCACACTTTTTTAACTTCTGAAGAATTAACGCAGAAATTTCAGGAGCTGAAAAATTCTTACCTCTAATGTCAACCGCTACATCATTTCCATTTTTTACAACTTTGTAAGGAACCAGTTGGGTTTCGCCAGTCACTTCATCATAGCGACGTCCCATGAAACGCTTAACCGAATAGACGGTATTTTCAGCGTTGGTGATGGCCTGACGCTTCGCTACGGTTCCTACTAATTTTTCACCCTCTTTCGTGAAGGCAACTACAGATGGAGTGGTTCTTCCACCTTCTTCGTTGGCGATAACCTTAACATCACCACCCTCCATGACGGATACGCAAGAATTTGTCGTTCCCAAGTCAATCCCAATAATTTTGCTCATATATCTATTCTCCTTAAACTGGACGTTTCCAGCCCTAACTACAGTTACCGGTTGTTCTGAGCCACTTCAGCTTCTCCCGATTTCTATACGAACGGTAATATGGGTTTGCTTTTTTTTAAGTCAACCCGAAAAGGAAAGGACTTGACTCTATTTCAAAAATTAGCAAATTAAAGGCCCTGGGGAGGTTCTTGGTGCCGCTATACGAATATCATTGCTCAAACTGTCAAAAGACGTTGGAAGTCATTCAAAAATTTTCAGATAGCCCACTAACTGACTGTCCTACGTGCGGAAAATCGGTAAAAAAGCTCATGTCTCTTGGGAGCTTTCAGCTCAAAGGGTCCGGTTGGTACAATACCGATTATAAGAAGAGCGCTAACCCAGCTCCCAGTTCTTCTGAAAGTTGTAGTGCCCCCACTGGAGGCTGTGGCAAACCCGCTTGCTCAATAAATTAATTTTGAATTAAATACCTGTTTTTTTTAGGTTTTTTATTTTACCTACTCTAGCTTTCCTTGACTTTTAACCAAAGCCCACCAATATTGGGCTGTTCGTTTTGATTAGGGTGAAGTCCGGTGAACCCAAAATGGAATCACTGGACACTTTATTAAGGAGGAAAAATCATGAATATTCGTCCCTTACACGATCGGTTGATTGTGAAGCGTTTCGAAGAAGAAGAGCGCACAAAAGGTGGAATCATTATTCCTGACAATGCGAAGGAAAAACCACAACAAGGTGAAATCATCGCTGTCGGTGCTGGAAAAGTTTTAGAGGATGGCAAAAAAGCTCCTCTTGAAGTCAAAAAGGGCGACCGAGTTCTTTTTGGTAAATACTCTGGAACCGAAATCAAAATTGATGGAACCGAGTATTTAATGATGAGAGAAGAAGATATTCTCGGAGTCATTGAAAAATAATTAATCAATAAGGAGATTATTTATGTCAGCTAAAGAATTACGTTTTAGAGAAGAAGCCCGCTCAGCAATCCTGAAAGGGGTTAATGTTTTAGCGGAAGCTGTAAAAGTAACTCTTGGACCTAAAGGTCGCAATGTAGTTATTGAAAAATCCTTTGGTGCTCCCACCATCACTAAAGATGGTGTGACCGTAGCCAAAGAAGTCGAACTTGAAAACAAGTTCGAAAACATGGGCGCTCAAATGGTTAAAGAAGTGGCCAGCAAGACAAATGACGATGCGGGTGACGGAACAACCACTGCGACAGTTCTTGCCCAGGCTATTTTCCGTGAAGGTGCCAAAGTTGTGACCACTGGCCACAATCCCATGGAACTTAAGCGCGGTATCGACAAAGCTGTTGAATCTGTTGTTGCTGAGCTGAAAAAACTCAGTAACCCTATCAAAAGCGAAAAAGAGATCGCTCAAATTGGAACCATCTCTGCAAACAACGATCCTGAAATTGGAAAATTGATTGCTGAAGCCATGCAAAAGGTCGGCAAAGAAGGAGTTATCACGGTAGAAGAATCAAAAACTGCAGAAACAACTCTTGAAGTTGTTGAAGGAATGCAATTTGATCGCGGATACCTCTCTCCTTACTTCGTAACCAATGCGGAGTCGATGGAGTGTGCTCTAGAAAATCCTTTTATTCTTCTTTGCGATAAAAAGATTTCAGGAATGAAGGATCTTCTCCCTCTTCTAGAACAGGTCGTTCAAGCAGGTCGTCCTTTATTAATTATTGCTGAAGATGTTGAAGGTGAAGCTCTAGCAACTCTAGTGGTCAACAAATTGCGTGGCACTATCCACGTAGCTGCTGTTAAGGCCCCTGGATTCGGTGATAGACGAAAAGACATGCTAAAAGACATCGCTATCCTAACCGGTGGTGAGGTTATTGCTGAGGAGCTAGGACTCAAACTTGAGAACGCAAGCGTTAAGTCTTTAGGATCAGCCAAAACTGTCACAATCGACAAAGAAAACACAACGATTGTGGATGGTAAAGGCAACAAAAAAGACATTGATGCCAGAGTTAAAACTATCCGAGCTCAAATCGAAGAAACTTCTTCTGACTACGATCGCGAAAAGCTCCAAGAGAGACTTGCGAAATTAGTGGGTGGCGTTGCCGTTATTAACGTTGGTGCCCCAACTGAAGTTGAAATGAAAGAGAAAAAAGCTCGCGTAGAAGATGCTTTACACGCAACCCGTGCTGCAGTTGAAGAAGGTATCCTCCCTGGTGGCGGAACCGCTTACATCCGCGCAGCTCAAGCTTTAGATAGAATGAAGCTTGAAGGGGAGCAACAAGTAGGAGCCACCATTATCCGTCGCGCTCTTGAAGAGCCTTTGAGACAAATCTCTCAAAATGCCGGATATGAAGGTTCTATTGTTGTCGATAAAGTAAGAAACAACTCGAACACTAACTTTGGTTTCAATGCTCTAGCAGAAAAATACGAAGATCTCGTTGCTGCTGGTGTCATTGACCCAACTAAAGTTTCTCGCTGTGCTCTACAAAATGCAGCGAGTATCGCTTCTTTGATGCTAACCACAGAAGCTATGATCACTGAGAAGCCTAAAGAACAAGAAGCTTCCGCTGGTCATGGACATGGCGGTGGCATGGGCGGTATGGGCGGCATGGGTGGCATGATGTAAAAACCCCCATTCCTAACAGGAATATAAAAATAGAACGGGAGAGACTCTTAAGAGTTTCTCCCGTTTTTTATTTTAAAAATTTTCGTTGGATTTTATAGTTAGCTAATTAAATACTATAGCGTTTCATACCCGCTCCCTTTAAACGAGCTTTTTAAGAGGATGGTCCGATATATTTTTTCTTAAATGGCAAAGATCTCTAGAGAAGCATGGTTGTAAGATTTGATAAGTTTTCTTGGAGTTTCCTCTGATAAATCATCCCATCAAACGGCCAATAACTTACGCACCGCGAACAAACTTCATGATCGTTTGAACCGCACAAAAAGCTCACTTAAAGAAACAAGGCATCAGCGTTTCTCGGCAGAATTTAGTTATTTTGTCAGCGCAATCATAGCGAGAGCAAAACCAGTAATCCCCGTAATGAACCCACTGATTAGAAGGAAGGTTTGCATGTCTCGTCTCCAATTAAAAGGCACCGAAATCACATCCCCATCTAAAATCTTGGGAATTTTTTCACCATCTTCAATCAGGTCTTCAAGATCTACGTTAATGAGTTCTTTTACATTTCGTCGGCGAATTTTTATTCCGTTAAGCTTACTCATGTCGGAATAACCGCCCGCATAAGTAATCGCAAACATCAGATCCGTTCCCTCAGGGAAATAATGAACTCCCTGCTGGGGGATCGATCCGTACATATTCACTCTCATTAAAAGCTTTCCATAGCCAGCACCATGAATAAACTCTCCCGCCCCAGGTGT
>Ga0194122_10006359_pt1 | contig 10669 bp, 8 predicted proteins | sample TA2MahCa10mmetaG_FD_155487 | JGI IMG/M metagenome (GOLD analysis project Ga0194122, IMG submission 155487) | Freshwater microbial communities from Lake Tanganyika, Tanzania - TA2015021 Mahale Deep Cast 10m | ecosystem: Environmental > Aquatic > Freshwater > Lake | place: Tanzania: Lake...
GAAATCACCGAAAATCGTGAAGAATTTCGCTTATTGATGGATAAAATCGGCGTTGGTATGGCTCCACAGGCAACTGCAAAATCCTTTTTAGAAGGAAAAGAAGTAGCCCAAAAGTTTGGTTTCCCTCTCTGTATTCGAGCTTCGTATACCCTTGGAGGCGCTGGAGCATCGATTGTTCATGATCCGAAAGAATTTGATGGCTTATTAGAACGAGGCTTACAACTTTCTCCTATCCACGAAGTAATGATTGATAAGGCTTTGTTGGGTTGGAAGGAATATGAATTGGAACTTCTTCGTGATTCAAATGATAATGTAGTAATTATCTGTTCGATAGAGAACTTTGATCCGATGGGAATTCACACGGGAGATTCTATTACAGTTGCTCCTGCAATGACGCTATCTGATACAACCTTCCAGAAAATGCGTGATATGGCCATCAAAATGATGCGTTCTATCGGAAATTTTGCCGGAGGATGTAACGTTCAGTTTGCTGTTTCGCCGGATGAGAAAGAGGACATTATTGCCATTGAAATTAATCCAAGAGTTTCTCGTTCTTCTGCCTTAGCATCTAAAGCCACAGGATATCCTATCGCAAAGATCGCAGCAAAATTGGCCATTGGATACCATCTGGATGAATTAAAAAATCAAATTACAAAAACTACCTCTGCCCTATTTGAACCAACCTTAGATTATGTTATCGTAAAAATTCCTCGTTGGAACTTCAACAAATTTCCCGGAACAAATAGAGAATTAGGCTTACAAATGAAGTCAGTGGGCGAAGTAATGGGAATTGGTCGTTCGTTTCAAGAAGCACTTCAAAAAGCCTGTCAATCACTTGAGATAAATAGAAATGGACTCGGTGCTGATGGTCGTGAATTGACCAATCAAAATGAAATCCTACATTCCTTGGAACATGCAAGCTGGAACAGGTTATTCCACATATACGATGCTGTTAAATTGGGTATTCCTTTTAAAACAATTGTTGAGAAAACAAAAATTGATATTTGGTTCTTGAAACAGATTGAGGATCTGATTAAACTAGAACGTAAAATTGAAAAATTTCATGTTGATAATTTGCCAAAAGATCTACTATTTGAGGCCAAGCAAAAAGGATATGCTGATCGCCAAATCGCACATCTATTAAGGTGTTTAGAATCTGAAGTTTATAATAAAAGACGTGAATTTGGAATCAACCGTGTATATAAATTAGTTGATACTTGTGCGGCTGAATTCGAAGCACAAACGCCTTATTACTACTCCACTTTTGAATATGAAAACGAAAGTATTGTAACTGATAAAAAGAAAATTGTCGTTTTAGGTTCAGGTCCAAATCGAATCGGTCAAGGAATTGAGTTCGATTATTCATGTGTTCATGGCGTCCTAGCAGCAAAAGAATGTGGATACGAAACGATAATGATAAATTGCAATCCTGAAACGGTTTCTACTGATTTTGATACTGCTGACAAATTATATTTTGAACCCGTTTTCTGGGAACACATTTACGATATAATTCAACACGAAAAACCGGAAGGAGTTATTGTTCAACTAGGCGGACAAACAGCACTTAAACTAGCAGATAAATTGAGTCGTTACGGAGTAAAAATCATTGGAACAAGTTTTGAATCTCTTGATTTGGCTGAAGATCGAGGACGGTTCTCCAAAACGCTTGAGGCAAATAATATTCCTTTTCCAAAATATGGAGTGGTTGAAAGCGCTGAACAAGCCTTGGAATTAGCAGATGAATTGGGTTTTCCATTGTTAGTTCGTCCTTCCTATGTTTTGGGGGGACAAAAGATGAAAATTGTAATCAACAAGGAAGAATTAGAACACCATGTTGTTGATATCATCAATGAAATGGGAAGTAATCAAATACTTTTGGATCATTTTCTATCTGGAGCAATTGAAGCTGAAGCAGATGCAATTTGTGATGGAGAAAACGTGTATATTATTGGAATCATGCAACACATTGAACCTGCAGGAATTCACTCTGGTGATTCGTATGCCGTTCTCCCACCCTACAATTTAGGCGATTTTGTAATGACACAAATTGAGGATATCACAAAAAAATTAGCCGTCGAATTAAAAACCATTGGATTAATTAATATTCAGTTTGCAATTAAAGACGACAAAGTGTTTGTAATTGAAGCAAATCCACGTGCGTCGAGAACAGTACCTTTTATTGCCAAAGCATATGATGAACCGTATGTAAATTATGCTACAAAAGTAATGTTAGGTGAAAAGAAAGTAACTGATTTTAATTTCAATCCGCGTAAAGAAGGATATGCGATAAAAATCCCTGTCTTTTCGTACGAGAAATTTCCCGACGTTAAAAAAGAGCTTGGACCGGAAATGAAATCAACCGGAGAGGCCATTCGTTTTATTAAAAACCTCAAAGATGCGTTTTTCACAAAGGTTTATTCAGAGCGAAATATGCATCTATCGCGCTAGTCATGTTGGTAAAAGCAAGTTTTATAGGGCTCATTAAAACGGTTCTAATTCTGATTGGGGTTCTGGTGGTTGTTCGAATTATTGGACGAACATTGATTGCAAAAAGAAATCTAGATAAAGAACGTGAATTAATGGCTCAAGAAAGAGATTTATTACGTAAAAAAGAATTTGTCAAACGAAATGAGGGAAAGACTAGTATCGTTGGAAAACAGAAAATTTCTGCTGAAGATACTGATTTTGAAGAGTTGAATTGAAATTTGTAAGCACTGTAATTCAGCAAAAACAAAAGCTCGTTTCAATGAAACGAGCTTTCTTATATGATGTCGTCTTTGTCTATCCGATTGAATCGGGAAGAGAAAAACGGAAAAGAGTTCACTTTCATGAACTCTTGTAAATCCTAAATTACATCATTCCTGGCATTCCTCCACCCATACCTGCCATGGCAGCTGCCGGGTTAGATTCTTCAGGTTGATCTGAAATAACACATTCAGTAGTCAATAGCATGGATGCGATAGATGCGGCATTTTCGATTGCTATTCGAGTTACTTTTGTTGGGTCAATTACGCCCGCTTTGAATAAATCTTCAAATTTATCTGTACGCGCATTATATCCAAAATCACCTTTTCCTTCTCTCACCTTTTGAACAATTACTGCTCCTTCACCACCTGAATTTGCAATTATTTGGCGAAGAGGTTCTTCTACTGCACGCTTAACAATACCAATTCCGGTAATTTCATCTTCATTTTCACCTTTCAATTTATCCAATGAAGAAATGGCACGGATAAGAGCTACCCCACCTCCTGCAACAATTCCTTCTTCCACTGCAGCGCGAGTTGCGGCTAAGGCGTCATCAACACGATCCTTTTTCTCTTTCATTTCTACCTCGGTAGGTGCACCAACATACAACACAGCAACACCACCGGCTAATTTAGCCAATCGCTCTTGTAATTTTTCACGATCGTAATCTGATGTAGTTGACTCAATTTGTGCTTTAATTTGTCCAACACGTGCTTTGATGTCTTCTTTTTTGCCTTTTCCATTTATAATTGTGGTATTATCTTTATCGATTTCAATCTTTTCGGCTGAACCAAGCATTTCCAAAGTTGTATTTTCAAGAGTCATACCTCGTTCTTCTGAAATAACTTGACCACCAGTTAAAATTGCTATATCCTCAAGCATTGCTTTTCGTCTATCACCAAATCCTGGTGCTTTAACAGCAGCGACTTTCAGAGACCCCCTCAAACGATTAACTACCAATGTGCCAAGCGCCTCACCATCTACATCTTCTGCTATAATGAGCAAAGATTTCCCATTTTGAACAACCGGCTCCAAAACTGGTAACAATTCTTTCATACTTGAGATTTTTTTCTCAGAAATCAAAATCAATGGATTTTCCATTTCTGTGATCATTTTATCCGTGTTTGTTACAAAATAAGGTGATAGATAACCTCTGTCAAATTGCATTCCCTCAACCGTTTTTACCTCAGTTTCGGTCCCTTTTGCTTCTTCCACAGTGATGACACCATCCTTACCCACAACTTTCATCGCCTTTGCAATTAAGACGCCAATTGCCTCATCGTTGTTTGCTGAAATTGATGCAATTTGTTTAATTTTTTCATTATCTGAACCGACTTCCTTAGAAATTTTTTTCAAGTTCTTAACCACCTCAGATACAGCTTTATCTATTCCCCTTTTTAGATCCATTGGATTTGCTCCGGCAGCCACATTCTTTAACCCAGCACTGATAATAGCCTGAGCTAGAACTGTCGCGGTTGTTGTACCATCACCTGCAATATCAGCGGTTTTAGATGCCACCTCTTTTACCATTTGAGCACCCATATTTTCAACTGGATCTTTTAACTCAATTTCTTTTGCAACAGTTACACCATCTTTAGTAACCTGAGGTGCACCAAATTTTTTACTAATTACAACATTTCGACCTTTTGGACCTAAAGTTACTTTTACGGCATTTGCCAATTCATCAACTCCTTTTTTAAGTTTTTCTCTTGCCTCTACGTCAAAATAAATATCTTTTGCCATTTTTATTTTATTTTTTTATTAATTAAATATTCCAAATATATCTGACTCTCTCATAATTAAATAAGATTTTCCATCAATTTTAATTTCAGTTCCCGAATATTGACCATAAAGGATTGAATCACCAACTTTAACTGTGATGGGTCATCTTTTTTACCTGATCCAACTGCTACGATTTTTCCATTCAACGGTTTCTCTTTTGCTGTATCGGGAATTATAATTCCACTCGCTGTTTTTTGTTCTGCTGGCGCCGGTTCTACGAGAACTCGATCTGCCAAAGGTTTAAATTTCACTGACATGTATAAAAATTAATTTTTGTTGAGCGCAAAATCACGAACATTATGCCATTCGATTTCATGCGTCATTTTTTCATTTCTTTAAAAAAAAACTGTCAGTACAAATGACATACTGACAGTTAATTGATTTAATATACTTATATTATTTTGTTGGCTGAGTTGCCGGTTTATTATCTTTTTGTTTTTGCTGTTTTTCAGCTTCTTTTCGTTGTTGCTCTTGAACCTTTTTCTGATCAGGCGTTTTGGTTCTAATGGTAAGAAATATTGAAGATATCATAATCACAGCTGCCAGTGACCAAGTAGTTTTATCGATAAAATCATTTGTTTTTTGAACACCTCCAATTTGTTGCGCAGCACCGAAATCAGAACTTAGCCCACCTCCTTTTGGATTTTGAATATAAACCACTAATATTAATAAAATACTAGAAACGATAATCAAAACTGAAAACAAAATATCCATTGCAACTAATTTATTTTTTCTTTAACGACTTAATTTGGGATGCAAAGTAACTCTTTTTTTCTGGAATAATCAAGCTTAATTGCTGATAAACAAAAATTGCTTTTGAAATATTCCCTTGTGATTGATATATTCTTGCAAGGGTTTCACTCACGGGAAGTGTTTCCTCGCTTAAACTTTCTTTTGCTTTTTTCGTTGGTGAAAAGAATTCTTTTCTGGGTTTTTCAAATTCAATGTATGTAACTTCATAAGGTGCTTCTTCCTCTTCTACTACTTCAATCAATTGTGAATTTTTGGAATTTATTAGCCACTCCAGGAATGTTTTTTCAGACAAATAATTTTGATTGCTCGTTGAGACAGATGGAAATTCCATTTCCGAATTTTCAAACTCGTCAGAGATTGATAAATCAAATTCTTGTAATTGCGTTGAATCAGGAATCAACTCATCCACTGAATAGGCTGCAGCTACAGAGGAAGCAATAATGTCTTTATCTAATTCATCTAACTCGTGCTCCTCCTGAACATTGTCAATTAATTTAAAATCATTGATTTGTTCTTCCAAATTTTCTTGGGATTCAATCTCTATTGTATTAATGTCTAACGCATCCCCTATTTCTTTTATTGATAACTCTTCAACCAAATTTCCTTCCTCTTTTTGGTACAATAAATTATATAGTTTAACTCTGTCCGTAATTTTATAGGCATATTTCTGGAGTTCTTCCTCAAAATCAACGCGATTACCTTGTGATAGAACTTTTAAATATAGAAGTGGAAATACTTGGGAAAACGGAAATTTATCACACAAGACTCTAAGTTCTTGGACTTCATTTTCAGAACATAATTTAGGGTTCTCAATTCTATCGGCTATTTCCTCCCAATTCAACATCACCAATTGGATAAAAGTTTATTTATAACATCTTGAACGATTTGCTCATTAATTTGTCGCAAAAGATCTTGTTCTATACTAGCAAGGTCTATATTTGAGTTATAATCAATAAAACGTGAGGAGGTTAAATTTATTTTTTGTTCTTTCGGAGTGGTAATAAAAATAGTAAATTGAGCTGTGATCGTTAGTCTGTTTTTTGCGGAATTATCTCCTGGTTGTAACGCAACAGGAATCAATGAATAATTTGAAATACGACCTTCAATATTTACTTCACCCCCACCATTTTTGGTATTTAGCAGCAAACGAGTATTATTCTGAACGCCGTCTTTAATATCTTCCGATAGAATAGGTGCTAAATTTAAAGGTGCATTAGCTGCCGCATTTTCAAGTGTTTTAACGGTAAAAGTCTTCCATTCTGGCGGCATTGATCCCGTATCTTGAATAGAAACGCTATATGGCCAACAAGAAGTTAGAATAATAGAAATGATGAAAAAAAAATAAATTAGTTTCATTCTAAAATATTGTATTCTTTTATTTTTCTGTACAAAGTCCTTTCGGAGATACCCAATTCAAGAGCTGCATATTTTCGTTTTCCTCTATGTTTTTCCAACGCTTTTTTAATTAACTCTTTTTCTTGATTACCTAAAGATAACGATTCTTCTATTTCTTCATGATCTTCAAATGAATCAGCGTGTCCGTTTATTTGAACTTCTGGGTACGTGGACTCTGGAGCTAAGGGCAAAAGACGCTGTGCAGGGTTTACTTCATCAATGATTCGATTAACCACAGCAGTTTGGTCACCACTTAAATTTATCGTCCCCCCCTGATTAATCATTTCTAAAACCAATTTTTTTAAATCTGTTAAATCTTTTTTCATGTCGAAAAGAAACTTATACATTATTTCTCTTTCCGAAAAACTATCACTTTCTTTTTCTCCAACCATTATTGGCATTTTTTCTGAGGGTGCCGGGAGATAACGTATCATAATTTCGGCATCTAACTCTCTCTCTGTTTCAATAACTGAGAGTTGTTCAACCAAGTTTCTCAGTTGTCTTATATTGCCCGGCCAATTATACTGTTGAATTAAGTCTACGGCATCTTCTTTTAATTTTACGGTAGGCATTCTATACTTATCGGCACAATCGTTCGCAAACTTTCTGAATAATAAATGAATATCATCTTTACGTTGACGCAAAGGAGGAAGTTGAATTGGTACAGTACTCAATCTGTAGAACAAATCTTCTCTAAACTTTCCGGTTGCAATTGCTTGAGCCATGTTTTCATTGGTGGCTGCAACAACTCGAACATTGGTTTTGATTACTTTTGATGAACCTACCCGAATAAATTCTCCTGTTTCTAATACCCTCAACAAGCGAACTTGAGTTTGCATCGGTAGTTCAGCAACCTCGTCCAGAAAAATAGTTCCTCCATTTGCCACTTCAAAATATCCCTGTCTACTACCAGCAGCACCAGTAAATGCTCCCTTCTCATGTCCAAATAATTCTGAGTCAATTGTTCCCTCTGGAATAGCGCCGCAATTCACAGCAATATATTCATTGTGTTTTCTCGCACTCAATTGATGTATCACTTGAGGAATGATTTCTTTTCCTGTACCACTTTCACCGGTTACTAAAACCGAAATATCCGTTGGAGCAACCTGAATAGAAACTTCCAACGCACGATTTAGTAAGGGTGTATTTCCAATTATACCAAATCGCTGTTTAATTTGAAGTATATTCATAAATGTTAATTACAAAGTGAAACTGCCTCTCCGATTAACGTGGCAGAAGTGCAATCCAATATCTTAACCATGACGTATTGACCTTTCATATAATGTTGACTCGGAAATACCACCATTGCATTTTGACCATTTCTACCACAAAGCTTTTCATCAGAGCGCTTGGATGTTCCTTCTATGAGTACTTTGACTGTTTTACCAATTTGTTTTTCATTCGATAATCGTGAATGTTGCAATTGTAATTCAATAATTTCATTTAAACGAGATCCTTTAACAGCATCCGGAACGTCGTCGTCAAACCTTCTTTCGGCCAATGTTTTTGGTCGTTCTGAATATTTAAACATATACGCAAAATCAAATTGAACCTCTTTCATTAATGAAATCGTATCGTGATGTTCCTTATCTGTTTCTCCACAAAAACCCGTAATAATATCAGTAGAAATTGCACAATCAGGCATATATTTTCGAATTGCATTGATTCGGTCCAAGTACCACTCACGGGAATAACCACGATTCATTCGAGTTAATACGTCTGTATGCCCAGATTGAACCGGCAAATGAATATACGGACAAATATTCTCGTATTTCGCCATAATTTCAAGAACTTCATCAGTCATATCTTTTGGATGGGATGTACTAAAACGAACGCGTAGATTAGGAGAAATATGCGCCACCATTTCAATTAATTGAGCAAAATTAGTCGTTGGTTGGTTTACATCCTTAATTTCTCCTTTAGAGGTTAAATTCCATCTGTAACTATCCACGTTTTGTCCAAGTAAAGTGACTTCACGATATCCTTTCTCAAATAAATCTTTGCATTCTTCAACAATTGTTTGAGGATCACGCGAACGTTCTCTTCCTCGCGTGAAAGGAACCACGCAAAAGGAACACATATTATCACAACCACGCATGATTGTTACGAATGCCGAAATTCCGCCCTGATCTAAACGAACTGGAGAAATGTCTGCGTAAGTTTCATCTCTGGAAAGAAGCACGTTAACCGCTTTTTGTCCCGTTCCTACCTCCTCAACCAAATTTGGTAAATCACGATAAGCATCGGGCCCTGCAACTAAATCAACCAATTTTTCCTCCTCCAAAAGTACCTTTTTCAACCGTTCAGCCATGCAACCAAGGATTCCGACCACAAGATCGGGATTTTGTCCTTTTTTATGCTTAAATTCTGTTAGACGATTTCGAACACGTTGCTCAGCATTTTCGCGAATTGAACACGTATTGATAAGAACTACATCGGCTTCATCTATATTTCGCGTTGTTGCATAACCTTCCTTGGTCATAATAGATGCAACTACCTCGCTATCAGAAAAATTCATCTGACAACCATAACTCTCGACATATAGTTTTTTACCCGAATGATTTACTGTTTCAAGAACAACCGGTTCACCCTGTCTACTTTCGTCAATGACCTTATTTTGATTTAATTCCATGCCTTTTAACCAAATACAAAGGTACTCAATTTTAAAAGACTGTCAAAATGTCACAAAAAATATTCTTCTTGTCTAATTCATTAATTCTTAACAAATTCTATAATCTTGACAAAAGATTGGTTATAGAAGCCGAGGAAATAAGCACCGGATGCTAACTTCTTACTCATTTCAATGGTTTCCGATACAGCGCCATTTTTAACAATCAAATTAAATTCAGAAACAAGCTGACCTTGTAGGTTGAATAATTTACAATTCAACTTATCACCCTTTAAGCCACTTGCCGTTAATTCAAAAATACCATTATTTGGATTTGGGAAAAGATTAAAAACGTGCGCTTCATTTTCATTTATTCCTGCTGCCTCTTCAACTATCACGGTTGTTGTATTTATACAACCATTGGCATCTTTAATATAGCACGTATAGGTTCCTGCTGCCAAATTCGCAAAAAATGAACCTGAATAGTAATTTGTTCCATTAATGGAATAGGTGTAAGGTGTTAGTCCTCCACTCCCCGTTAAAGTAATAGATCCATTTGAAGAACCTGCTATTGCCATTGTGGGTACTCCGGAAACATTCACTTGAGTTGGCTCTGTTATGGTGGTAGAAAAACTTTGGCTACAACCATTTGCATCAGTTGTAGTCGTTAAGTATGTTCCTTGCGATAATTCGGTGAATAAACCACTTGCACTATTAATGGTGTTAACGTAAGCAGGGGTTCCGCCTGAAACTGAAATTGTTATTGAACCATTATTCTCACCAAAACAGGAAATCATCGTTGGGATGGCATTTAACACCAATTGGCTTGGCTGAGTAATTTCAACAGTAACTTCATCGATACAACCATTTTCATCCATGGAAATTACATCGTACTCACCGGCACTTAAATTTGTAAAAACTGAGCTTGTTTGAAAATTTGTACCATCAATCGAATAAGTGTATGCTCCTTGTCCTCCAGCAGAGGTGATAGTTATTTCAGCACTTGCGTCACCAAAACAATTGATTGCTGCTGTTTGAGTAGATGTAGCAGTAATCGAATAAGTGGATAATATCTCAAAAACATCCGAAATTGAACACCCAGTGTTATCTGTTATGGTATATGAATAGCTTCCTACACCTAAATTCGTAAAAATAGAATCTGTTTGATTTGGTCCATCATTGAGCGAAAATAGGAATGGTCCCGAGCCTCCATTTGGTTGTAGCTGAACAACTCCAATATTGCTAGTACACGAAGGTAGGGTAAGAATATTGGCTACCGCTGTAAAGCTCTGAGCTCCACTCGCTGTGACGCTTATATTTCTACTGTCATTACAGCTATTGTCATCAGCCGATGCATTTGCGGTTACAAGAGAAAAATTGATATTG
>Ga0194122_10006362_pt1 | contig 10666 bp, 3 predicted proteins | sample TA2MahCa10mmetaG_FD_155487 | JGI IMG/M metagenome (GOLD analysis project Ga0194122, IMG submission 155487) | Freshwater microbial communities from Lake Tanganyika, Tanzania - TA2015021 Mahale Deep Cast 10m | ecosystem: Environmental > Aquatic > Freshwater > Lake | place: Tanzania: Lake...
AGGCGCTGCACCTGCTGGCGTTGTTGCTGGGCCAGGGCACCGCGGCGCAGTAGGCCGGTGCCGCCAAACAGCAGCAGCGCCACCAGCGGTTCGGCCATCTCGAGCCAGGCCTGGGCCAGCAGCAGCAGGCCGATCGCCGCGGCGCTCCAGGCCAGCAGCAGCAGCGTCAGGATCAGCAGGCCGCGGCGGATCGGTGAGATCCGCTCGGCCACCAAGGCGCCCAGCAGGCAGGCCAGCAGCACAAACGCATTGGTCAGCTCCACGCTGGCCGCCCAGATCTGGTGAACGTGACCGGCCTGCCCGGGCCGGCTGATCAAGGCCGCCAGGCGCTGGGCGTGCACCTCCACCCCCGGCATCAGCTTTTGAGCCGCGCCGTTGTGAAAGCGGGTGTGCGGGGTTTCAAACACATCCCGCAGCGATGGCGCGGTGCTGCCGATCAGCACGGTGCTGCCGCGCACGGCCGTCTTGGGCACCTGCCCTGTGAGCAGCTGCTCCAGGGTCCACAGCCTGAAGCTGCCAGGCTGGCGAAAGGGCAGCATGCGCTGGTATCCGCTGGCATCGAGGCTGTAGTAGCCGCCCGAGTCAGCACCCAGCCACTGCACAGTGCTGCGCCCGTTTTCGACTGCCCGGCGCAGGCTGCTGCTGCCGCTTGTCACCTCCTGCAGCCGCAGCGGCAGTCCCACCGTGGCTTCGTCTTGACCGCCCACATGCACCAGATCGCGGCGCACCACACCGTCGACGTCGAGCACGATGTCGTTGTAGGCGCGCTGGGAGGTCGGCGTCCCGGGAATGGGGCCGATGCCATCGGCCAGGTTGAAGATCGAGACCAGCCTGCGATTGCTACGCACCCGTTGGCGCAGGCAGGCCTGATCGGGGCCGACGCCCTTGTCGCGGTAGAGATCCAGTCCGATCGCGCTGGCACCGCCGGTGCTCAGGCGATCGATGGCGTTGCAGAGCAGGCGGTCATCGATCGGCCAGCCATAGGCCTGAATGTCGGATTCGCTGATGCCGATCACCACGATCGGCAGGGGCCGCGCCGACCTGGCCGGTCGAATTGTGCTGATCAGGTCGTAGGCCAGCAGGTTGACCCCTTCAAGCACCTGGGTGAGCTCGATGCCGCGTAGCACCAGGGCTGCAATGCCGTAGGGAGCCAGGCGAAGCAGCAGGTTGCGCAGGCGCCGGCTCAGCTTCGGCATGCGGTTAGAAGCGATACTTGATGTTTGTGTAGAGGCCGTTGCCGATCAGATAGTTGTTTCCCCAGATGGCGTTATCGAGCTGGTCGAGGTGGTCGATTTGGCTTACCCAGCCCACCTCGACCTGCCATTGGCCTGCCAGAAAGCGAGCCATGAGACCTCCTGCGCCAATTCCGTTTTGAAATACAAAGCTTGTGCCATTGAGATATCGTATGCGACTGACTCCTCCATACCCCACGAATGGGACAAGCTGAACCGCCTGATCGGCCTGGCGCCAGAATGTCCAAGCGATTTCGGCTGCACCAAGGTAACCACTGTCACCATTGATGGTTTGCCCTGGCAAGCCACGTAATCCCGTGTCGCTGCCAAGAGTGAACCCCATATCAGGGATCAGTGGATTGAAAGCGATCTGTCCGGCACCGCGGAGATTAAGTGTTGCATTTGGAGATAAGGCATATGAAAGTGATGCTGAACCCCCCATCGCACTCGCTTCGCCCGGGTTAATACCCAGCATGCTCAGGTTAATGCGTTGACTTGCCATCGTGAAACTATTAGCGCTTTGCAACCCATAGAGATTGATGCTCCAAGCGGAGAGGTTGTCAACGCCATTGACGCCAACGCCAAAACGAAAAAAGCCAGTGTTAGTTGTGACGTCGCCAAAGGCATTTAACAGCGCTACGGGAACTCCAGCTTGGTATGAATCGTTTCTATTGATACTAAGACCACCGAAGGCATACCAGCGCTGACTTAAGCTTTCACTGAAAACCCATTCTAGTTGTCCGTAGCCTTGGAATTGGCGAAATGACCATTGGTTGGGAGCCAATAGTCCCTCTACTAGGTTGCGACGGCTATAGCCGAAAGAACCGGTTAGCCTCACACTTTCACTCAATGGGTATGCATAGCTTAGAGAGGTTATGACTGCGCCAATTTCGGGTGTGTCATCCATATCTCCTTCGCCATAAACCAGCAGAGTGTCACCGTAGGTAGCTACGTCATTCTTTAGCACTGTGGCGACAGCTCTCCACTGGCCATTCCCAGCGTTGCCATCGTTGCGTAGAGAAACTTCTCCTTGTATTGGTTCCGATTTTTTGTCGACGCGCAACGTCAGAACTGCAAGTGTGGGATCGCTGCCTAGGCGACTGATGGATCCCTGTACATTGCCAATACCAGGCCAGCGCCTAAGCCGTTGAATCTGCTGGTCGAGCTTTGGCAGGTTCAGTACAGTTCCATGCAGTGGACGAAGTAATCGCCGTATGCGAGCTGCAAACCGTTCATTTGAGTTTTCAATGCGGATTTCAGCAATTCGCCCTTCTGCTATCTCCAGGTAGCCAGGGCTTGGAGTACTTATCACGTAGACTCGGGTATTCACATATCCATCAGCCACCAGGCGCGCGCTCAAAGCTGCTGCACATTCCTGTAGTATTTTGGTTGAAAATTTTCGACCACAGTTTTCGAGGATGGACTTCAGCTTTTCTGGACTGTAAATATGACTTCCTTTGACTAGCGGCAGCTTCAACGGTGCCGAGGTTTTCTTTGGATTAGCCTCAATGGATGGTAGATTCTCATCTTGAGGAATTTCGTCCACTACTGGCGACTTGTCTGGTTCGCTCGACGGTTTTGGCTTGTTGCGTTGGATCGGTGCTGCTTCAGGCAGTCGAATCGGTCCGGGCTGAAAAGGTGGGGCTATCAACTGTGCGAGTATCAACATGTCAAGAGCTGAGGTCTGGCACGATTTAAGCCTTATTATGCCTAAAGAGCCAGGATTTGTACAGAAGGATAGGGCAGCTAAATTTTGGCGGTGTTATTTCTGATGCAAGATCTTGAATCATTAATCAAGCTTTTTTATGGCCAATTCGGCACAATGCAGGCAAAGAGTTTGCACTATTTTATGAATCGAGAGAAGCATCATGTAGATTATTCTCTCTTTTTGTTAGGAGTCTTTGCTGCATTGCGCCGTCCTTGCTTCTGGAAGCGCTTGTTTCAGCTTGGCCGATTGCATGCTTCAGGATCGAACCCTATGTGTGTATCCTGTTCTTTGCAGCTCGCGCCAGCTTGTCAGTACTAGGAGAGCATTGCTGGATCTGACGCGGGATTAAAAATTATGAATTTGGCAATGACTATGTTTCTATTGGCATTGCCTTCCCTGCTTTTTGGGTTCAATTTGTTCAGCTCTTGAATTCATGCTGGCTTGGCTATGTCCTCTATTGCTATACGTGATTTTTCGTAAAGTGCTATTGCCGTTGTTTGCCGTTGACCGACAAGTTCCTTGCGGTGAAATCTGATTCATAGTCGTTCTTGGAGTCTGCTCGCGTCCCCGGGAGTGGTGTAAATCCCTGGGGACCTCAACCCCGGCGTAGCCGGGGTTGAGCGCGCAGCTCAGGCACTCGGCTCAGCAGTCGGCGTTGCAAGGGGTGGGCAGGCCCGTGACCCTGGTTTGAGAACCACCTCAACCAGACGAACCATGCCCAAGACGGATTCTGGCTCCTCTGCACTGGCGCCGCTACTGGATGGCAGCACAGCCGGGGAGCTGATCCCTGAGCTGGTGCGCCACGGCCTGCAGCAGCTGATCGAGCTGGAGGTTGCGGCCGTACTCGGTGCCGAGCGCCACGAGCGCAGTGACGACCGGCTCGGCTACCGCAATGGCTACCGGCCAAGAAACCTGGCGACTCAGGTCGGCGACATCGATCTGATGATCCCCAAGCTGCGCACGGGCAGCTATCTGCCCTCGATCCTGGAGCCTCGCCGCCGCGTCGATCAGGCCCTCTACGGCGTCGTGATGGAGGCGTACGTCGGCGGCATCTCCACCCGCAAGGTCGATGCCCTGGTGGCGGCCCTGGGCGTGCAGAGCGGCATCTCCAGATCCCAGGTGAGCCGCATCTGCGCCGAGATCGACGTGCAGGTGCAGGCCTTCTTGAACAGGCCCCTGGAGCGCGGTTACGCCTACGTGTATCTGGATGCCACCTACCTCCACGGCCGCCTGGGCAAGGCGCTGCAGGTCTGCTCCAGGGCAGTGGTGGTGGCCATGGGCGTCAATGCTGACGGGCGCCGTGAGCTGCTGGGCCTCAAGGTCGGCGACAGCGAGAGCGAGGGCTTCTGGAGCGAATTCCTGGTCTCGCTCAAACAGCGAGGCCTGAGCGGGGTCAAGCTGGTGATCAGCGACGCCCACGTGGGCCTCACCAAGGCGATCCGGCGGCAGCTGCAGGGCTGCGCCTGGCAGCGCTGCCGGGTGCACTTTGCCCGCAACCTGTTGCAGCGTGTCCCCAAGGCTCACCAGGGCATGGTCACGGCTGCCCTGCGCAGCGTGTTTGCCCAGGAGAGCGCTGAGGAGATCGAGTCGCGCTGGGATGACCTGGCCGCCTCGCTGGCTGAGCGCTTCCCCAGGGCCACCGAGCTCATGCTGGAGGCCAAGGAGGATGTGCTGGCCTTCCGCCACTTCCCGCAGCCCCACTGGCGCAAGGTCTGGAGCACCAACCTGCTGGAGCGCGTGAACGAGGAGGTCAAGCGCCGCACCCGGGTCGTGGGGATCTTCCCCAACGACGCTGCCATCACCCGTCTGGTGGGGGCAGTGCTGCTGGAGCAAGACGAGCACTGGCAGCTGGAGGGCCGGCGCATGTTCTCAGCCGAGAGCATGGCCGCCATCCCGGCTCTTGATGCACTGCCTGCGCAGGCCTCGCTGCAGGAAGCCGCAGCCTGAGCCTCGGGCACAAGCAAAACAACGGCGCAATCAAGACAACAGCCGTAGAGATAACGACCCATCAGTCCAGGCGAATGACTTGACAAGTCATTCGCCTGGATTCACTGTGGAGAAACGAGGTGCATCTGTGCCTCGGGAATGACACGCCGTCATCCCACCCTGTTCACGCTCAGATCAGGGCAATCGGGCCTCGGGTTTTACACCACATGAAGGGACGCGGCCTTGGAGTCTTGACTGTGTAGCTTCAATGATTCAATTTCTATGAATTGATCAGGGTAGCTCTGCAATGTCGGCTAGGCGATGTTACGAGCGTCATATAATTGTGTAAAGGCCCTACTTCATCCTGAATACCTATAGTCTTGTTGATGATTCCTAAGGCTGGAGAGGATCTAGTTGGTATATGTAACGCACGTGTTCTACGTTCAGTCTTGTTGCGAAGTCAAAAATCGTTATTCAGTAAATGCCTGTATTTTTAGCTTACGTAGACAGGAATAAGTCAGCATCCGCATCTCGCAACCATGGATCCGTGTGGCCTTCAATCAAAATCGACATGAACTCACCTCGCTTTCCATTTCACTGGGCTTTCTGGGAGGGTATGAAAATCCCTCGATTGGGTGATGCCAGTGTGGCGCAAATCGGCTTTAATTGCTTATGGACCGTCACTCTCACCATCGCTTCTGCCCGCCATGGCATCTGTTCTGATGAGTTCGCTTGGCTCCTTTGCGGTGCTTGGGCCTCCTAGCAAGCGATGGCGTGCTGTGGCAGCGCTTGCATCGGGTCTTGCCGTCGGGGCACCTGTCTCCCTGCTGGCTCAGGACATTTCCCCGTCTGGCAAATTTCCAACAACCGTTACTCAATCGGGCTCTAATTACACAATTACTGGCGGCACGGTTGCTGGGCAGAAGCTTTTGCATGGTTTCAGTACATTCAATATACCCTCTGGGGGTAGTGCAACTTTTGATGGCTCAGCACTGCCAAATTCTTCAATGATTAAATCAATATATGGTGTGGTTTCGACGGGGGCATCTACATTGAATGGTGCTTTAAATGTTCAGGGTTTTGGCTCGACGTCTCCTGCTCTTTATTTGATGAATCCCAACGGAATTATTCTTGGATCGGGCTTTTCAACAAATATACAACAATTAAATTTATTTGCTTCAGATGGACTGCTTATTGGATGCTCGTCCTCTATCAATTCGAGCTGTATTAACGATTCATTGTATTCACCATCTTCTGGCCAATCGCAATATTTACTTTTTAATAATGATACCACTGAATCTCAGACATTTGCCTCAAGTTCTAATCCAAATGGATTTTTTTGGGCCACTAGTGATAATTTTATGGGTGTTGTGTCTGATGCCTCTCCGGCTAAAGTAGTTAAAATTAGTGCTTCCAATCTGACTCTTTCTGTTCTTGGCGTTTCTGGCGCAATAGTTGATTTTCAGGCGGGGTCAGTTGTTAATGCAAAAAAGATTAATATTTTCGCTCAGTGGTTCGCTGGAGCGGCCACGGGAAGCGAAGTGTCAAATCTAGCTTACGGCAAGTATGATCCGACAACAAGTACTCCTTATAACTCTTCAGTCTTATTTACTGTAGATTCTGCTCAGGCCGCAGTTGCCCCTTTGTCGACGACGACCAATATGCTTCTGGCCACGCCTTCGCTTTATACGTCGACGTCAGCTTTGTCTTTGGCTCCAGGATCGGTCATATTTGCAGGAGCAATTAAATCTAATCCTGTTTCTTATTTGTCTCTTTCGGCTGATCAGGCAGAGATCAAGCTTGGCGCAAAAGTGGCTTATATCAGTGAAGTTTCATTCCCCGGTGGGACTACTTCGCCTTTTGGCCCTAATGCCAGTGTGGCCACCTCACAAGCGCCATACTATGGTGTTTATTATGGATTCGGCGCTACAATCGCAATTGACCCTGCTATTAATCCAGCTCAGTATATTAATCCAGTTAGTTCAAATATTCCAGTTAGTTCAAATTCCGGCAGTGCAAATGCTGGCAGTACTGGCCCCGCGACTACCCCCGGCGCCTCTGGGCCCGGACCCCAATCAAACACCGAAACTGCTTCTTCGCCTCCCAACCTGATCGATACTGGAACTGGCTCGACCTCTTCAAATGTGACACCTTCTGATTCTGGACAATCCAAAATCAGCAAGTATCTTAATTCTGAATTGTCTGATAAAGTCGATCTGTATTCTGCAGATACCTCTGCAGAGTTACTGGCTTCGTTGGAAACATCTAGCCAAGATCAGGCCGAATCTCCTTATGCCGAAGGTTTAGTGCAAGGAGACAATCTTGAGATTGTTGCTTTTGCCAATCCTTCCGGCAGTGCTGTGAGCGCCAGTTCATCCTCGGCTTCGGATCCGGTGAGCGGTGCCGGTCTTGATGGCGGTCCCGATGCATCCGTAGTAAATCCAATAGTCACAGTTTCTGCCTCCGAGGTAGCCACAAGCTTTAATCTTGCAGAGCAGGTCTCCGTTGAGCAAACTGCCGCTGCTCTAACTATCCCTGCGTCTGCCCCGCTTTCCCCGCAACAGGCTCAGAGCAAACTTCTTGAGGCAAGGGGTGCTGTTCGCAACATGTCATCCGTTGCAAGCCGTCAATTGCCTCATTCCGGACTTGTTACGGGTGACTCTTCTACCGCCCTGTTTGCTTCGGCAGCTTCGCCAGTGCTCAGTGATGCAGGTGCTGTTATTTCGCCCCTTTTTAACCGTCTCGCGTATAATCCTGCGATTCTGCAGTTGCGTTTTACCGAAGTTCAAGATCGCGTCAGTACATCGGAAACGGATGCCTTCCTCGATGTCATCTTGATACCGTCTGAAGGTGAGATCGTAGGTAAGCGGGTAGAGGTCTCTACTGGTACTTTCACCAGACAGTTGAAGTCTCTATATAGCCAGCTCTCTAGACAAGAAGACCTGAGAGTCCTCAGTCCAGGCTCGCCTGCGCGTCAACTATATAATATTTTGATTGCACCGATAGCTCAAGAGCTGAATCAATTAAAAGTTACAACATTGTTGATTGGAGCCGATAGGGGTCTTCAGGGTATTCCTTTTGCAGCATTGCATTCAGGATCTCAATTTTTAGGCGAACGTTTTGCATTCGCCCTTACCCCTTCCCTTTCGCTTACCGATTTAACACCTGTTCAATCAGGCGAGCGTCGCTTGTTGGCTGCTGGGGCTTCTCAATTTGAGGGATTGACGTCTTTGCCACTGGTTCCGCAGGAGTTGCAAGCTATTTCTGCAACTCAGGCCAGTGATGCGTTGCTTGACTCAGCCTTTACTCCTGCGACGCTCGAAATAACGGCCGCCGAGCCTAGATTCGATCGCATCCATCTCGCCACACACGCAGAGTTCCTGCCAGGTGGGCCTGCCAAATCGAAGATTTACTCAGGCACTGCGCCTTTACCACTTTCGAGTCTATCAACTTTACGCCGTAATCGTCGAGGTGTCCCGTTGGATCTGATCGTCTTGAGTGCCTGCCGTACGGCCTTGGGTGATGCAGACAGTGAATTAGGTTTTGCCGGGCTTGCGTTGCAGGCTGGAGCTCGAAGCGCGATCGGTACTCTTTGGTACGTCGATGACGTTGCTACATCCGCATATTTCGTTCAACTCTACCGTTACTTACAGCTTGGACTTCCAAAGGCGGAGGCCCTTCAGTTCACTCGGCTTGATTTTGCGACTGGACGGGTTCAGCTCTCTGACGATCAAATTCTTGCTGGCGACGGACAGATTCTACTCAGCGGCCTTACGACCGCTCAACAGAGGCGTGTAGCTGCTGGACTTGGCAATCCTTATTTCTGGGCTGGTATCGAACTTCTTGGTTCACCCTGGTGATGCGAATGGGACATAGTGAAGTCCATTTTCGTTGCTCTTGCTGCAACTCTGCAGGTAGGTGCTCTGGCCCAGGCTGGCTTCTAGGTGGGCCATCAACCGGCTGGCTTCGCTGATCTTGAGCTGACCGCGGCCGATCGCCTCTTCGCTCGCCAGGCGCAGCCGCTCGAGCAGCTGCTCGGGGCTATGCTCCATCGCCTGGAGCACCTCGGCGTTAGTGTCGCCGCGCACCACGTGATCCACCCGGTAGCCGCCCGAGGCCTGCAGGCGGATGTGCACCGAATTGGTGCTGCCAAACAGGTTGTGCAGATTGCCCATCACCTCCTGGTAGGCCCCCGCCAGAAACAGGCCAATCCAGTAGGTCTCGCCGGCGCGCAGTTCATGCAGCTCGAGCAGCGGTTTGACCTGGCCGCGGTCGATGAAGCGCTCGAGCTTGCCATCCGAATCGCAGGTCAGATCGGCAAAGCTGCCCAGTGCCGTGGGCCTCTCATCGAGCCGCTGGATCGGCATCACTGGAAACAGCTGATCGATCGCCCAGGTGTCGGGGGCTGAGCGAAAGATCGACAGGTTGGCGTAGTACGTGGCCGCCAGGGTGGCGGGCAGCTGTTTGAGCTCTTCGGGCACCGCCGTCTCCGCCGGCAGCAGCGCCAGCTGCCGGGCAATGGCCTGGCCGCAAGCGCCGGTGAGCTGCTCGGCCACGGCCCGCTGCGGCAGGCTCAGATACCCCAGGCGAAAGGCTGCCAAGGCATCGTCCTTGAACTTCAGCGCGTCGTTCCAGGCTTCCTGCAGCTGCTCTGGCTCGCTGGCGCCTTCCAGCCCGGCCAGGGTGAGGCGCAGGTTGCGCAGCACCAGCGGTTCCTCGGGCTCAGCAGCAGCCGGTGGCGCCGAGGCGCGGCTGGGGCCTTCGGCCCCCAGCACGTCAAACACCAGCACCGAAAAGTGGCTGGCCAGGGCCCGGCCGCTTTCGCTCACCAAGGTGGGCACCGGCACCCCATGGGGTTCGCAGCATTCGCGCACCGTGGCCACCACGTCGTTGGCGTAGTTCTGCAGCGAATAGTTGGTGGAGGCGGCGGTGGCGGTGCGGCTGCCGTCGTAGTCGACCCCCAGGCCGCCGCCCACATCCAGATAGCCCATGGGTGCCCCGAGGCGGGTGAGCTCCACATAGATCTGGCCGGCTTCCTGCAGGGCGTCTTTGAGCACGGCGATGTCGCTGATCTGGCTGCCCACGTGGAAGTGCAGCAGCCGCAGCTCGCCCAGCAGCCCCGCCTCGCGCAGGGCCTCGACGCTGGCCAGCAGATCGGGCAGCGAGAGCCCGAACTTGGCCTTCTCGCCCACCGAGCTGCCCCAGCGGCCGGTGCTGCGGCTCGAGAGTCGTGCCCGGATGCCGATCAACGGCGCCGCACCGAGTTCACGGCTGGCTTCGATGATGCGCGCGGCTTCATCGGCCTGCTCGATCACCACCACCGGCTGGCGCCCCAGCCGCCGCGCCAGGATCGCCGTTTCGATGTAACGGCGGTCCTTGGTGCCGTTGCAGATCAGCAGGGCCTGTGGATCGCTGAGCAACGACAGGGCGATCAACAGCTCGGCCTTGCTGCCCGCTTCGAGCCCGAAGTGCCAGCGGTGGCCGCTTTCGACCAGCTGCTCGACCACATGGCGCTGCTGGTTGCATTTGACCGGAAAGACCCCCTGGTAGCGACCGCCGTAGCCGTACTGGGCGATGGCCCGCTCAAAGGCGGCGTGCAGCCGCTCGAGCCGGTCTTCGAGGATGTCGTCGAAGCGAATCAGCAGCGGCAGGCTCAGGCCCCGCCCCTGCAGCTCGCGCACCAGCTCCACCAGGTCGAGCGCCCCGCCGCGCTCGCCCTGGGGCTGCACCATCACGTGGCCGCGCTCGCTCACGCCGAAGTAAGGCTCCCCCCAGCGGTCGAGCCCGTACAGGGCGGCGC
>Ga0194122_10006372_pt1 | contig 10661 bp, 11 predicted proteins | sample TA2MahCa10mmetaG_FD_155487 | JGI IMG/M metagenome (GOLD analysis project Ga0194122, IMG submission 155487) | Freshwater microbial communities from Lake Tanganyika, Tanzania - TA2015021 Mahale Deep Cast 10m | ecosystem: Environmental > Aquatic > Freshwater > Lake | place: Tanzania: Lake...
AATACTCTTCTTGGGATCATTAAGAATATTCAAGATCCAGGTCTACAAGCAAATGCTGCAAAATTTGTAGGTGGAGCAACTGAGTTTAGAGGTAGCCCAGCAACAGTTAGAGCAGTTAATAGTGATAGTAATCCTAGAAATGATATTCAAGCTGATGCAAATGGGATTATACCAGGAAGTGTTTGGCGTGGTGGTAATGGTGATAATCAGTTTTTAACCTCCAATCCACCAGGCGCTGACAGAACTACTTTACGTCCAGGTGGGGCTGCTCCATTTAATTTACCAGCACCACAAGCACCATCATCTAGACCTTCACCAGGGCAGATTACACCATTCCAACCAGGAAAACCAGGAACAAAACCTTTAAGACCTGGTGATGTATTGACACAATCAATCGGAAGAGGAGTTGATTATATCCAGATTGGAGATGTGATGGGTGCTCCTAGAAAAGGTGGAAGAAAACACGAAGGTATTGATATACAATGCCCATCAGGAACTTATATTGCCTTAAGAGCAGATAGTGAGATTATGTTTGCAGGATGGCAAAATCCTAATAATCATAATGAGGGATATGGATTAGTGATTGATTTATGGGTTCCAGAACTTGGAGTTCAATTAAGATTTGGACACTGCTCTGGATTTTTAGTTAATTCTGGAAAAGTAAAAGCAGGTAGGTCTTTTGCAAGAGTTGGTAGCACTGGAAACTCATCAGGACCTCATATTCACTTTGAATATACTAAAAATAGAAATCAATCTGCTTCTGGAAGTGATGATGACCCATCTCCTTATGTTCCTTATATTTTACTGACCAATAAACCAAACTATTCTGCGTTTTCAACTCCAAGCAAAACAACATCTCTCCCTGCAGCACAAATAGGAATTATGGACGGAACTAATGCATCGCAGAAACTAATGAGAGAGCAGCAAGAAAATGTTATAGTTGTTCCTAACCCACAAAATCCAGAAGTAAGAAATATTCCAGTTATGATTGGTGGTCAAACTAATTCTTACTTTATGAATGACCAAACTTCGTTAAATAGATTTATAACTCAAAGATTGTTATTAGAACTAGCATATACATAAATGTCAGCAAAACCATCCAGATACGAAGAAATTATTATAGAGTCTAATGATGGTAGCAAAACTGTTGATATTAGATTTGGTGTTGCGTCAATTGATTATTATGAAGATATTTTTTCACCAATCATAACAACAAAAATAATCTTCGGAAACACTGGAACTTCAGTGAAAGGGAAAGATGATAAGTTTCAATCTCTGTATGATGGATTACCAATCAGAGGTGGGGAGCGACTATCATTAAAAATTGGTCCAAATTCTAACTCAAACAAAGGACTAGATTTTGCAACCAATCCAAATGATTATTTGTATGTGTCTAGTATTACAAATGTTATAACAGAAAGTCAACGAGAATTCTTTGTATTAAATTTGGTTTCAAGAGAAGCAATTACAAACGAAACCACAAGAGTTCCAATTAAATTTCCAACAAGTTCTCCAATTGATGTTTCTGTTAAAAAAATCCTTACGGATTATTTGAAGACAGAAAAACCTGTTGATGTAGATGAAACTTCTAACAAGTATGGATTTATTGGAAATTTAAAAAAACCTTTTACTCTGTTAGTTTGGTTAGCGTCAAAGGCAGTTCCAACAATTAAGGACGGAGTTGCTGGATTTTTATTCTATCAAACGCAAGAAGGATTTAAATTCAAAGCAATTGATAAATTAATCACACAAGAACCAAAAGCAACTTATGTTTATAATGCAGTCAATCAAAGCGATATTGAAAGAGATAATGATTTTATTATTTTACAATATACGACAGAAAGAAATCAAAACTTGCTTGAGAAATTAAGACTAGGTGCTTTTGCTAGTTTTAGAACTGCATTCAATCCAATTAATTATAAATTTACCTTACCTCAAGAAGGTTTATTTAAGTATGATAATTATGCAAATAAAACTAAAAATCTAGGGCAACCTGTTAAACTTCCACCAATCACAAATAGTTCAAATCAAACTTTAGGAGAAATTCCAACAAGAATTATTTCACAAATAATTGATATCGGAACTTTTGCTCCTGGTGTCTCTCTAGAATTAAATGCAAATCCTTGGGAATATCAATCTCAATCGATTATGAGATATAATTTACTTTTTACACAAGTTTTAAATATGACCATACCTTTGAATACAAATTTAAAAGCGGGTGATATTATTGAATGTAAATTTCCAAAGGTCACAAATGAACAAGCAACAGAATATGATGATGAAAAGAGTGGCCTATATATGATAAAAGAGTTATGCCATCATTTTGATGATGAAATATCATTAACTTCAATGAAGCTTATCAGAGACACATTTGGCGCCTACGGAACTAATAATAAACAATAATGGAAGAAACTTTACTTAAAAGTCATTTTGTTGGCAGAGATGGATTTCGTTGGTGGGTAGGACAAATCCCTCCAACAAATTCAAAAATAGAAGAGCAGACTAATGGCGGTGGGGTGGGTAATCGATATAAGGTTCGTATTATGGGATATCATTCTTATAATACGACCGAACTTTCTGATGAAGATTTACCTTGGGCAAATATAATTCTTCCGCCAGGAGTGGGAACTGGTGGTGGAGGAGCTGCTAAATCTGTAAAATTTGCTCCAGGCGACACTGTTTTAGGATTCTTTCTAGATGGTGATAATGCCCAACTACCTGTAATTTTTGGTGCTTTTGGTCGGTCAATTTATGCAGCAACAGATGGTAAAAAACTTCCATTTCAATCGTTTACAGGTCATACAGGTAAAAACAAAAAACCTCCTGCATCTGTTACTAGAAAAGGAGAAAGTAGTGATGCAAATGCTCAAGCACAGAAACCAAATCAGCATTTAAGTCCTGCAGACGCAAAAAAAGCAGACGCAGCAGCATATTCGTCCATGGATGGAGCAATTATACCATTACCTTGTGCAGAAAGTGGATCAAATAAAACAATTCAAGAAATTAAAGATGCAATCCAACAATTCGTAAAAGATGTTCAAAACATCAAAATAATGCTTGATGGTGGAATTTCTTATGTTCAAGATTGGATTAAAACAGAAATTGATTTGAGAGCAATTCAACTTCAAAAATTGGCTTCTGGAGTTATATCTGGAATGGTAAATTATGTTTTTCAAAAACTTATTCCCGTTTTGAAAAAAGGACTAGACGCACTTTATAATGCAGTATATGCTGCAGTTTTAGCAGCTGGATTAGGGCCTGCAGTTGCTCATGAAGCAGGAGTTGCCGCACAAGAACTTATGATTCCTCCTGTAAAAGTTTTACAGGATTTAATTCCTTGTATGATTAATACAATTATTTCAGCTTTATTAGAACCAATCAAAAAAATTTTAAAATCGGTTGCAGATAATGTTTTAAATTTTGTTCAGTGTGTTGGTGATCAAACTGTTGGTGCTGTTGTTAATCTTATTGTCGATGGCATTGTAGGTGGGATGTTACCAGCTCTTGATGGAATTAAAGGTATTCTTAAATTTGTTGAAAACTTTAATGTTGAAGATTTAATGAGAAATGGTGCTGGTGCCCTTCTTGGTATGATTGGAATCATAAGCTGCAATAAATCTCTGGAAAAAGATAAGTATGGTGCTTGTAAATATAGAGTTGGTTATGGTCCCATCAAACAAGATGGACTTGATTTGAAAAAGATTATTGACAATGCAAATACTGCAAAAGCAATTTCAACTGCTTCTATATTGAAAGGTGATCCTCTTGATGAGATACAAAAAATTGCTGGTTCTCTAGACATTTTCGACAAAAATTTAAAATTACCAAACTTCCAAAGTAAACTTGGAAAATGCTATTCTGGACCTCCAACACTTTGTAGTCCTCCAGTTGTTAATATTTTTGGTGGTGAAGGAGAAGGTGCAAAAGCAATTCCTTTATTTGGATTGTCTATCACTGGAAAAAATGGAAAGAAAACTGGAAGTGTAATTGGATTTAAAGTTACAGATTCTGGTTCTGGGTATGTTTACCCTCCTTTTGTTGAGGTTGTTGATAATTGTGAACAAGGATATGGAGCAACTGCAACAGCAGTTTTAGATAAAAACGGTAAAGTAAAATATATTTATAGTATAGAAACAGGTGCTAATTTCCCTGTTGATGGAGAAACAGATTACAAATACACAGTAAAAGAAACTTATATTCCAGAAGTAGGAACACAGTATTCAAAAGAAGACAAAGTTATCGATAATCTAGGAAACAAATATAAAGCAAAAATTGTAAACGGTTCGATTACGCAAGTCACACCAATAAATAAAAATATACAGTTTGTCAATGAGGCACCTGAAATTTCAGTTGAATCTGAAACTGGTTTTGGAGCAATTATTATTCCAATTTTAGAACCCGTTACAACCCCAGAAGAACTTAAGTCTGGTGATGTTCAAAGTGTAATCGATTGTATTACTTAAAATGTCAGATAAACCAGAACCAAATCTTAATTATGAAACAAGATACTATGAAAACTTTCCAAATGTTTCCATAGAACTCAATAGTCCTGTAAGTGGATACGGTGGTGCCAATGTTTACACTTGGTATGGATATACTCCAACATTCTACGATAAAGCATCATTTAGTTTAGATAACAGTGGTAGATTCAAATTACATAGTGAAAAAACTTTAGAAATTGTAGCAGGTGGTAAATATCAAGGAAGAGATGAAAGTATTCTTATTAATAGTTGTGGTGGAAATTTAACAATCATAGCGGATAAAAACGGAAATATTAAGATATCAGGTCAGAATGTTCTAATTAATGCAAAAAAAGATTTAGATATTAAGACTGGTGGGGATATGAATATTGAGGTTGGAAATGCTCTTAATATTAATACAAATCATTTTGATGTTAATGGTCTATCAGGAAATATGATGCCTGTTCAACTTCAATTTCTTGCAAGAGTTTTTGAGGATTCTAAAGTTGGATCTGATAAAGTTATAGGTATTTTAGAAGGTTCTTTTCGTGCATCTTTCACAGCTCCAATTCTACCCCTTGGAACTAAAGAAATTATAGAAAAAATTATAGGTTCTATCATTAAGTAAAATGGCAAAATATTACGGCGAGGAAAGCTTCTTTAATGAGAATGTAACTTTTTATAAGAATACCAACTTTTTGGGAGGTAATTTACAAATTGATAATAGTATCAATATCGGATCTGGAGTAACGATCAGCTCATCTGGTGTCACTGTAAATGGAGTTGTAACAGCGACTTCTTTTTCTGGTAATGGCGCATCTTTAACTGGAGTTATTGCTGTCAATAGTGGAGTTAATGTTACTAAAAATAATGTTCTTGTTGGAACTCCTGGAATTGGAGTAACAATTGGTTTGAGTACGGGATTAAATGGTAATCAACCAGCAGTTGGTATTGTTAACATATTCCTTGATGCTACTTTAGATGATTTGTCAAATGTTAATGTCCCTGCTCCTTCCGTTTCATCTATACTCCAATGGAATGGGTCCTCTTGGGTAAGTGCAAGCCCAACAAGCATTGGATCAACAGTATGGCAAACATCTACCACTGGAACGGGCACCACACTAGCATTTTACAATGATGGTCCTGTTGCAATTGGATCAGAATTCATTTTTACTTCCAATAATGTGGTATTTAATTCAGTACTTCCAGTAGGTGGTATTAACAATACCTTCATTTTTGGAGGGGGTTCTAATAATACTGGAAGTCATAATAACTTCATCGGTCAACAGGCAGGATCCAATAATACCACTGGGACTGCTAATAACTTCTTTGGTATTAATGCAGGACGTTTGAATAGCACTGGAAGTAATAATAACTTCATTGGTGATGGTGCAGGACTTTTTAATACCACTGGATGTAATAATAACTTCTTTGGTCAACGTGCAGGATTTTTAAATGCCTGTGGATTTGATAACAACTTCTTTGGTCAATGTGCAGGATTTTTAAATGCCTGTGGATTTGATAACAACTTCTTTGGTCGTAATGCAGGACAACAAAATATCAATGGACGTAATAATAACTTCTTAGGTCAAAGTGCAGGACTTTGTAATTGCACTGGATTTGATAACAACTTCTTTGGACTCTGTGCAGGACATAGTAATACCGGGGGATATTCTAATAACTTCTTTGGTTGTTGTGCAGGATTTTATAATATCGTTGGACAACATAATAACTTCTTTGGTTTCCAAGCAGGACGTGGACAAAGTGCGGCAACTCCAAATAATGGATGTTATAATAACTTCTTTGGTCAATGTGCAGGACTCTCTAATAGCATTGGAAATAATAATAACTTCTTTGGTAATGAGGCAGGACGTTGTAATACCTGTGGAGGTTCTAATAACTTCTTTGGTTGTTGTGCAGGATTTGCTAATACCTCTGGAATTCATAATAACTTCTTTGGTTTTTGTGCAGGACTTTGTAATACCTGTGGGCAAGATAATAATTTCATAGGACGTGAAGCAGGAGTTTGTAATACCACTGGAAACTTTAATAACTTCTTAGGTCTTGATGCAGGACGTTTTAATACCACTGGAAGTTTTAATAACTTCTTTGGTTTTTGTGCAGGACGTTGTAATACCTGTGGGCAAAATAATAATTTCATAGGACGTGAAGCAGGAGTTTGTAATACTACTGGATGTCATAATAACTTCATAGGTTGTAATGCAGGACGTAGTAATACCTGTGGAAGCAATAATAACTTCTTTGGTCGTTGTGCAGGACATAGTAATACCGCTGGAGATAGTAATAACTTCATAGGTTTTAATGCAGGATTTTGTAATACCACTGGAGGTTGTAATAACTTTTTAGGTCATAATGCAGGATTTTTTAATACCTGTGGAGCCTTTAATAACTTCATTGGTTGTGAGGCAGGAGTTTCTAATACCACCGGATGTTATAATAACTTCATTGGTTGTCTTGCAGGATGTGCTAATACCACTGGACTTGATAATAACTTCTTTGGTCGTTGTGCAGGACGTTGTAATACCTGTGGAAGTTGTAATGTCTTTATTGGTAATGAAGCAGGATGTAATAATACCTGTGGAAGTTGTAATGTTGTAATTGGATCAGCTGTTGTTCCAGTTTCGACAAATAGCAATCAAGTTGTAATTTCCTCTGGAACGGGAACTGCAGCGTGTTATCAAGGTGCTTTTAGTGCTTGGGGTAGCACTTCAGATTGTAGAGACAAAACAAATATCCAAACTCTACAAAACGGTAGAGACTTTCTTGCAAAAATAAGACCGGTTAAGTTCCAATGGGATTTCAGAGACGAAAAGAAAAAGAATCTACCCCCACAGGGACAAGAGGAAGCTGGTTTCTTAGCACAACAACTACAAGAAGTTGTTGCAGAATACGCTGCTGACTACCTACGTTTGGTTGATGATAATAGTCCAGATGATCTTGGAGTTTATAAAGCAAACCTGATTCCTGTTATGGTTAAAGCAATTCAAGAACTCAGTGAAGAAAATGATTCACTCAAAGCAGAAATTGTTGAAATCAAAAAACACCTTGATTTATAAACTTAAATAGAGTAGAATAAATTCACTATTACAATTTGCCGTGAAAGAAAAATATAGTATTTTCCACATTAACGGTGGACTCGGAAAACATATTGCTGCCACAGCAGTCGCAAAGTGTATCAAAAATAATTATCCAGACCGAAAATTAATTGTTATTGGTGCATATTCTGATGTATTTCTCAATTTAAATTATGTTGATAGAGTTTATCAGTTAGGAAATACAAGTTATTTTTATCAAACTTATATTGAAAATCAGGATTCGTTAATTTTTGGTAACGAACCTTATTTTACAACAGATCATATTCATAAGCGTCTGCCATTGATTCAAACCTGGTGTAAGATGTATGGTTTGAAATACAATAATGAGACACCAGACTTGAAGTTTAATGCTTTACAGAAGAATACATCCAAACAAGTGTGGACTCAAAGTAAAAAACCAACGATGGTTCTTCACACAAATGGTGGAATTATGATGACGCAGGCAAAACCATATATGTGGGCAAGAGATATGCCTCACGAGATTGCTCAAAAGATTGTAAAAAAATATCATAAGGACTATACAATCTATCATTGCACTAAATGCAACTCTCCAAGAATTGAAAATACAATTACAATTGAATCTACATTAGAAAAAACTCTCACTACCTTAGAATTTTTAAGTGTAATTCTTTACAGTGATAAAAGAATACTAATTGATAGTTGCCTTCAACACGCCGCAGCAGCACTTGATCTACCTTCCACAGTATTATGGAATGGCACAAGCCCAAAAGTATTTGGATATGATATGCATACCAATATTGAAACAGTCAAACCACAAAACTTTAAACTACCTGGAAGTGTATTTTTTGACTTTGATTTTATGGGTATGGAACATGAGTATCCTTATGATGAAGATGAAGAATTATTTAATATTGATAAAATTTTTGAGGCAATTGAAAATCAGAATAAATAACTAGAAAATATAAGATATAATTTTTATAATTATGGTAAATCAATTTACTAATAATGCAGATACAGGTGCTCTGCATCACAATACTTTGGCCAGACCAAAGAAGACTCAAGACTTTTCCACATATTCTTTTTTGATTAAAAATGAACTTCACTGTATACTCTAAAGAAGAGTGTCCCTATTGCTATAAAGTTAAACAAGTTCTTGAGTTGACAGGAAATAACTTTGTCGTGTATACTTTAGGAACGGACTTTACTAAAGAAGAATTTTATTCTGAATTTGGTGATGGATCGACCTTTCCTCAAGTGGTCTGCGATGATCAAAAACTTGGCGGTTGCACAGATACGGTTAAATTTCTCAAAGAAAAAACAATTATTTGATGTCGAATCTAAATAATGATATCCACATGAATCGTGGTGTTGAGTTTATTTTACATGGAGGTAAAAGAGAGCGTCCCAAAGATTTTCATATTATTTTTGAAAAGTTGGTTTGCTTTCTAAAAAGGGAGGTAACCATTTATTTTGAATTCTCTTTTACTGTAAGGAGAAAAAGGTAGTTTCCCAGGAGAAAACCATGTTAGCAACTAGTTTAGTTATAGGTTCATTTTTAACCATTTTGTTTTTTGTAGTTGGTTTGATGGTTGGTTGGGTAGGTCGAGAGTATATGATGAATTATCAAGATACTCCTAAACTTCATCCAGAATTTTTCGATCAGCATGGAAACATTGTTCCTGACGAAGTTGTTGCCGTAAGATTTGAAGAGGGATATTTTGATGATGATGAAGAAGAAGATGAGGAATAAGATCTAAATAATGTATGCTTGTTATTAAACATTCTGTAACTTATGACTACGACGAAAACTAAAAAAGTTGATACACCTATTCCAGAACTTCCTGTAAATCCTTTTACATTTGAAGTTTTAAATCTTGCATCAAAACAAAAATCAAATGCAAGGAAGGTAGAAGTTCTAAAAAAATATGAGCATCCTTCCTTAAAAGCAATTTTTATTTGGAACTTTGATGAGAGCGTAATTTCAATGCTCCCTCCTGGAGAGGTTCCTTATGCAAGTGTCGGTGAACAAGGATCTTTCACAGGAACGGTCTCTGATAAGATTAGAGACGCTGTGGGAATGATGAGTGAAATTAATTCAGTTTCTCTTGGATCACAGGATCAAGGCAGATCTTCAATCCGTAAAGAGTATGAGCGATTTTATAATTTCATTAAAGGAGGTAATGATGGACTTAGCTCTCTTCGTAGAGAGACGATGTTCATTAATATTCTTCAAGGACTTCACCCATTAGAAGCAGAAATCGTTTGCTTGATTAAGGATAAAAAACTAGAAACTAAATACAAAATTACCAAGCAAATTGTAGGAGAAGCATATCCAGATATTCATTGGGGTGGTCGCTCATGAATCAAACAGAATCTACGATTGAAAAGGAGATCACTTTGGAGTGGACACAAGAGGAAAAAAATACACTTCCACCTCGTTATGGGTGCCAGATTTTGCTTGAGGACACAACGATAGAGCAGGCAAAAGATTCTTCGTTTCCAAATGATGCTTATTTGATTTGGTATGAGATTGATGGAAAAACTCATATAGATCTTTGTAGGGGAACTAGAGTAAAAATTTTTGAGCTCTATTATGATAAGTTTGGTCCAGGAGCAGTTAAAAAAATTGATTTTGGTTACGGAAGAATAAGTCCAAAAGTATGGGGATACAAACAACCAGAGAGGAAAAAAAGAAAATAATTAATTTTAAAAGTGGGAAAACATTATCTTCTAAATCTTTATGAATGCTCATTCGTTTATCTTAACGATGAGTATTTTCTTATTGAGTTACTAGAGAAAGCTGCTTTCGTGAGTGGAGCAACAGTCTGTCAGACGATTTTTAAAAAGTTTGATCCTCAAGGAGTCACCGTGATTTGTTTATTATCTGAGAGTCATATTAGTATTCATACTTGGCCAGAGGAGGGTAAAGCGGCATGTGATGTTTATACTTGTGGAAACTGTAATCCAAAAATTGGATGTGATTTTATTATTGAACAACTTAAAGCAAGTCGTCATACACTAAGTTATATTGAACGCTAAACCAAAATCAACCATTAGTTTCCCAGATCGGCGGAAAAATTTCCGGCAAAATTTTCTCACGTGAAGAGTTTTTAAAACTGTAACA
>Ga0194122_10006377_pt1 | contig 10657 bp, 5 predicted proteins | sample TA2MahCa10mmetaG_FD_155487 | JGI IMG/M metagenome (GOLD analysis project Ga0194122, IMG submission 155487) | Freshwater microbial communities from Lake Tanganyika, Tanzania - TA2015021 Mahale Deep Cast 10m | ecosystem: Environmental > Aquatic > Freshwater > Lake | place: Tanzania: Lake...
TGGTGGTGAAAGGGGTCAAGGAGGAATTTTCCAATACCGGAACCAGTGGAAATATTTCCAGAGGTGACCATCCATCCAGTTCCATTTGGTCCAAGGATACCGGTGTGACCCTCTTTGTCACAGGGGGTGGTTTTGGGTTATTCCATGATTTGTTTGGAAAAACCCTCAAATTACCCAATTTCTGACCCATAGAGAGGGGGTTAAGAACTTGTAATGGGTGTGGGGTATATTTGAGAACAACAACCGATTTCCCATGATGAAAACCTGTAAGATTTTATTGACCTCACTGCTGGTATTGGTGTCCAGTTTGGGATTTTCCCAGTCCGTTCCTTCCTATGTTCCCACTAGTGGTCTGGTTGGATGGTGGGGGTTCAATGGTAATGCACAGGATGGTTCGGGAAATGGGAATCATGGGACGGTGAATGGTGCAACATTAACAACGGATAGGTTTGGGAATCAGAATGGGGCGTATAATTTTAGTAATTCTGTAATTTCGATTAATTCAGCGAATATGCCATTAGGTAATTCGAATAGGTCAATTAGCCTTTGGTTTCAAGCATCTCAAGTCCCTCCGGGTTCAAATGTAATGTTGTTTTATGGTAGTACTCAATCAAATCAAGGATGTGGCTTGTCATTAACACCGACAGGTTTTGTTTTTATTTCTTGGATTAATAATGACATACATTTTTCGTTTACGTCTATACAAACTAATGTTTGGAATAAATTAGTTGCTGTTTACGAATCAAATGTCAGTAAACTATACCTCAATGGAGTTCTTTTACAATCAATTTACAGTGGTGTAAATAGAAATACTGTTTCAGGTCCATTGCATTTTGGTTTTGATGGGGGTAGTCAATATTTTATCGGAAAACTCGACGACATCGGAATTTGGAACAGAGCCTTAACCCAACAAGAAATCACCAACCTCTACAATTCACAATCAGGAATTTACCTCCCCACCCTAACCTCATGTCTAGGTGACACCACATCAGTCACCATTTCCCATCCGACACTCACTGGGGTGGCGAACGCCTCGCTTCGGATGACCTACAACCCGGATTCGTTGACCTATGTTGGGTTTAATTCGTTGAATCCTGCGTTCTCTGGGATGACCATAAGTGGGGGGAATGGTGTTGTTTTGATGAATTGGGGTGTTGCGACCAACCAAACCATTGCGGCAGGGAATATGGTGAATTTGAGATTTAGGGTGAATGGAAATTCCAATATAACTTGGGATACATTAATAATTCCAAGTGAATTTTACGATAGTGCTTACAACCTTGTTCCCCAAACATTCTCAAGTGGTTCAATCAATCACCGAACAACCCGTTTGGTATGGAATAGGAATATTTGTCAAGGTCAGTCCTTCACCCTGGGAAATCAAACCTACACCACATCGGGAACCTATCAGGGTAGAACATTTGGGACTGGTGGAGCATGCGATACTCTAATTACCCTCAATCTCAATGTCCTTCCAAGACAAACCAATCCGTCGGTCACCGTTTGTTCCAATCAACCGTATCCATTTAACGGACTTCAGTTAAACACCTCAGGGGTGTACCTTGATACGTTGGTCAATATGCTTGGTTGTGACTCCATTGTTCAGTTGAATTTGACCGTGAATCCAGCGTACAACCAGAATTTGACCTTGACCATTTGTGCTGGTGGTTCTTTGCAGTTTGGGAATCAGAATTTAACGGCAGCAGGGAACTACACCAATACCTTTGTTTCCTCAAGGGGTTGCGATAGTCTTGTGAACCTCAGTTTGACTGTTTCAACTTCCACCACCATTATTTCTTCCAATGGTCAAAACGGATTTTGTCCCAACGGCAGTGTTCGTATTGGTTTAGCAAATCCTCAACCCAACGCCACCTACACTTGGCGAAAAGATGGCGCCATCATTCCCAATGCCAGCAGTGACACCTTGTCCGTTAACCAAACAGGAAACTACCAGTTGGATGTACAAGTTTCTCCCAACTGTATTATTCAGTCCAATACCCTTACGATTGGTGTATTGAATTGTAATCGAATTAGTGGGGATTTGAGATACGATAATACCATTCAGACCCCACTGGCTGGCATACCAGTTCATTTAAAATCCTTGCTTGGGAATATAGTGGCCAGTGACACAACCGACTCCTCAGGGTATTACGATATGGCGGGTTATGCCAACGGGAATTATCTTTTGGATGCGGCAATTAATTACACATGGGGAGGGGTGAATTCGACCGATGCTTTGCAGGTAACCCGGTATTTTACTTCTTTGGTCAGCCTAAGTCCGCTTCGGATAAAAGTGGGTGATGTAAACGGAAACGCGATAACCAATAGCGGTGATGCGTTGCTTATCAATCGACGAATTACAGGTTTGGTTACCTCCTTTTCGGTTGGGAATTTTGTGAATAATCTTCCATCAGTTAACGCCCTTGGAAATCCGTTGGTTGCGAACCTAAGGGCCTTATCCACGGGCGATGTAAACGGAACCTACAATCCTCAACCAACCGCACCGACACTGGTGTTGGATACGGTAATTGGTGGAGTAGGTTCAGGAACAGCAACGGTGAGGTTTACCTCATCGGGGTCAGGGGTATTCGAAAGGGGGATATGCTGGGGAACCTCACCCAATCCTACGGTGTCTGGGAATAAAATGGTTGTTGGTTCTGGAGGATATGGATTCACGCAGGTGTTTTCGGGAAGTATGGTGGGAAATCAGCTTCATTATGCCAGAGCCTATGCAAGAACTTTCTCAGGAATCTTTTACAGCAATGAGAAGACTTTTACGGCACCACCTGGACAGCCATGTTCAGGGGTTTCCACGGTAACCGATATCGATGGGAATGTCTATCAAGGAATCCAGATAGGGACTCAATGCTGGACACAGAGCAATCTGAAGGTAAGTAAGTATAGGAATGGGGATAATATTCCTACGGGGTTGAGCAACAGTGCTTGGCAGAATACGACAAGCGGGGCGTATGCGATATACGACAACAACCCGGTGAATGACGGATTGTATGGGAAGTTGTACAATCATTATGCGGTAACGGATGGTAGGGGCTTGTGCCCAACAGGTTGGCATGTACCCTCGGATGCAGAGTGGACTACCCTTGAGAATCAATTGGGGGGGGCAAGTGTAGCCGGAGGAGCCTTGAAGAGCACAGCGACTCAACCCACCCCTGGTGGCTGGGCTTCACCAAACACGGGAGCGACGAATTCTTCTGGCTTCACTGCCCTGCCGGGCAGCCTTCGGAGCAGCAACGGAGATTTCTACAACTTGACCTACTTCGGATATTGGTGGTCCTCCTCCGTCTCGTCCGGGTCCAATGCCTGGTACCGCGACCTGGACTACAACGACAGCGCCATCTACCGCTACAACAGCTACCGGACAGTCGGCTTCTCGGTTCGCTGCTGCAGGGATTAGGGTAGTGTGTAGGGGGATTCGACCCTTTGACCATTGCCCCCGACCGTAAGGGAGGGGGCTGGGCGAAAATGGAATCGAGTAGAGGGTTGCAAAGACGTTATCGAATCAAATCAAGAGAAAATAAGAAATGTGTTTTTCACGCGCCTCTAAGGGGTGTGAAAAACCAAATTCATTGGCGTTCATTTTGGGAGGTTCTTTTCAACACCAGTACCATCCATTCAGACCCGTGTTGGTCACAGATTGGTGACCCTTCCAGCCTCCCATTCACCAAGAATATTGCCCACCAACTTGCACGCTTGGTATTTTCATGGGTTGGTAACACCAAAGAAATCCATCGAACTTATTAATAATCAAATGATTTGAATTCAAGTTCAACAAGGGAAATATCTGAATTCTTAGGGCCAGCTATTCTATCCGTTGAACTACGAGGCCAGTTCATCCCAAATACCCCCCAAAACACCCAAAAATACACCTTTTCCAAAAGGTTTGAACCCGAGTGGGGGGGGATTTGACCCCAACGGGACCCGTGGTTGATGCCTGGGTATTGGGAAGGTCAATTTACGAAAAAGTCAAGGAATTGGTTTCCTTGCGTTGCAGGAGTCACTCGAAGTGCAACCGGTGAAAGGTCGTAGCCATCAAGATTCATAGAGGGGCTGTTTTTTCTTAAATTTCCTCTACGCCTTTGCTCTTTCCTGACCCTCCAGGATCGACTATCTTTGAATATGATTCCAAACCAGAAATCGAATTGGAGTGCCGCCGGCATTGCCCTTGGAATGCCTTTTCTGTTCCTTTTGATGGGGGTTACATTGCGTTTTTGCCGCAAAGAGACTTTGGATTTGACTCTCAAGGCTTGTCCCGGTGCGATGCCTCAAAGAATAAAAGTCTGGTTCACCGTTGCTTGCTTGGCCTTCTTCGGCCTGGGAGGGACGATTGTGCAGGCCCAGACTGGGGGATCAGGCGTAGGGACTGAAGCCTGCGGTACGGCCACAGCTCCGGCTTCCGTCCTGGAGTACATCGAAGGATTGCGCAGGGATGGTATTCTGGATGTGGAGATTAGGACGGAGAATGCGCTGCCGGTGATTTACTTGCCGATGCAAATTCATTTGTTAGCGGATAACAACGGTGCAGGTCGCTACCCCTTGTCCACGTTCACAACGGTTTTGTGCGAATTGAACCAGAAGTTCAGAACAACGGGCATACAATTTTACTGGAAAGGGCAACCCAATTACATCAACAATTCAGCTTGGTACAACCTGCCGAATTTCTCGGTGGTGGACCAAATCAATACCCAATACAATGTTGCGGGGAGTATCAACGTGTATTTTCTGAGTTTGTCGGCCATGTCGCTCTGCGGCTTTGCCTATTATCCGGGGACCGGATCTCCTGCCCAGACCAACCGCCAAGGCGCCATCTACATGGCCTTGGGTTGCTCCAACCCGGGGAATTCGACCTTTGCCCACGAAATGGGGCATTTTCTGAGCCTCCCGCATCCTTTTGACCAAACCTCCGGAAATCCTCAGGCCACTTGGGCCGAGAGGGTAACCCGCAATCCCAACGAAATTGCCCCCCGTCTGCCCTCCAATTGCGCCACGGCCGGGGATCGATTCTGCGATACGCCGGCAGATTTCAGGGATGCCCGTTGGAATTGTCCTAGCGGTGGGGGCAGTGCCCAGGACATCAACGGGGATTTGTTTCAGCCTCTGGGGAGGTTGTTCATGAGTTATGCCAACGATGCCTGCCAGGATTCTTTCACGGTGGAGCAGAAGGCGGCCATGCGGTCCACGGTGACGGCGACGGGGCCTCGTTCCTATTTGCTCACACCGCCCATGCCCACCTACGATACCGTGGTGGGAACCCCTGCAATGCACGAGCCCTTGAACCAAACCTACGGGTTGCCGGTGAATTACCTCCGCTTCCGTTGGGGTTCGGTGCCGGGGGCAACGCAGTATGTGTTACGAATTCGTTGGTTCACCACCCCAGCCCAGGAATTTCTGGTGAGCGATACGCAGTTCCTTTACACCGGGGGCGGGCAATTGCTCAGCAACAAGGTGTACCGTTGGTCAGTGCAGGCCTTGAACCCCAGGTCGGTATGTGCGCCATTCTCGACGGAATGGTTCTTTGGGACGGCGTCCTCGGCGGTGCATCTCGGCTCTGCCGTGAAATGTCCCGGGGATACGGTGCAATTGGAGGTGCTGCACAGCGATTTGACCGGAGTCCAAAGCGGAAGGCTCAAGCTGGACCTTCCTCTAGGGATGATGCGGTATTCGAGCTTTCAGGCAGTGAATGCACAGGCAACGGGCTTGCAGGTTACGGCCTACCCATCGAGCGCATCGGGCACTTTGTACACGGATTCTTTGATCATCGCCTGGAACAATCCCTCGGCGGTGAATTGGACGGGGGGGCCTTTGCTGAGGTTGCGTTTGGTGTTACCGGCGGGTGTTAATTGGCCATCCGGGGGGTTGCAACCGGCTTGGGACACGCTGACGGGGAACTGCAGGATTAGCGGCAGCGGGGGTCAGCGCTTACCCATGATTTACTTCTCGGGACAAATTACCGGCGGGAACTGCAACGCCCTGAATGGAAGGCTTGTGTACGATAACAATGCCCAAACACCGATGGCGGGAACGACGGTGAGGGTCCGTGATCCTCTCTTGGTTTTGGTGGGAAACAGCGTATGCGATGCCACCGGTGCCTTTGGTTGGAACAGCCTGCCTGCAACCACCGTGACCCCGGAATGGACCTATGTGGTGAATTGGGGAGGAGTCAATGCGACCGATGCCTTGTTGGTGAGCCGCACCTTTGCGAACCTGATGTCCTTGACAGGATTAAGGGCTGTGGCGGCGGATGTCAACGCCAACGGCGTCGTGAACAATACGGATGCCTTGCTGATCTCGCGAAGAGTCTCGGGGCTGGGTGGAGCCTTTGCGGGCGGTGATTGGGTTCAAGATCAACCCGGTCCATGGTTGGCTAATATACCGGGGGTGCCGGGCCTTGTGCGCACCCTCTGCAAAGGGGATGTCAACGCATCCTATATCCCTATGCCCGGACCTTAGGGTGCAGTTAAAGGCATTTTAATCGGGTACCTGTTCATGGCCCTTTGCATAGGCTCTTAACTTTGGGATAATATGAAAAAGCAGCTATTTTCCATGATGGGCCAGGATTGGCATCGTGGTTGGTCCCGATTATCACTCTGCCTGTGGGTTTTGTGGGGCCTGGCAGGGCTACGCGATGCTCATGCCCAGAATCTTCCTTCCGAATGGTGGTGGTCCGCTGACGGTAGGACTCTGTACACCGGGGGCAAGCCGGATCCTGGCTTTTACCATCCGGACAGCATCCGCAGGGTGGATCTTAGCTTCCCTCAGGCCAACTATTGGACCTTGTTGGGGCAGAATTATACCAGTGAAACTAATTTGCTGGCAACTATGTCGTTGGGAACCCAGGTTTTGGACAGTGTAGGGGTGCGCTTCCGGGGGAATACGTCCTATACGACCATCAGCAGTTCCCAGAAAAAGTCCTTTGGGATCGAGACCGATTGGCTGCGCCCCAACCAGGATCTGATGGGTTTCCGTAACCTCAAATTCAACAATGCGCACGGGGATGCCACCTTCATGAGGGAAGTGTTATACAACCAAATGGCACGTCGTCATACTCCCATTGCCAAGGGTAATTTTGTTCGCTTGTTCTTGAACGGTCAGGATTGGGGATTGTATTGCAATGTTCAGGATGTAGATAAGGAATTTCTAGAGGATTGGTTTCTGAGTAACGATGGTCCTCGATTCCGAGCTACAACCGGTGTCAGCGGCGGAGGAGGGGGACCGGGTGGTCAATGGGGCGATGGCACGGCGGGCATGAACTTCCTGGGGTTGGATACGAATTTGTACAAAAATTATTACAGCCTTAAATCCAGTGATATTCCCCATACATGGACAGCCTTGGTCAAGGCTTGCCAGGTTCTGAGTCAAGTTCCAGGGGCCCCTCAAGACAGCACGCGGAAATACTTAGACATTGACAGGATTCTGTGGTATCTAGCGGTAGAGAATGTGTTTGCGGATGATGATAGTTATGTGATGAAAGGCAAGATGGATTATATGGTGTACTACGAGCCGGAGAGTGGTCGAACCTTTCCCTTTGAATACGACGGCAATTCAAGTTTCCTGAGCAATGCGGCCACCAGTAGTACTTCATGGACACCGTTCAAGAACGTGACCAACGCGAATTATCCCTTGTTGAATAAATTATTGAATGTTCCGGAATGGAGGCAACGCTACTTGGCCCATTACCGCACCATCCTTTCGGAGACCTTCAACCCAACTCGATTGCATCCCATGATCGACACGATGAATACCCGCATCGCATCGTTGGTCGCTGCGGATTCCAAGAAGTTATATACCACTGCTTCTTATACTTCTGGAGTTCCTTCCCTCAAAAGCTTTGTGACTAACCGTTACAATTATTTAAATACTAATGTGGAAGTCGCCCAACAAGGGCCAATAATCCTGCGTATGGATCAATACGATAGCAGTGGTCGTTGGAACATTGCGCCGATGCCTGGACAAATTGCCCGCGTGCGTGTCAAGGTTGCGAATGCCTCACAGACATCTTTGGTGAAATTATATTATGCTGATGGGTGGGTAGGTAATTTTCAGCGCATCAACATGTGGGATGATGGTTTGCACTTTGATTCTCTGCCGGGTGATGGGCTATACGGGGCTGAGTTGCCTGGCCATGCTGCGATGACCGTGGTCCGTTATTATGCCGAGGCGGTTGCCAACAACACCGCGCAGTCGCTTACGTTTTTCCCGGCCGGGGCAGAGCATGATGTGATGGTGTACAGGGTACAGGGCGGTGCCTTGAGGAATGGTTTGGTGATCAACGAATTCATGGCCATGAACCAAGGGGGTCCTGTGGATGATAATGGGGAGAACGACGATTGGATTGAGTTGCATAATGTGTCCAATCAGGCAGTGAATGCGGGACGTTATGTCTTGACGGATAACCCTTTGAACACCACCAAATGGAAATTCCCCCGGAATACCGTGGTGCCTGCAGGGGGTTATTTGATCGTATGGGCTGATGAGGATAGCAGCCAAGGTCCGTATCATGCCAATTTCAAATTATCGGGCTTGGGAGAGACACTGTACCTCTACGACAGCAATACCGTTTTGCAGGACGAGGTGATTTATCCCAGCCAGGTTGTGGATTCTTCCTGGGCAAGGATACCCAACGGAAGCGGCCCCTTTGTGCGCAGAGCCCATACCATTGCCGCGAACAATAATTTTGCCTTGACTGTTCCTAACAATGCATGGACAAGACCGGATTTTCGCTTGTTTCCCAACCCAGGGGATAAGCAGATTCATTGGGAAATTTCAGGGATGCACGAGATCAACGGTTCAGGGCAGGGTAGCGATGTTGGGGATCCAAGTTTCGAGGCGGAATTGGTGAATGCTGCGGGTCAGGTTTTGTGGAAAAGCAGCGGTGCTCTGTTTCCACAACCCGATGCACCCAACCCTGGAGGGGTGGTGGATGTTTCGGATTGGCCACAGGGTGCCTATTGGTTCCGCATGCGCTCCGGGAATCGTGTTTATCTTCGGACTTGGATTAAACGATAACGGTATGTTGAATCGAAGGAAGCATTGGGGCGCTTGGGTCAAGGGATTGGCCTGCATGGGTTTATTCATGGGGATGGGTTGCAGCGAGCCAGGCCCAGGCGAAGGAGGTTATGCCTCCATTCAAGGGGTGGTGATGGTGGAAGATTGGAACTCGACCTTCACCACCATTGTGTCCCGCTATCCCGCCATGGATGAACGGATCTATTTGGTGTACGGGGATGATCCGGTTCCAGGAACGGATTTGAGGACATCGTACAACGGGGCCTACCGATTCTCCTACCTTCATACGGGACGTTACCGGGTGTACACCTATTCGGATCTCTACCGTCCTATCAGCAATACCCCCAACCAGGAACCAGTATGGCTTGATGTGGAAATCCAATCTCGTCGAGAGCAAGTGCAGTTGGATACCTTATGGATCAAGAAATAGGTTGACCAAGGTATAAAGGCTCATGACATGAAGGCAATCGAGTTCAGCGAGCTTCCGCCGAGGTCCGCTTTGATGAAGCGCTTTGACCGCAAATTCCTTTGTTCAGACGATCAAATGGATGCGCTCTTGCAGGCCCTCGATGCGACCCATTGTTATGTGAACGTCCAAGGGGTATCGCATCAGGTTTATCAAAACGAATACTGGGATAAGCCCAACAAAGATTTCTACAACGACCACCGGAGGGGAATTCCACGCCGGCTCAAATTTCGGCGCCGAACTTACCAAGGAAACGGGTTGTCGTTCTGGGAATTGAAGGTCAAACATCCCCGAGGTTACCAAGACAAGCGGCGCATGACGGTGGAACAAGCCACGACCTCGGATGGGGAGCTTACTGGCCTCGCAAACCGCGCATTCGGGCTCTTGTTGGGAGATGGCCGCCAGAAGCCAGGCGCTCCGGAGCCTTTGGAACCTTCAATGCATATAACCTATCAGCGAATGACGCTTTGGGATCCTGCAGCCGGCTCCAGGCTGACGGTGGATTCCCAACTGCAAGCTTCGTTGGGGGGGGTCCGTCTTGAATTTCCGAAGTGGACCCTGGTGGAACTTAAACAGGCCCGCAGAGCAAGGCATGCCGTGGATGCCTTGGTCACCCAGGGCTTGCTCAAGGCTTGTGCCTTCAGCAAATATCATCGAACCATGCAGATTTGGTCCGGTATGGCCCAGGGTCACGGAGGACTTTGTTCCGAGATGAAGCGTTACGAAGACTGGGTTGGCCAGGCCTGCCTGGTACACCAAAGCGAAATCCTATAAAGATATAATTTATGTTACAGAATGCTTTGCTAAGTGATTTGTTGATTCGATTGGCCATGGACTTGATCGCGGTTTGGGTGATGGTTCGAGGGATTTATTTCGGGGTTTACCGCACAAGGGATTTGTTTTTTACATTGATTGTGACCAACTTGGTTATCTTCTTGCTCTCCTACAGTCTGAACGGTTCTCAGTTTTCGCTGGGCGCGGCCTTTGGCTTGTTTGCTGTTTTTGGAATGTTGCGGTTCAGAACGGAGGATATTTCGATTAAGGATATGACCTACCTGTTCTTGGCGATTGCCTTTGGGGTTTTTGCGGCGGTGGCGCGGATGCCTTGGTGGATGCAGGCGTTGGTGTTGGGAGGCATCTTGGGGATTACAGCGCTGTTGGAAAGCA
>Ga0194122_10006395_pt1 | contig 10639 bp, 11 predicted proteins | sample TA2MahCa10mmetaG_FD_155487 | JGI IMG/M metagenome (GOLD analysis project Ga0194122, IMG submission 155487) | Freshwater microbial communities from Lake Tanganyika, Tanzania - TA2015021 Mahale Deep Cast 10m | ecosystem: Environmental > Aquatic > Freshwater > Lake | place: Tanzania: Lake...
TGTTGATGGCGGAAAACCTTGCCTCCGCCAGCGAAGGGTCTGCGGCCGTAGACGGATCAACCGCAAGCGGGTCCTGGCCCTCCTCGTCGCTCCGTGGCCTTCGGCGGCGCGACACTGCCCGGATGCGGGCCTGCAGTTCGCGCGCGCTGAAGGGCTTCACAAGAAAGTCGTCGGCGCCGAGTTCCAGACAGAGGATCCGATCGACCTCCTCGCCGCTAGCGGAAATCATGATCACGGTGCTTTCCGAGCCGTTGAGCCGAAGCCACTTGAGAATCTCGACGCCATCGGTTCCGGGCAGGTTCATGTCGAGAACGATCGTGTCGAAGGGCTGATTCTCCAGGAAGCGGCGTGCGGCAACCCCGTCTCCCAGTTCAACGACCCGGAAGTGTCGGGCCTCCAATTGGGTCGCGAGGAAGTGGCGAAAGTCCGCGTTGTCCTCCACGAGAAGAATGCTGTTGTTGTCGTCCACAAGCGCGATGGTGGCCTCTCCGCGATCCTCTGGTCAAGTCCAAGGAATTGCCCTGCGCAGCGGCAGGTGTGGATCGCCGACACCAAACGGTGAACAAATCGTGATGATCCGGTGACGGTTCAGGGATAGGGCCCCCTCATCCTTGCATCACCTCAACCAGCCCCAAAGGAATTCGATCATGCGACACGTTCATGCCTCACTTCAGACCTCGCCCAAGCCTGCATCCGCAGTCGTTTCAGCTCATGGCTTCACGCCTGCCCGCGTCTGCCGCAAGGTACGTCGCCTCAAGGGCTTCGAACGTGGTGCGATGCCCGGGATCAGCCACGCGTCGGCAGGTGATGCGATTGCCTGCACCAGCAACGACTCGGTAAAGAATCTGACTTCCTGCATCAGCGAGGGCTCGACATGTGATGAGACTGCGCCTGCTGGCGCGGCCTGCGCAGGCGAAGCGGGCCCCGGCTCCCACACTGGCGTGGCGGGCGGAGGGCTGCCCGGCACCAGGGAAGGCCTTGAAGGCGTTGCAATCCTCGGCAGCGGCGACGGTATCGAAGTCGATGGAGCCCTCGACAGCATCAAGGGCCTCGACGAAGAGGCTGCCAGCGACACCCATGAGGGTGAACAAGGCGAAGAGGCGGGCTCAGCGGATGACTGCGTGGACCTGAGCGCCGAATTCGAGCCGAAGCGCCTCGCGTCGCATCGCACCCTTTTGCTGCGGCTCGCCCGCAGGCGGGTGCGTAACGAGGCCTGGGCCGAGGACGCGGTGCAGGAGACGCTCATTGCCGCCTACACCCACCGGAAGACCTTCCGCGGCCGCAGCACCGTGCGGTCCTGGCTACGAGGCATCCTCGATCACAAGATCCACGATCGCTTCCGCGAGGAGTGCCGCTACACCAACGTGGAGTGGATGGATTCACCCGTCGAGGACCACGAGAATCAACTCGAGTGGTCGAATCGCTGCGGGGTGCACCGCTCGCAACTCGGCGAGGATCCGATGCGAATCTATGAGCGCCGTCAGATCCTTCGCGAGGTTTCGGAGGTGATGAACACACTCACGCCTGGCATTCGCGAGGCTTTCACGCTGCAGGTGGTGGAAGACCGTCCGGCGGGCGAAGTTGCCGAGCGTCTCGGTATCAGCGAGAACAACTGCTGGATCCGCGTGCACCGGGCGAGAAAGCGCCTTGCGTCGATCGCTGAGCGCTGATACGGGCTCGTCGATGGCGTAGGCTTGCGGCTGTCCGCCTGCCGCCGGCGGCGCGGCGAACGCGGCAGTCTCTTTGTGGCTGTGAGGCGCACCGGACGGCGCCGGGGCCTTTTCAGGCGGGTGGATCAAGGGGAGGACGGAACATGCGCTACCGCAGGCTGGGATCGAGCAATCTGGAAGTCTCTGTGCTTTGCCTGGGGACCATGACCTTCGCAGACCGTACGAACAGGGCTGAAGCATCCGCGATCCTTGCCAGTGCCCGCGAACATGGTGTCAACTTTCTCGACACCGCCGACGTGTACTCGCTGGGAAGGTGCGAGGCGTTGTTGGGCGAACTCCTCGGAAACGATCGGAAGCACTGGGTACTTGCCAGCAAGGTCGGCAATCCGATGGGAGAGCAACCGGGGCTCCGGGGTTACTCGCGGCGCTGGATGCTACGCGCGCTCGAAGACTCGCTTACCCGGTTGCGCACCGATCATCTCGACATCTGGTATCTGCACCGCGACTGGGAAGACGCCAACCTCGAGGAGCCAGTTGCGGTGATCGGCGATCAGATCCTTGCGGGCAAGATACGCGCCTGGGGGCTTTCGAATTTTCGCGGCTGGCGCATCGCGCAGATCGTGCATCTGAGCCGAGCCCTTGGCGTGCCCCCGCCGATCATTTGCCAACCTTATTATAATTTATTGAATCGTACCCCTGAGGTTGAAATCCTTCCCGCCTGCGAAGCCATGGGCCTTGGTGTGGCACCCTACAGCCCGATCGCGCGGGGTGTACTCAGCGGAAAGTACCCACCCGGAGCGCAGCCGGATCCGGAGAGCAGGGCCGGTCGAGGCGACCGCCGGATGATGCAGACCGAATGGCGACCCGAGTCGCTCGAGATTGCACAGCGGCTTGCGGAGCACTGTGCCGCCCGCGGATCGGGTCTCGTGGCCTTCGCGGTGCGCTGGCTGCTCGCCAATCGGACCGTCAGCTCCGTCATTGCAGGGCCGAGGACGCTCGAACAGTGGATGGCGTATCTGCCTGCGGTTGAACTTCCCTGGAGCGACGAGGACGAGGCACTGATCGATGCGCTGGTGGTACCCGGGCACGCCTCCACGCCCGGCTACAACGACCCGCAATATCCGCTGCAGGGCCGCAGGGGAGCGGCGAACCCTGGATAAGACAGGCGTGACATTGTTCGCGCCCCCGCGCGTGCTCCGGTTCCGCGAGGTGACCGGCCCCGCCGAACAGCGTGGATCGAGACCCTTGAGGTGCGTTGCGGAAGAACCGCCGACCACACAAAGCGATCCCGCCCCGGAGAATCGGGTCAGTTGAGGCGCCCGAGCAGGAGAAACTCCATCAGCGCCTTTTGCACATGCAGGCGGTTTTCGGCCTCGTCCCAGACCACCGACTGCGCCCCGTCGATCACCTCGGCGCTGACCTCCTCGCCCCTGTGCGCCGGCAGGCAGTGCATGAAGAGTGCGTTGCGGTCGGCAACAGCCATCATGTCGGCATCGACCCGCCAGGCTGCAAAGGCTTCCTTGCGCGCGGCGCCTTCGCTCTCGAAGCCCATTGAAGTCCACACATCGGTGCTCACCAGGTGCGCGCCGCGGGCGGCTTCCATCGGGTCGTCGAAATGCCGCAGCGCTCGCCCGCTCACCCCCGCCACCGAAGCCTTGATGCCGTAGCCGCCGGGGCTCGAGAGGTGCAGCATGAAGCCGAGCTGCTCGGCAGCCTGCGCCCAGGTGTTGGCCATGTTGTTACCGTCACCAATCCAGGCCACGGTGATCCCTGCAACGCTTCCGCGCCGTTCCACCCAGGTGTAGATATCGGCAAGTACCTGACAGGGGTGAAACTCGTTGGTGAGACCGTTGATGACCGGTACCCGCGACCGCGATGCGAAGCGTTCGATGATCGCTTGCTCGTAGGTGCGGATCATCACCAGATCGCACATGCGCGAAATCACCTCTCCGGCGTCCTCCACAGGCTCGCCTCGGCCGAGTTGCGAGTCGCGCGTGTTGAGGTAGATCGCTGCGCCGCCCAGCTGATGCATCCCCGCTTCAAAGGATAACCTGGTGCGTGTACTGGCCTTCTCGAAGATCATCACCAGCGTACGGTCGGCCAGGATGTGATGGGGCTGGTAGCGCTTGAACTTTTCCTTGATCAGCCGGGTGCGCCCGAAGAGGTAGGTGAGCTCTTCGGCGTTGAGATCACGAAACTGGAGAAAATGCCGGCAAGGGGCGAGGGCCGCCGTCGGCGCGCTCAGCGCGTGCGAGGGTTCCATGCCTTAGTGCCCGGCCCGGTTTTCGTGGAGCAGGTTGCGGATCAGTGGCACGAGCCCTTCGAGCAGTTGGTCGGCGTGCTGTCGTTGGATGATCAGCGGCGGCAGCAGACGCACCACCCGATCGGCGGTCACGTTGAACACAAGGCCGGCATCAAGCCCCTGCCGTACCAGCTCGCCTGCGGGCCGGTCGAGTTCAATGCCGATCATCAGCCCGCGACCCCGGATCTCCCGTACCCCCGATTCGGTCGATAGCGCCTCGCCAAGCTGGGTGAAGAGATACTGACCTTGTTGATGCGCCTGTTCGAGCAAGCCCTCGTCCTCGATCGTCTGGAGCGTGCAAAGCGCCGCGCGCATGGCGAGCGGGTTTCCACCGAAGGTGGTGCCGTGGTTACCTGGCTGGAAGGTGAGCGCTGCTTCGCCCCGCGCCACGACCGCGCCCACCGGCACGCCAGAGCCCAGACCTTTGGCGAGCGGCATGACATCCGGAAGGATGTTGGCCCACTGATGCGCGAACCACTTGCCGGTGCGACCGAGTCCGCATTGCACCTCGTCGATCATCAGCAGCCACCCGCGCTCATCGCAGAGTACCCGCAGGCTCTGCAGGTATTCAACGTGTGCCGGATTGATCCCTCCCTCCCCCTGGATCGCCTCGATGAACACTGCGACAACCTGCGGCCGCTCGCGGGCAACTTCCTCGATTGCGGCAAGGTCGTTGAGCGGCACCCGTACAAAACCCTCGACCAGGGGTTCGAAGCCCTTCTGGACCTTAGCGTTGCCGGTCGCCGAAAGGGTGGCGAGGGAGCGGCCATGAAAGGCCTTCTCGTAAACGACAATCTCCGGGTGACGGATGCCCTTGTTGTGCCCGTAGAGACGTGCGATCTTGATTGCGGCCTCGTTGGCTTCCAGCCCGGAGTTGCAGAAGAACACCTTGTCCATGCCCGAGATCCGCGCGAGGTATGCAGCCACCTCGTACTGCAAAGGGATCCGGTAGAGGTTGCTGGTGTGCATGATCCTGCCGATCTGGTCGGTGAGTGCGGCCATGAGGCGTGGATGCGCATGTCCAAGTGTGTTTACCGCAATGCCCGAGAGTGCGTCGAGGTAGCGTCTTCCGTCTTCGTCGTAGAGCCAGGCACCTTCGCCGCGGGTGAACGCAACCGGCAGCTGCGCATAGGTGTTCATGAGGGACGAGAAGGAAAGTTCGCGGTTCATGGTTGGATCGCTCAGGGGTTGGATCGCTCAGGGGTTGGATCGCTCAGGGGTTGGGTTGCTAAGGGGTCCGATCCCGGTCAAGGGCTGGTCCCGGTCAAGGGCTGGTCCCGGTCAAGGCCTGGTCCCGGCGCGAAAGGATCCTCGATCCCGCAATCATGACACGGCCCGAAGGAAGGCCGGCGTGGCACACCTATAATTCCGCGATGGCTGAGGCCAAAAGCAGAGCATCGTTCCTGATCATCGGCCGCACCCGCGAGGGCATGAACTTCAGGCCATCCGATTGGGCCGAGCGGCTTGCCGGAATCATGGCGCCCTTTCACGAAAGCTATGCGGCGCCCTCGCTCCAGGTTGCAGCGGAGGGGCCGATCCAAACTTCGGCCGGCCGCCAACCCCCACCCAGCGGGTCGGGCGCTTTGCAGCCTTCTGGTCTGCTCTACTCGCCGTTTGTGGTGCCTGTCCTCGTCCGTCCGCCTGGCGACCCGCACGGCCCTTCGCTACGCGCGGTGAAAGTGCACGGGCGCTTGCACCAGATCGAGCCGATGGCTTACGCGTTCCTGCGCCAGTTTGCTGCCGACAACGACCTGCTCACGCGCGAGGAGCCCGATGCACCGGGCTGATCAGGTGCGCCGAAGGACGCAAACGAAGCGAGCCGGCCCCGGGGAATGGTTGAATCGGCCCACTGCGCGATGCGCACATTCGCCGTTTATTTCACGCGGTTGCGGTATTCGCCGGTCCGGGTGTCGATTTCGATCCTGTCACCGATTTCCACGAAAGCCGGGACCTGCACCTCGAAGCCGGTGGGCTTGATGCGAGCGGGCTTGAGTACCTTGCCCGAGGTGTCGCCACGCACTGCAGGCTCGGTGTAGGCAACCTCGCGCACCAGTCCGGTGGGCAACTCCACCGAGATGGCCCTGCCGTTGTAGAACACTACCTCACAGGGCATCCCGTCGTCGAGATAGTGGAGGGCATCGCCCATGCTTTCGGATTCCACTTCATACTGGTTGAACTCCTCGTCCATGAACACATACATCGGATCGGCGAAATAGGAGTACGTCACTTCCTTGCGGTCGAGGACCAGCACGTCCATCTTTTCATCGGCCTTGAAGACGGTCTCGGTGCCGGAGTTGTTGAGCAGGTTCTTGAGTTTCATCTTCACAACGGCCGCATTGCGGCCCGACTTGTTGTATTCAGACCGGAGCACCACCATCGGCTCCTTGCTGATCATGATCACGTTACCCGTGCGGATTTCCTGCGCAATCTTCATGCATGCACCTGCAAAAAGTGTTTAGGAGGCACCACCGCACCCCCGAAAAAGCCCCGGATTATAGAGGCTGGGCGTGATGCGACATGCGGGCACCGGCCGGCGCTGCAAGCTGCCCCGGGATCCACAGTGCAAGTCCATCCGCGAGGCTCTGCGCCGCATTGCACTTCAGGGCCCATTGCCTGGCGAGCCGATGCCAGGCGCTTCGAGGCCAATGCTGCATGAGCACTTCGAGCGCATCGTCGGGGGGCATCTGCGCCTGTCCCCAGGCGAGAAGTGCGATCTTCCACGCGTTCCAACCCGGGAGTTCGCCAAGGCAGTCTTCCATTCGACCGAGCAGGGCGGCGAGCTTTCGTTGCAGGGTCAGGGGCTCCTGCGGATAAGGCTGCCAGAGCCAGGGCACACCGCTACGCATTGCAAAAACCCACGAGTCTTCGCCGCGCACCAGGAGCAGGTCGCTGGCCGCGAGCCGTTCGTCCCACAGCATCTGCGGGCATTGCGCGAGAAGGTTCAGCCCAAGCGATTCGGTGGCAAGCCAAGCCTTGAGCGACGGCCACTGGTGTTCGTGCGCGGCCGGGATCGTGAGGATCGCGGTGGGGTGCGCCGCTGCCCCGGTGTGCCCTTGCCCTCGAAAGGCGCGTGCGATCGATGCGCTCCAGGACCCGAGATGAGCGTGTGCATAGGCGTAGGCAAAAATGGAGAGGGGGCGGGCTTCGCTCATTTTCCGGGCTCCGGAGGGTGCCGGGTCAAGGCTTTGGCTTGCCTCGTGATCGGCGCCCGGGCCGTGCTCAGGGGGGGTTCCGGGTAGACCGGCGCTCTGTGCGTCGAAGCCGGGAAAGACGAAGATCTGCCGCGCGCCGTCGGGCTTGATCGAGGGTCGACCATGGAAACCACCCACCCAGGCTTCTGCACTCAGGTAGTCGAGGTGGATCCAGAGTGGTGGTGATGTGTCACCGGACTCGCCGCTGGCTTCGCCCTCGCTACGCGCAGGGCTCGGTGGCGCAAGGCTTGCACGCACCTGTGCAGGCAGCTCGCAGCCAAAGGCGCTGATGATGAGGTGCGCAGGGGCATCGACAGCCTCCTGGACGTCGGTCTCGCATGGCCAGGCGCAGATTTCCACAACCGGATGCATGCAAGCTCCAGCGGGAAGGTCAGGTGATGCACTGGCGTGCTGTGCCGGGAACGGCTCGGGCCCGTCTGGCGCTTCGCCTTGCTCGTCGTTGAGCGCATGGGCGAGGTCGGGCCGGTCGCAGTAGAGGCGCAGGCGATAGCCGAGTCGGGCAAGGTCTCTGGCAAGGCGCAGGCTCGCTCCAACATCGCCGAGATGGTCAATTACGCGACAGTAGAGATGGATGCGGATGCTGGGGTTTTTGTGGACGTTGGGCTGGGAACAACCTTCGTAGCGCGCGTCGCCGGGCGCTTTCGGAGCAACCTGGGCTAGCGTGTTGGCACTTGCCACGGCGCACCAGGAAGCACCAGGGAGCACGAGGGAGCGCCAGCGATTGCCAGGGAGCACGAGGGAGCGCCCCAAGCGTCAGGGCTCGCGCTCTGACTCCGGGGTGGGCTTTTGCGCCGAAAAGAGTGCATCGAGGCGGGCTCGAGCGTCTGGCCGGGACGCTGCAGACCCCTTAGTCTCCGGATACTCTTCGGCAATCCGGTCTTCCCAGAACGATGCCGGATTGGGCGAAGCGCAGAGCTTCTCCCAGACGGGTGCCGGGACCGCGCGGTAGATCCTGGGGGTTGCGCCTGCGAACTCGAGTTCGAGCCGCCTGTCGCGCGCGTCGTAAGTGGCGCGGCGGATTCTGCCGCCAGGAAATCGCTTCTCCTGCATGAGCCTCTCCGGGTGCATTCTCTGCCGGTCCAGACCAGCGCTCCGCGCTTTCCGATCCGCCGATTGCCCGTATAGTACCCAAGGAAACTCACCGCTCGCGGGGAGTGCATCGCATCCGAAGGACGACGGCACGATGACAACCTTGATCCAGACCCTGCGGGCCCTGCGCGAGGGAAGAACCACCACCCTTGCACTGCTCGAAGCGGCCCGTGGCGCGGCGGAGGAAGGCGCTCGACTGAATGCGCTCGCGTGGGTGGACTGGAACGAGGCGCATCGGATCGCGACACGGCTCGATGAAGAGCGCGCGGCTTGCAGACGTCGCGAAACGCAAGTTCCAGGCCGGCTGCATGGCGTCCTGGTCACGATCAAGGACCTCTTCAAGGTGGAGGGCATGCCGATGCACGCGGGTACGCGGGCTGCGCTGCCCGATCTGGGGTCGGGCGAGGCGATTGCGGTGCAGCGCCTGCGTGAAGCAGGGGCCCTGATCCTTGCCAAGACGAACATGCACGAGATCGCCTTGGGTGCAAGCGGCGAGAACCCCTGGACCGGCGATGTACTCAATCCCTTCGACCCGGAGCATCAGGCCGGAGGTTCATCGAGCGGCGCAGCAGTGGCTACAGCCTTGGGAATCGGCCTTGCGGGGTTGGGCTCGGATACCGGAGGGTCGATAAGGATTCCTGCCGCCTTCTGTGGACTGGTCGGGTTCAAGCCGAGCTTCGGCGCGATCCCGCTCGAGGGGGCGCTGCACCTGAGTTGGACCTGCGATCACGCCGGCGCTATCGCCCGAGACCTCGCCGACAGCACGCTGCTCTACGAGGTGATGTCGCGGCGCAGCGCCGCACACGGCGCGGTTGGTCGACGCCCGAGGCTGGGAGTTCCGGAAGATTGGCTCGCCCCGCGGCTTTCAGCGGAGGTGGCTGGGGCTTTCGAGGCGCTGCTTTCCCGGTTGCGCGCCCACCCCATCGACCTCGTGGTGTGCCCGATGAAGCCCTTGCTCGACCGCGCCTGGGGTTGCTACAGCCCGATCGTTCGCGCCGAAGCCGCGTGGGTGCATCGGGAGGTCCTTTCACGCGGGGGCTCAGGATTCTCCGAAGCGGTGCTTGCCCCGATGCGACTTGGCGAGCAATTGAGCGCGATACAGTATCTCGACGCCATGCAAACGCGTAAAGAGGTGATCGAGGGCCTCAGGCGCTGCCTCGCCGGGGTCGACGCATTGATCCTGCCGACCAGCGCGGTTGCTCCGCCACGGCGCGGCCAGATCGGCGTGCTTGGCGCGCAAGGGACCATGCCAGTGCGCGATGCAGTGCTCGGACAGACGGCCCCCTTCAGCCTTGCCGGACTGCCGGCTTTGAGCATGCCCTACGCGTGGGCCGGAAAGCTGCCCCTCGGCTTGCAGCTGGTGGGTGCTGCTGACTCCGACGCCCGGCTTCTTGCCCTCGGGCGCTGGCTGGAAGGCCTTGGGGTGAGACTGGCCTGACCGGGGTTGCGCTGCCCTGCCACCGGAGGGTCAAACCTCGGTTCAACGCGGCGCCATGCGGATCGCGCCGTCGAGCCGAATCGTTTCGCCATTGAGCATGCAGTTCTCCACGATCTGCCGCGCCATCGCGGCAAACTCGCTGGGCCGACCGAGTCGGGGAGGGAAGGGGACCTGCCGCCCGAGCGAGAGCTTCGCCTCTTCGGGCAAGGAGGCAAGGAGCGGGGTCTCAAAGAGTCCGGGAGCGATGGTGAGTACCCGGATACCGTCGCGGGCGAGGTCGCGCGCAATCGGCAAGGTCATGCCAACGATGCCGCCTTTGGAGGCCGAATAGGCCGCCTGACCGATCTGCCCGTCGAAGGCGGCAACCGAAGCGGTGTTGATGATCACGCCACGCTCCCCGTCGGCGTTGGGTGCATTGTGGATCATCGCCGCAGCCGCCAGTCGCAGCATGTTGAAACTGCCCACGAGGTTGATGTTGACCACCTGGGCGAAGAGTTCGAGCGGATGCGCGCCGTCCTTGCCCACCGTCTTCATCGCCTTGCCCACCCCCGCGCAGTTGACCAGGCACACGAGCGTTCCCATGTCGAGGGCCGCAGCGACTGCGGCTTGCGCATCGCGCTCGGAAGTGACGTCGCAGCGGATAAAGCGTGCCGCAGCACCGAGATGGGCGGCATGCTCGGCTCCCGCCTGCGCGTTGACATCGGCGATCAAAACCTTGCCGCCCTGTTCAACCCACATGCTTGCGCTCGCTCCGCCGAGCCCTGAGGCCCCGCCGCTAATGAGTGCCACCTGACCTGCGATCTGCATACCTTTCTCCGATTAGGTTGATGAATGGCGCAGCACGTGCCGCCGGGACGGCAACCGCTGCCCCGGCACGCCGATTGCCTCAGCCTGCGCCAGAATTTGGCCCATGATCGGCAAATGCGCG
>Ga0194122_10006407_pt1 | contig 10625 bp, 9 predicted proteins | sample TA2MahCa10mmetaG_FD_155487 | JGI IMG/M metagenome (GOLD analysis project Ga0194122, IMG submission 155487) | Freshwater microbial communities from Lake Tanganyika, Tanzania - TA2015021 Mahale Deep Cast 10m | ecosystem: Environmental > Aquatic > Freshwater > Lake | place: Tanzania: Lake...
GGCCAGATGTCCGAACGTGGCGGCCAAGTCGTTCTTGAACAGGGCGCCATGGCCCAACACGTTGGGAGATAGAGCAAACACGGCAGCCACCAGGAGTCCGCCCGCCGGTGAAAACAACTGACGCGCCCACCACCACAGCAGCGCCGCGGTTGCCAACGGAAACGCAATCAGCGGCAACCGGGTCCAAAAGAAGATCCGCCGGATTTCCTCTCTACCGAGGCTGTACATCATTTGCAAGGACACGTGCCATTCGTGATTCGAATCCCACGCCGGATGGTCCGAAGGCGGTAGACGTAAGCCAAGCCTCCCGGGCACCCAGCCTCCCATGATCTTGATCAGCGGCGGCATGTCTCCCGGTTCGAGCGTGTCGCGTCCTTGCCAGTACAGATGTGCCGACAACACATGACTCGGCTCATCCACGGTGACACCTGTTTCCCTGGCGAGTTGGACGAGCACCACTCCCATCGCCAGCAGAAGTAGAACGACGCAGACGGATTCGGCGATAGACGGCCTGCCGGCGCCGTAGTGGGACAAAACTTGCATGGGTGCGCGAAAGGGCGAGCTCTCTCTGCTTTTCCCTGAGCTTAGGGTCGGCGCAAAAACAATTTCACAGATTGGGTGAGATCGTGTAGTTCCACCTGGGCAAGATTTCGTGCGGCTTCACTTTCAGGACTTGGAGTTGTTCGGGAGTCGGGGCGATGCCAGTTGGATAGTTGTGACGGTCCAGATGCGCGGTGACCGCCAAGCCTGTTTTCGTTTTGGTCGAGCGAATGAAGCGGAGGATCTTTTGGTAGCTGTCGAGCGGTTCACCGGCCCAGTTTTTGGAGATCTCCGAGAAGAGCCGGTGCTCGATGGGATTCCATTTCGAAGCCCCCGTCGGGTAGTGGGCGATGGTGAGTGTGAGCCCGCGTGAATCAGCCAGTTGGGACTGGAGTTCGGTTTTCCAGGCGCGGCATCGATAGCCATTGCTGCCGCCGGTGTCGCCCAGAATGAGGAGTCTACGCGCGCGCGGATAGCGGAGCGATCCCTCCTGGTCCCACCAATGAGCAATCGCGTGAGCGGCGAAGGCGGGCGTGTCATGCGAGACGCCCACCATGACAGAACCTCGATTGGCGAGTACGTCGTAGATGCCATAGGGGATGGCGACCCCAGTGGCATCGGAGCGAAAGTCGTGATCGTTGACCCGGCGAGGAGCAAGATCCCAGCGAGCCCCGGCATTCTTGAAAGGGCCGACCAGTTCGCGCTTCTTGGTATCCACGCTGATGATGGGAATCCCCTGGCGCTGGAATTGATCGCGCAGATCGAAGAGATAGCGGAACTGATCGTTGCGGTCGGGGCTGTGGCTGGTGGCAAGCTGCTTGTGATTGACCCGTAGCGAGTAGCCCATCTGATGCAGCAGACGGGCCACGGTATTCGCGCTGACCACCACGCCGAAGTCCGTCAGCGCGATCGCGATCTTCGCGGTGGTGCGCCGGGACCACTTCAGGCCCGTCATGGGATCTCCGGCGGTGTCGTATTCGAGCAGGAACTCGATCAGCGTCACGATATCGGCAGTTTTTTTTCCACCAGCTTGCGTCCACCGCCCGCGCGGCGGGTCCGCCCCAGAGTCACGGTTTGATCGAGCAGTTGCTGGCGCCCGCGGGCCACGGTGTGCGGATCCAAGCCAAGGAAGGCAGCGAGTTTCGTATCGCCGCCGTGTCCCAGTTTGATGGATTCCAGGCCGGCGAACAGGCGGCGTTCCTGCTCGTCCAGCAGACTGTAGAACAGCAGTATGGCGGCCTTGAGTTCGTCCGGAGAAACCTGGAGCGCGGAGGCGTTTGCCACTAGCGGCACGGCGCTCGCCGTTTGTCTGGCGCGGAGTTGATCTTGGGACTGTCTGTGATCGGCGGCGGTATAAAGAAAACGCCCGGCGACTTCGTTCCGGTGCAAACGTCCAGCCTGAACCAAATCGTGGAGGGGATCCTGGACCTCGGCATGGAGTGCCTCGGCCAGTTCGTCGGCAAACCATCCGTGCGGAGCTTGGTTGATGAAGGCTTGAATGGTGGCGACGAGCGTGCCGTGCCGAGAAAACCAAACGGCATCGTGGGACCAGAGGCCGGCCTCGTCGAAGCGGACCGCTTCACGGAGCGCGTAGTAGCGGCCGCGATGAGTATAGCTGGACAAGTAGTCGAGGAGTTTGAGTTTGCGAAAGACGGTGAGGCTGGCGGAGGTGCCGAGGGCCTGTTTGAGTTCAGGGAGAGTAGCAATTTTGTGGCGAAGCAGGTGTTTGCGGAGGAGTTGGGGATCGAAGGAGAGGGGTCGCATAATGTTATAGTTCCGATAGATGGGGGTCTACACTCGGAACTACACCATAACGAAAACAGGGCCAGGCGAGCACTCTCAATGCGTCTGGATGTAATGATTACTGGGTCTACAGCGTCAACGACCCCGAGCGGCGCAGGAGTGACTGGGCTGCTCAATTGATCCAAGTACGACTACGACTGAGTAGTTGTTTTTGCGTCGACCCTTAGCCGGAAGGTGGCCGTCTCGCTATACGGGGATTTCTGTATCGGTCACCGCTTCCGTGCAGCTCGGCAAGGGCAGGAAACAGGAGCCGCCCTTGGCAAGCGCGCGTATCGCAGAGATCAGGTCTTGCCCACTGGATTCCTTGGACAGGTAGCCGGCCGCCCCGGCCTTCACCGCCGCCAACACGTACTGACGGTCCACGGATATCGATAGGATCAGCACGGCGGTGTGCAGTCCCGAAGCCGCGATGGCCCCCGCCGCTTCGATTCCGCTCAAGCCGGGCATCCGAACGTCGAGGACGGCCACATCGGGACAGAGATCCATGGCTTGAGCCACGGTCTCAGGACCCGAATAGGCTTCGCCGATCACTTCCAGGTCCCTCTGTCCGTTCAACAGTGCGCGAAGGCTGCGGACGAACTCCAGGTTGTCATCGGCGAGCAAGACGCGGATGGGCGACCGGCAGTCCACTTCCATCGAGCGTACTGAGAAACCGCTGTTCTTTGAAATACTGGAACTTCTGTACGCGCGGGTAAACCTTGGAATTCGCTTGCGGGCGTGCGCAGGGTGGCCTATGCTGATTGCAAGAGTGCCAAGCGGGCAACCGTATTGGCTGGGGTGAGCAAATCGGTGAAACTGTCGAAACGAACCGTCATTCGGCTTGGGTTTGGGCTGGTGCTCTTGCTGTTGCTGGCCGCGGTATCCATGAGCTACCGGGTCCAGCGCAGCTATTCCGCCGAGACCATGGGCATCTACCATCGGCGCGTGGAACAGGAAGACCTGCGCTACCGCCTGCGCCGGACTCTTTTGCTTGCGTCCATCACCGCCCGTGATTTCCTCCTTGACCCGCGCAGCGATCGCGACGCTATCTATCGCGGCCAAATCGTCGAGCTTCAGCAGGCCGCCTCAGAACTGCACCAACAGTTGGCGGCATCGGAGCCTCACGCGGGGGCCGAGGAGTTCAACGCCAAGCTACATTCGTTCTGGGATACGCTCTTGCGGCTGCCGGAGACGAGCGCCGGTTTTGGCCCCAACGAGAAATTCACGTTTGTGCAGACCCAAGTCGTGCCCCGGCGCAATGCGGTGGCGGACCTGCTCCGTCAGTTCTCGGAACTGGCTCAGCAAGCGCTCAAGAGGAACGAGCAGGAGTTCGCCGATACCCAGCGCCTGGCCACGGCGCAGTTGTCGGCGATTTTGGCAGGCTGTGGACTGCTCGGCTTTCTGGTGGTGTGGCTGAGCCTGTCTCACTCGGAGTCGCTCGAACGGGAGACCGCGGAGCAAAACCTGGCGCTCGCCCGGGGCCGCGCGGAACTCAGTGAGTTGTCGGCCCGCCTGATGGCGATTCAAGAGGAGGAACGCAGCCGGATCTCCCGTGAATTGCACGACGAAATCGGCCAGGCACTGGCCACACTCCGGCTGGAGGTGGCCCGCGCCGAACCGCTGTGCCGTGCTACCGCCCCGGCCGCGCTGGAGCGCCTGGCCAAGGCTCGGGAGATCGCCGAGCGCGCGATGGCCTCGGTGCGAGGCATGTCGGCGCTGCTGCGCCCCTCGCTACTGGACGACATGGGGCTCGGCCCCGCCATCCGCTGGTTGGCCGACGGTTTCGCGGATCGCTCCGCTATTCCCTGCCACGTCGCGATGTCGGACGACGCAGTAGCCGGGTTGAGCGAGGCGCAGGCGACGTGCGTTTTCCGGGTTCTGCAGGAGTCGCTGCACAACATCGAGAAACATGCCCAGGCCCGCAATGTGACCATCTCGGCGGTGCGCTCGGATGGAGGGCTGACCGTCACCGTGGAGGACGATGGCGCGGGTTTTCAAGCCGAGCCTCCACGCACGCGCAGGCCAGGCTCGCAACTGGGGCTGCTGGGAATGCGCGAAAGAGCCTTGGCCGTGGGCGGTGCGTTGACGGTCGCATCCGCGCCAGGGGCAGGCACCAAAGTCGTACTGTCGCTGCCAGTGGGCGCCGACGTTCCAGTTCCTGCGTTGACGGCTTCCGCATGGGGAGCGTCGCAGGCTTGATTCGCGTGCTTCTGGCGGACAACCACGCTCTGTTCCGGACTGGCACGCGGCGCATTCTTGAGGAGCAGCGCGACATGGCCGTGGTGGCGGAGGCCAATTCGGGAGCGGAGGCCATTGACCTGGCCCGGGAGCACCGCCCGGACGTGGCGATTCTGGACATCGCGATGAAGGGAATCAAGGGCATTGCAGCGACCGCGGAGATCGTCGCGCAAAGCCCGCCAACGGCGATCCTGATTCTGAGCATGTACAGTGACGAACTCTACGTCGTCGGTTCGGTCCGGGCTGGCGCGCGCGGGTTTCTGTTGAAAGACTCGGTGGAGCAGGGGCTACTGGAAGCGATTCGGAAAGTGCAGGCTGGCCAGGCCTTCTTCAGTCCATCCGTCGCGAAGACGCTCAAGAAAAGGATGAACCCCGACGGACTGCCGCCGGAGGTCGGCGACCCGTACCTGCGGCTCACGGAGCGCGAGCGGCACATCTACCAACTGCTGGCCGAAGGCAACGCAAGCAAGCAAGTCGCGGCGGACCTGGGAATAAGCGTGCACACGGTGGAGACGCATCGGGCGCGCATCATGGCAAAAATGGATCTGCACGGAATCGCGGAACTGGTCTTGAGCGCTGTTCGCCACGGGTTGGTTTCTTGAACCGTTGCCGTCCGGCTTGGTCATCGGCACAGCAGCGACCGATGGAATACAGAAATCCCCGTATCGACAGCCTGTTTCCGCTTTCACAGGCACTGACGGGGCAGCACGATGTTCAACTGGTAGAGCAAGATCTGATCGAGATCAGCGCCCTGAAACCGGAACACCAGGTGTTTCTGATCGGCACGACGAACCACCTGGATCGAATGGATCCGAGAATTCTGCGCGGCGGGCGGTTCAGCGAGAAGATCGAAATCCCAGTACCGAAGCAAGCCGCCAATCAACGGCTCCTGGAGAGGTACTTGGGCAAGGCGCGGCTCCAGAATGAGGTGACCATCGAATCGCTGGCAGCGCGCGTGACAGGGATGGCGCCTGCCGATCTGGAAGCTACGGTCCAAGCCATGAAGCGGGTGGCGATGCGACGCATGACCGAGGGCGCAAAGGAGCTTCCGCCGCTCGGGCTGGCGGATCTGGACGAGGCGCTCGGGCGGGTCCAGCCGCGTTTTTAGCGCAAATCGGAGGTTTCACCAAACTCGTTTGGCGATTCCGCAATCCTCGGTTATCTTTCCTCCTGTGCTCAGCCCTAGTTTCTGGGCCAAGACAATTTTGAACAGGAGGCAACATGCCGACATTGAACGGAACGCGCCAGCAGCGAATGACGGCGCTACTCACAGGACTCCTTGCCATATTAGTGCTCTCGCAGGCCATTGCGATTGCGCAGAACCTAGGTGGCGCACCCCAGGTCAACGTGGCGGTGCAGGGGCAGACTGGCGCGCAGCCTGAGGGCGCCTTCCTGAACCTCGTGAACTGGGTTGGCAACGTGATCGCGCCGGTCGGTGCCGGCCTTGCCCTGGCAGGCGGTTTGGTGTCCTACATAGCCGGTCGCGGCGTGGGCCGTTACGTGGTTACCGCGCTGGGGTGCCTGGCGATCTTCGGCATCACCCGGCTGCTTGAGTTCTGGATTGCCCAGGGGAGACTACGCAAACGGTACGGCTGGTGCCGACCGGTGTCAGCGTGAGTTTCGCGGCGGGAACACCTGAACCCGTCGGGTCCGTGACGCGGCCCGAAAGCGATCCGTGGAGGGCTGTCTGGCTTGAGAGGACTCAGGCGTGGGCAATCGCGAGAAGCAAAAGTCGCATGATTGGGGAGCGTACGGGCCAACGCTGGCTTTGGCGAGGAGAATCGCACAGGCGAGCGATTCGGTGCGGCGAGCGCAATGTTTCCGGCCATGACTGGAAACCGCGCGACTTCACAGGCCGCTTGACGCTACCCGCAATCGCTCAACCGGGGATTCCGTCCACTCACTCTGATTCGCATATCGTTCGCAAGGTTGTCGTAAGGACAACTCGCCGGTCGGCACTACGCTGCAAAGATGAAACACAACTTCGCTCTTGCCGCGGTTGCCTTGGCTGCTCCCTTGTACGCGCAATCGGTCAAAGGCAAGGTTCTCGACGCATCCCAGGGAGCGATTCCCGGCGCTCATCTTCACCTGACTGAGGCGAATGGAAAACACCGTAAGGTCACTACGGCCAGTGACGGATCTTTTGAGTTTTTGAGTCTAACTCCCGGAAGGTATGAGCTGGGAGCCGCGCACCAGGGCTTCGAGCGAACGGCGAAGAACATATCGGTGGCAGCTGGCGAAGTGCTGACTGTCGACCTAGTACTGCCGGTGGCCGAAGCAACCACAACGGTCAACATCGAGGCTTCTGGCGGGCGGGCTACCGCGTCGCGCATGGATGTCGGGGCGCTTGACCTTCCGGTCACGGTCAACGACGTTTCCAGCGTCACGCTCACCGAGCAGGGCGCCAATACCATGGTGGACGCTCTGCGGAACGTCTCGGGCGTTTCCGCCACGCGTTGGTACGGAATGTACGAATACTACACCGTCCGCGGGTTCAATATCTCCGACGTGGTCCTGGTTGACGGCATGCGACTGGAGGGGAATCGCATCAACACGCAGTTGAACAACGTCGACCAGGTGGAGGTGCTGAAGGGGCCCAGCTCGGTTCTCTACGGCGGGCAGGCTCTTTCTGGAGTGATTAACGTGGTGCGCAAGAAGCCTGAACTCTCGCGAACCCACGATCTGTTCTATCGCGGCGGCCGCTTCCGTTCGAATCAGGTGGGCGCGGGCTCCGGTGGATCTGTCTTCGGCAGCCGCCGGTTGCTATATCGGGCCGACCTGAGTTTCGACGATAGCCGCGGTTGGCGCGATGCGGCCAGCCGCCGCTCCAACGTCTCACCCGCCGTCACCTGGATCGTCAATGACCGCAACCGCGTCACCGTCAACCAAGCTTTCAATCGCGACCGTTTCGCTACGGATGCTGGTATCCCGGATGGCGTTCTCGGCATTTCTGGGTTCTCTCTCGCCACCCGCTTCAACACTCCGCAAGACTTCGGACTGGTGCATGATTCGCAAACCCACGTCCTGTTCAGCTCCAACGTGACTGCGGCGTTCGAATTTCGGAACAGCTTTTTCCACCGCCGCACTGACGATCAATACTACAGCGCGGAGACGCTCACTTTCCGGCCCGCGACGTTTGATGTGGCTCGGCAGTTTCTCTACTTCAAGCACCATCGCCGCCCCGTCCAGAACCAAGCGGATGTCGTGGGCCGATTCACCTTGGCCGGGATGCGTCACACTATTCTCGCCGGCCACGAGTATCAGGACTATTACAACTTCACGCATCGGAGCTCTTCACGGAGCGTCAACATTCCTCCGCTCAGTCTGCGGACCCTGCAGGAAACCTATGTCCCGGTTCCCGACTTTCCGCTGAGCCGCATTGACTACTTCTCCAATAAAGTGAACGCGGTTTTCTGGCAGGATCAGGTGAAAGTCACCGGCAGACTGCAGTTGAACCTGGGTGGGAGATTCGACGCTTTCCGCCGCTCGGCGCGTAACGACGGTATCGCCAACGGCGTGGTCACTGGCGTCTTGTTAAATCAGAAGCGCAGTCAGAATGCCTATACCTACCGTTACGGCGCCGTGTTTTCACCGGTGGAGAACCAGCAGCTCTATTTCTCGGCGAACACGTCGTTTCAGCCGGTCACGCAGGTTCCCGCCGATGGTAAGGAACTCGAGCCGGAAACCGGCCGCAGCTACGAGGCCGGTTACCGCTGGCAGGCTCTGGCGGGCAAACTCAAACTCTCCTCGGCGATGTATCACATGGTGCGCAAAAACGTGGTCATCGCCAGACCCAACCAGCTTTTCGATCAGGCGGGCCAGCAGAGTGCGCGTGGCTTCGACTTCGATCTCAATGGCGCGGTTGGCAACGGCGTACGTGTGATCGCGAACTACGGCTACGCCCAACCCCGCTTCGACAACTTCCTCATCTCCAACGGAGCCGTCAACCTTTCCGGGCGCCTGCCGCGATTCGTGCATAAGCACGCGGCCAATATCTGGCTCACGAAAGCCTGGAATTCGGGCTGGTATGCTAGCAGCGGAATGCGCTATCTCAGCCCGATGTTCGTGAACAACACCAACACCTCGCGGCTGGGCGGCTGGACCACGTTCAGCGGTGCGGCCGGATGGCGGCGTGGCGTCTGGGACTGGAGCGTGAACGCCGAGAATCTTCTGAATCGCCGGCGGTACTTCATCGCGGGAATCTACGATTCGCAGATCTACCCAGGCGCGCCCACCAACGTCTTTACCACCCTGCGCCTCCGGTTTCGTTAAAACGCGATGAACACGAAACTGCGCCGCTGGGCGATACTCTGGCACCGCTGGATGGGTGTGGCACTTTGCATCCTGTTTGCGATGTGGTTCGTCAGCGGCATCGTGATGATGTATGCCGACTACCCGCGCGTAGACCGGCAGCGGCTGCTTGAAACCGCGCAGGCGGTTCCGGTGGAGTCCGTCCGCGTTCAGCCCGTTTCGCTCGCGGCGAGTTTTCCCGAGGCACAGAGCCTGAAGCTCAGTGCCTTGGAAGGGCGTCCGGTGTACCGGGTGGCGATTCCGCAGCGGAAGCAGGCAGTTGTTTTTGCCGACACCGGCGAGAAGCTCGCTCATGTCAGCGCCTCGACGGCGCGGGCCATTGCCGCCCGCTATGCCAAGCTGCGGCCGGAAGAGGCAGAGGATCATGGCCTGCTGGAAGAAGAAGACCAGTGGACTCTCAACAAAGCCGTGCGCCCCTTGCGCCCGTTTCACAAGTTCTACTGGCCGGCCGAGGGTGGCACGGAAGTCTATGTTTCGCAGGTTTCGGGCGAAGTGATGCAGTACACCACCAGGAACCTGCGGCTGGGTGCGTACTTCGGTGCGATTCCTCATTGGTTGTACTTTGCGCCGCTCCGTAAGGACACCGGTACGTGGCGGTCTCTGGTGATCGCCCTCAGCGCGGCGGGAACCATCGCCACGCTGCTCGGCTTGTATGTGGGTCTGTTCATGTACTCGCCGTCAAAACGCTACCGCGCGCGCACAGGAGCGACGTCGATCCCGTATTCCGGGATGAAGCGCTGGCACACGACCGCGGGGCTTCTCTTTGGCCTCTTTACCTTCACCTGGATTCTGAGCGGCATGGCATCCATGAATCCGGGGCAATGGAGCCCGGAGGGCCCCGCACCCCACATTTCGCAGACCCTTGCCGGCCGGTGGACGCTGGCCGCTTTCGAATTCCTGCCATCCTCACTACCGATCCCGGCGGGAACGAAAGAGATTGAATTCAAGATGCTGGCGGGCCAACCGTTCGCTCTTGCACATCACCACCAGAACCGAAGCTTGCTGCTGCGTCCAACCGGCGAGGCGAAGGAACAACTGACAGACCAGGAGATCGCCGCGGCTCTGCAGACTGTGCCTCTTCGCGAGATCAGAAGGGTCTTTGAATACGAATCTTACTATGTGGATCGGCACGGACGCAAGCCACTGCCGGCCGTCGCCGTTACTACCGCCGAAGGCGAGACACACTACATCGATCCGAAATCGGCAACCGTTGTGACCAGCTACGAAACGCGGTCGCGATGGAACCGCTGGCTGTATCACGGGCTGCATTCGTTCGATCTGCCTTGGCTTTACCAGAGGCGTCCATTGTGGGACATATTGGTGATCGCGCTGTGCCTGGGTGGAACCGCGCTCAGCGCTTCGGGCGTGTGGATCGGCTGGCAACGTTTGCGGCGCGCCACGCGTGCAGGTGTGTCATCTCGCAGAGAAAAGCCGCAAACCTCCGCCGCCGTCGCGGACTCAGCTCCAGCCGTTCACTAGCCCAGGCCAGATCCTTCGCCGGCTGTTTCCTGCCGCTCGCGCCTTTCATCTTGAATCCGGCCAAGTCCGGGTGTAGGGTGTGCAATCATGATCGCACTCGTCGCCCGCAAAGAGATCACCGAGATGATTCGTGACGGCCGATTCCGTTGGGCCGCCGCTGCTACTCTATTCCTGCTGACCGGCGCGCTGGCGCTTGGCTGGCAGCACTACCGCGAAGTTGCCGCGCAGCATGATCAGGTGCGGCAGCAGACTCGCGAAGCTTGGCTGAAGCAGGG
>Ga0194122_10006423_pt1 | contig 10610 bp, 9 predicted proteins | sample TA2MahCa10mmetaG_FD_155487 | JGI IMG/M metagenome (GOLD analysis project Ga0194122, IMG submission 155487) | Freshwater microbial communities from Lake Tanganyika, Tanzania - TA2015021 Mahale Deep Cast 10m | ecosystem: Environmental > Aquatic > Freshwater > Lake | place: Tanzania: Lake...
CAACCCGCAAGCTGCAAAACGCAGAATCCAGCGTCTTCAGAAGGAATTTCGCGCCCTCGGCTACTTGGTTGACCTGACTCCTATTACTACTGCTCCCGAGGCATCTCGTGCATGACTTTCAACGGAGTCGCTGTTCGCGATCGTCGACATATTCTTTGTCTCGAAGCTTGGCCGCGATGCGATGGCCGTTGTGGCGCTCACCGAATCGATGGTCGTGTTGGTCATCGCCGTGGCGCTGGGCCTGGGCTTTGCCACGACGGCGTTCGTGGCGCGGCGCATCGGAGAGAAGAAGCCGGAAGAGGCCAGCCACGGCGCGGCTCAGTCGATTCTGTTCGGTTTTTGCGCTTCCGTGCTCATCGGCGGGATCGGCGCGGTGTTAGCCCCGGATCTTCTGCGTCTGATGGGCGCTGACGAAGCCGTGTTGAAACACATCGCTTTCGCTCATGTTCTGCTGGGCGGCGTAGGCACGCTGATGATGATCTTTCTGCTCAACGCGGTGTTTCGCGGAGCGGGCGACGCCGCCATCGCCATGCGGGTGCTGTGGTTCGCAAACGCCATCAACATCGTTTTAAACCCGTGTCTGATCTTCGGTCTGGGACCGTTCCCAGAGTTGGGAGTGGCCGGCTCGGCGCTTGGCACGACGATCGGCCGGGGCTCCGGCGTCCTGTACCAGCTTTGGCTGCTGCGAAGCGGCGCCGGGCGTATCCACATAAGGCCCGAACACTGGAGGCTGGATGTGCCCTTAATGAAACACATCCTGCGCCCGGCGCTGAACGGGATGTTCCAGATTTTCGTCGGCACGGCGGCCTGGACCATGCTGATTCGAACAGCGGCGACATTCGGCTCGACTGTTCTGGCCGGCTACACACTGGGTATCCGGGTAATCATGTTCTCCATTATGCCGGCCTGGGGCCTGGCCAATGCGGCGGCAACGCTGGTCGGCCAGTCTCTGGGTGCCAGGAAACCGGAACGGGCGGAGGCCGCCGTCTGGAAAGCGGGCCATTTCAATGCCGTGTTTCTGGGGACCCTATCGCTTGTTTACATGCTGCTGGCCGAATCGATCATCGGCCTCTTCACCTCCGACGCGGCCATCGTCGAAGCCGGTTCCACGTGCCTGCGCTATGTGAGCGCTTGCTACATTCTCTACGCCTACGGCATGGTCCTCTTACAGGCCTTCAACGGCGCGGGCGACACCTGGACGCCGACACGCATCAATATTGTCGCAAGCTGGCTGGTGCAACTGCCGCTGGCCTGGTTTCTGGGCCGCCATCTCGGCCTGGGACCCAAGGGAATGTATGGCGCCGTCTCCGCCGGGCAGATTGTGTTCGTGTCGCTCGCCGCCTTCTTCTTCCGTAAGGGGAACTGGAAGCGGACGGCAATATAACCATAAAGGTTAGCGGGGTATGCACCGATAGATCAGTCACAGTGTCTTCCTCAACAGGTCAGAACGAGCGGCGCAAGAGCTCCCGTGCGCGCCGGATCCCAGCCGTTTCAGGTCTCGTCCGGTACGAAACCGCTGCCGGAATCTGGGAAAAAGCGCCGGCGGAGATCGTGAACGCGGCCGATTCCGGAGTGGGTGTGCGGGTTGGCCTGCGTCTGCAGGCCGGGCAAGCGGTTCTACTGGAGTACGCCGGCGGGGAATCGCCCGCTGGAAGGCGTCCCAAAGGCCGGGTGGCCTGGTGCCGGGCTTTGAGCGACGGCCGTTTTCTGGCCGGCCTGGCCATGGACACCGAAGAAGGGCCGAGCCCGATTGCAGGCGCTGAGATGGAAGATCACTACGAGATCTTGGAGGTCAATCCTTCGGCCAGTTTCGACACAATTCACAAGATCTACAGAATCCTGGCCCAGCGGTTACATCCGGACAATCCGGATACGGGAAGCGACGAAGCGTTCAAACGGTTGGTAAAGGCCTATCAGGTGCTCTCTTCGCCCGAATCCCGCGCGTCGTTCGACGTCCGCCGAAACCAGCGCGAGGCGAAGCACTTTCAACTCTTTGACGCAGCTTCCGCGACGCCGGGTCTCGAGAGCGAGCAGAAGAAGCGGAGCGGCATCCTGGCGTTACTCTACGGCAGACGCCTGCGGAGTCCCGAGAAGCCGTTAGTCACGCTGCACGAAATGGAGCAACTCCTTGGCGTGCCGCGCGAACATCTGGAGTTTCCATTGTGGTACCTGCGTGAGCAGGGCTGGATCGTACGGGGCGACAATGCCCAATTTTCGATCACCGTCAAAGGCGTCGAACAAGCCGAGATCACTGGGACCTGGCAGCCAGCCAGCATTCAAAGTTCGAGGCTAATCGCCGCCGCTTCCAAATAGACGTATAAAAAGCGAAACTTCGCTTGACTTCGCCACTTCTTCGCCTTACACTAGCGAAAGAATGGCGAAAGCAAACGGAAGCGCAACGGAAAATTCAAGAGAAAATTCGGCGAGCGGCGGCACTTCTAAAGTAGGAGCCTTTTTGGCGAACTATAATCAGGAGTTCCAGGATAAAGGAATGCTCGACGACAAAGAAAGATTACGCGCGCTGCAGGCGACGCTCGGATCCATTGAAAAACAGTATGGCAAAGGGACGGTCCTTCGCCTGGGGTCCAAGGAGGCCGTCGCTCCAATCGCCTCGATCTCGACCGGTTCGATCTCGGTCGATCTCGCCCTCGGAGTGGGTGGCATGCCTCGCGGCCGGATCGTGGAGATCTTCGGGCCGGAATCGTCCGGTAAGACGACGATCGCGCTGCAGGTGGTGGCTCAGGCGCAGAAGGCCGGCGGCATCGCGGCCTATATTGACGTGGAACACGCGCTGGACCCCGGTTACGCGCAGCGTCTTGGCGTCGACATCGATAACATGCTGGTTTCGCAGCCTGACTACGCCGAGCAAGCGCTTGAAATCACCAATACATTGATCGCCTCCGGAGCGGTGGACGTCTTGGTAGTCGATTCGGTGGCGGCGCTGGTTCCGAAGGCTGAACTAGACGGGGAGATGGGCGACGCGTTCGTGGGCATCCAAGCCCGCTTAATGTCCCAGGCCATGAGAAAGCTCACGGGCGTAGTGGCCAAGAGCAACACGACGCTGATCTTTATTAACCAGATTCGCGAGAAGATCGGTGTGATGTTCGGAAGCCCGGAGACGACTTCCGGCGGACGCGCCCTGAAGTTTTACTCGAGCGTGCGCATGGACATCCGGCGCATCGCCGCGATCAAAGAAGGCGAGAGCGTCACCGGCAATCGCACGAAGATCAAAGTTGTTAAGAACAAGGTGGCCCCGCCGTTCCGCGAGGCCGAATTCGACATTCTCTACGGAGAAGGCATCTCGCGGGAGGGCGATCTGATCGACCTCGGCGTGGCGCACAATCTGATCGAGAAGTCCGGGTCCTGGTACAGTTTCCAGGGCGAGCGGATCGGCCAGGGCCGCGAAAACGCTCGCCAGTTTCTGAAGGACAATCCGGACATCTTCGAGAAGATCGATGGCGACCTGCGAGTCAAGCTGGGACTACCCGCGGCGATAGTGGCGGAAGCCGACAAGCCGGCGGCGAAGTCCAAGGCGGCCGTGTCCTAGGCGGTCCCCAATAGTGTGCGGTTCCGGACAACCGGTTCCGCTGTAGAACATCCCCCGAGCAAAACAAGCGGCGTTAAGCCGCTTGTTTTGTTATGTTTCGACTTTGGCGATTCGTATGCATTTCTGAAGGCGGAGTATGTATGCCCCAATCGTTTCCCTTCACTCGATTCCTTCTGATCGGACTCGCGGCCATGATGCTGGTCAGCGCTGTGCCGGCCGCCGACGCGTGGGTGCGGGCCTGGAGCGCGACGCACCGCCTCGACCGTCAGATCCAGTGGATCGACGAAATGCCGATGCCTGTGCGGGTCCGGCCGCTCTCACCGCAGAACGAGATGTTCGATAGCGGCCGCCGAACCGTCGCGAACCCACGGATCCAGTTGGGCCACGTCCTTTAGCTGCTGGCCGCGCTGGCGGGGCACCTCGACATATGCACAAGGAAAATCCTCCAGCGCCGTCATGTCTCCCCAAAGGCGCTCAAATTGCGCCACCGGGAACACGTCCTCCTGGCCCCGGCCCCAGCGCTTCTTCACTTCCTTGATCGTCACGTAGCTTGGCATTCGCTGGGCGATTCGCCGGACCGCGGCATCGACAACCGGTTGCCGGTCCAGGTCGGTCCGGGTCAAACCGAACAGGTCTAACAGCCGGTCGATCGTAATCCAATACGATCCGGTGTTGTAGTAGCGCAGGGAGAATTCGATCTGCTCATCCGGCAGACACAGCCCTTCCACCAGACGGGGCCGGCCGTTCACAAGAGCGAGGCCGCCCCCATGGTCGTCGTACTGCCGGCCGATCACCTCCACTGTCATCGCCGCACCGGAGGCGATGTGCTGCCCAAGCAACTCGGGAGCGACAGTGGCGCCAAGCGTGTCAATGTTGTGCAGGAACAGGTATTCCAGTGCCGGCCGCTCGACGATCAGTTCGCGCAACGTCCCGTTGCGCAGCATATTAGGAAGTTCGTACCAGTGCCCAACCGGATGCATGCACTGCGAGGGCAAATTATCCACATAGTCGCTCGCCTCGCCGGTCTGCCGTACCCAGTGCAGAAGGCTTGCGCGGCCGCTATCCCGCACCTTTTGCTTCTGCGCGTCTAATTGTTGCTGCGGCATAACCTCCCACAGGTAGCGCAGGTCGGCGACCGTGGGGATCATTCGCAGGCCGATGCTGCGGCCGGGCGACACGCGCGCACCGGATTGCCGGATAGGCCCCTCGGTCATGTAGCTTGCCGTCACGATGTGCGGCACACCGGCTTGCCGGGCCTTCTCCCGCTGAATCTCCAGAAAACTCCAGTAAGCGGGGCCGATCCGATGGAACGGGTGGAGGGCCTTGACCACGCCGGCACCTTTGGTCCAGCGGCTGCCCACGCCGCCGGCCATGGTTACCATTGCCAGTCTTTCCAGCACAGCGCGGCCCTGGGATGCAAAGCGGCCAGAGACCTGAGCGACGTGTTCGTCGCGAACGTCGGTGATCGCCACGGTCACTGGTAGCCGGTTCTGGGCCAGACCGATACGGCCGGCCCGGTAATCGGCCCGGAGTTGCTCCTGCGCGTCCGGGTCGAAGCCGTGATCGCCCAGCAGCAGCCGCAGCGGGGATTCCCCTGGTCCAGCCGGGTTCGCGTCCCGGGGGATTAGCCGCTCAAACAAGGCTTCGGTCTGGTCTCGATGAGCCTGCGCAAACCGGATTAATTCGCTGCGCCTTTCCGCCGGAAGGTCCCGAGTCTCCCTGCGAAGCTCGGCCGGTGCCCGCAGGAGGTAGTAGGGAACGCTGAGTAGCGCCTCACTACCCGCCCGCAGACCGGCGCAGGTGCCGTTCTCATTGATCGCGAAATCGTAGACCACGGGCTCGACGGCGAATGGGAAACTGTCGCGCATCGAACGCTTCGCTTCGGCCAGAATCGCCGGCATGCGCTCCAGCGCCAACGGCCGCGCCAGTGGGTCGAACACAAAGCCCATGCCGCCGCCACTCATGCCTCCCAGCATCCAAAAACCCCAAAACCGGTCACCGAATTCCCGGCGGCACTCGGCAATCAGCTTCGCCGTGTACGCGTTGCCCGCCCAGGGAATGATGGTCTGAACCGGCCCGTCGAAGTTCGCCTGGGTCAGGGCGGCCAGCCGCCGGATGTCCCCGGCGCGCAGCGCGTCCGCCAGCCGGTCGAATAGCCCGATCGCCTCCTGACGTGCCTGCCATTCCGCGCCGCTGCGCAGCAGATACCGCTCGGTACACATCTCGAGTACAGGCCCCACGTCCTGGCTCATTCCGCCGTGGACCAGAACCAGGGACTGCTCAAGCGCACGGCGCGCTTCCACCGGGACGTCCGTCATGAGATGATGCCGCGGCAGCAGCCGTCCCCGGCTGAACCCAAACTCCGGGTCGCCTTCCACCGCATCTTCCGCCGCGATGAGCTTAATTCCCGGCCAGACGCCGCCGGAGTCCTGCCAGCCGCCCCCGCTGCCTCCCAGCCATTCGCCGAGAATGGCGCGCGCGGCGACGATGCGCCGCTCAGACTCCTCCAGCGGCCCGGTAAGCGACCGGATCTGCCCGGTGGCCCGCATACAGAGCGAAATCAGCGATGCCAGCAGGTTCGTACTCACTGCGAAACGGCTGCCTTTGGGGATATCGTTCACCTGGCTGACAATTTCGATTCCCAAACCTTCGCGCCCGGTGAGCTTCGCCAAAACGGCCGCCAGGGACTGCCCGCTGCCCTCCATTCCGCCCGGCACCAAGCCGCTCGCGATCACGGCCGCTTTGAGCAACCCGAGGTAATCGCGGGCAAAGTCAAATAGATCGTCGAGCGACGCCACGTCGGCCGAAGCCCCCAGGTCGACGCTCACCAGCCGAAGCACCGGTTCGTCGATTACTCGCAGAAACGTCTCGACCGGGGGCTTCGGAGTGGCGCCCGTTCCACGGACAGCCAGATCCACTGAGATGTTGATCACCCGCGCACCTTCGGGGTAATCCATCGCCAAGAAGAAGATGTCGCTCCAGGCGCTGTGGGTCAGGTCCATTCGAACCGGCGTGGCCTCGTGAAGCACCGGGAACGGCGAGCCCCGCAACAATTCGGCGCGCAACCGCAGCGGATAATCGGAAGCGTGGCCGGTGCGGAACATCCAACGATTCCCTGGAAACCCGCGCACACTGAGGCGCACCTGATCGGCGAGTGTTTGGAAAGCCAGTCCCCGGTAGGCGTTCGCCAGTGCGCTGCTGAGCGCCGGACTGGGGCCGTGGAGTTTTTGCACTTCCAGAAGCTCGGTCACAGCCTGGTCGAAACGGCGCGCCCGAATGTGCTCGGTCGCGTCATAGGGAATGAGGGCGGCACCCTTGGCAGCCTGCACGATATAGAACCGGTGCAGGGTAGATAGAAAGACAAGCGCGCGGACGCGGTGGTACAGGTTCGTAGAATTGCGGCGAAAGGCCTCCAGGCGCGCCGCCTCGCCGGTGAGGCTGTCGAGGTCTTGCCTATCGGCCCAGGATTCAATGGAAAGATCGCGGACCGCCGGGTCGGCGCTCAGGATCCGGTCCAAGAGCGTCATCGCGCCGTCAACTCCACCAGCAAGGTGAGAATTTCGTCCCGGTCCGGGCCTTTCAACCCAAGCGCGAGTTGCGCCTGCAGCAGACCGTACTTCGCTCCGATATCGAAACGCCGGCCGGGCAAAATCGTCGCCAGGTAACGTTCCCGCCGTGCCAGGGTCTGCAGGGCGTCCGACAGTCCTTGCCCTTCGGTGAGGCCTGAAAGCAGGTCCATAAATCCGGGCGTGAATAGATGAATCCCAAAGAAGCAAAGATAGTGGCCGCTCCGGATGCCGGGCGCAACCAGCCTCTGCTCCGCTTCGGTCGGCGAGGGTTTTTCCAGCACCGTCTCGACCTGGTAGAGGCGGGAGCGCAACGCCGGGCCACCGACGGCGCCGAAATACGGCAACTGGGACTCGCGAGTCGGCGAAACCGCGCTGACACTGCACTTCTCCGCCTGATGGATGCGAATCAGTTCGTTTACCAGTTCGGAGGCCGGGCCGGAGTCCGCCAAATAGAAGTGGTCCCCAACCAAGTGTAGAAATGGGGAATTGCCCGCGAAATCGCGCGCCTGCAATATGGCGTTTGCGTAGCCGCGCGGCCCGGTCTGCTCGATCAGAGTCAGCCGCTGACCATAGTGCGCGACGAGCGGCTGATAAGCGGCGGTATCGCCCGCCGGAATGACCAGACCGATCTCATCCACCGGGCCGGCCAGCATTTCGAGCAGGAACTCCCCGATCGTCGCCCGCCTGTTTTCGGCTGTTGCAAGGGTCTGGTGCAACAGGTGTCTCTGGCCCGGCGCTCCGGCCGTGATCACCGCTTTTAGTTTCATCTTCAAAGCCATTGTAAGGGCTAGGCCCCTTACACAAGGATCGGATGCCGGCGGCCGCCGCAATAGGAGGATTCCGCTACAAACGGCCCAGTCCGGCTACTTCCTTCGCCGTCAAAGCGCGGCGGAATACCGCGACGTCGTCCATAAGCCCAACGTAGTTCACACCCAACCGCAGAGCACCTAACGCCGCGTCCCATTGAAAGCCTTCGCCGATCGAAGGCGTCACACCTTGCGATTTGCCGTCCAGATAGAGTGTCGCTGCGCCTTTTCCGGACCCCAGCCGCTCGTGCGTAATCGCCACATGGGTCCAGCGTTCGCGGCTGAACGGCGCCTGCTTCACGACGACCAGGCGATTGTTGAAATCCGGATTCTTGTCGGGTTCCAGATTCTTCGGGTTCCATTCTTTCAGCGCCCCGAATACGCCTAGCCGGAAGTGTCGCGGTTTGTCGTCCTTGGTGAAATCCACCCAAATGGCGGAGTCGTTGTACGCCTTGTCGGTCACCTGAATGGGGTCGCAAAACCCGGGTGCCAGATCCTCGTCCGGATTCAACTTCAGCCAAAAGCTAATGGTCCCGGCCCAATTCTTCCCGTCGAAGGGAAGGTTCCCTTCCGTCTTGTAAAAGACGGCCTTGGTGTTCTTAGTCTTGAAGCGGAGTGCGCCGCCCTTCCGGCCCGCGCCGTTGACGAGCTCAACGTCCGTGCCCTCCAACCCGGGTTTGGCATTGCGCTGCTCCTTGTAGCTGGGGGCGCTGTAGAGCCGCTTGTCGCCCGCGGCGACTTTGGCCTCCAGCCCGCCATCGAAGTTGGCGTGAAAAACCAGGTCCTTTTTCCAGCCTTGTGCGGCAAGGCCCACCGAGAGCAGACAGACAGCGACGCGATACGGCATAATCGATTGCTATGATACGCCGATTCGTTTTGTTCGTGCTGTGGGCACTGTCCATGGCGGCCGCCGACATCTCCGGCTCCTGGACTTTCTCCGTGCAAATTGCCGATATCACCGGCTCGCCCAAGTTCCGGTTTGAGCAGAAGGGCGAGGAGTTGACGGGCTCCTACTCGGGCCAGCTCGGGGAAGCGAAGGTCACCGGCACTGTAAAGGCTAACGAGGTGGAGTTCCGGTTCGAAGCCGGCGGCTATCCCTTCATCTACAAAGGCACGCTGGAAGGCGACAAGGCGATGAAGGGCAAGATCGACGTCGCCGGCCAGGCCGAAGGTTCGTTCACGGGGAAGAAGGATTGAGGCGGATACCCGGCATTCTCTTCGCCGGCGTCTTGTTCGCCCAGCAGGAACCATCGGCCAAGCAGTTGTTGGATCCCAGTTGGATCAACGAAGGCAGGCGGCAGTACCGGCTGGCCTGCGGCGGCTGCCACGGCATCAACGGAGAAGGCGGGCGTGGCCCAAATCTCGCCGACGGCGCAATGGTCCGCCGCGCGAAGAACGACCGGCTGTTCTACTCCGTAAGAAATGGCGTGGCAGGCACCGACATGCCGGGCTTCCCTTGGGAAGGCGAAAAGGTCTGGCAGATGGTGGCGTTCGTTCGGTCGCTCAGCGCACCGGCCCAGTTCGCCACTCTTCCAGGCAATGCGGAAGCCGGGGCAGCGCTGTTCCACGGCAAAGGCGGCTGCACTGGCTGCCATATGATCCGCGGCGCCGGCGGATTCACCGGACCCGATTTGACCGACGCTGGCGCCACACGCACCGCCAAGCAACTTCGAGAATCGATCACCAATCCCAACGATCGCATCGCGGAGGGTTTCGAGAGCGTCTCCGTGATACAGGCCGATGGCTCTCCGCTGCGGGGCGTCGCGAAGAACAAGAACAACTATTCGATCCAACTACTCGAGGATCGCGGCAAGCTGCATCTGCTGGAGCGCGCTTCGCTGAAGTCGGTCCGCTTTGAGACAACGTCGGCAATGCCCAAACCAGATCTAACGGCGAAAGAGATCGAAGACATTGTGGCGTACCTGGCTAAACAGAGCGTCCGGGTGGAGGCGAAACGATGAAGCTCGGAGTCTTGATTCTGGGGGTATCCGCCTTTGGCCAGGTGAGGTTCGAAGACATCGTTGCCGGCCCCGGCAAAAACTGGCTGACCTATCACGGCGATCTCGGCGCCACGCGCTACAGCCCGCTGAAGCAGATTACGCGGGCCAACGCCGGTCACCTGGTGGCCAAGTGGACCTATCACGTCGACAATGCGCTGAAGCTGGAGGCGACGCCCATCGTCGTCGACGGCGTTATGTACATCACGAACTCGAACGAAGTGGTGGCGCTGGACGCGCGCACCGGCCGCCGCGTGTGGCGGTACCTCGACGCGCATTCGCAGATCCGCCGGGTGAACCGGGGTGTGGCGGTGCTCGGGGATCGTGTGTTTTTCGTCACCGGCGACGCCCATCTGGTGGCGTTGCACCGGGTGACGGGAGCGCTGCTGTGGAGCAAGCAGTACGCCGATCCAACGAAAGGCTACTTCGCGACGATGGCGCCGCTCGCAGTGAAGGACCGGGTCATCGTGGGTGTAGGCGGCGGCGACTCCGGCATCCGTGGGTTCGTCTCCGCTCTGTTGGTTTCGACCGGTGAAGAGCTTTGGAAATTTCACACCGTGCCGCAACCCGGCGAGTTCGGCTTCGACAGCTGGGGCAAGTTGAACAAGGAATGGGGCGGCGCCGCCACCTGGATGCATGGCACCTACGACCCCGAGCTGAACCTCATTTATTGGCCCACGGGCAATCCGTG
>Ga0194122_10006425_pt1 | contig 10608 bp, 10 predicted proteins | sample TA2MahCa10mmetaG_FD_155487 | JGI IMG/M metagenome (GOLD analysis project Ga0194122, IMG submission 155487) | Freshwater microbial communities from Lake Tanganyika, Tanzania - TA2015021 Mahale Deep Cast 10m | ecosystem: Environmental > Aquatic > Freshwater > Lake | place: Tanzania: Lake...
TGCGGCCGACGCCCTCGCAGCCCGGCGTGCGCGGCAGCGGGCCGGCGGCGGCCACGCTGCCCGCCCCGATCCAGACGTCGAGCGGGTTGACGGCACCGTAGGCGACGTCGACCAGTGCCTCGCCGTCGCCGGCGACGGGGTCGGGGACCTCCTCGACGGCGAGCGGCTCGCCGTAGGCGTGCTGGCGGACGGCGCGCACCGCCCTAGACCGTGCCGACGGCGCCCAGGAGGACGTACTTGACGTCGAGGTACTCGTCGATGCCGACGCTGCCACCCTCGCGGCCGTAGCCCGACTGCTTCATCCCGCCGAACGGCGCGTTGGCCGCCGAGATGATGCCGGCGTTGGCGCCGACGATGCCGTACTCGAGCCGCTCGGCGACGCGCATCAGGCGCGCGTAGTCGCGGGTGTGGAAGTACGAGGCGAGGCCGTAGATCGAGTCGTTGGCGAAGTCGATCGCCTCGTCCTCGGTGTCGAACACCGTCAGGCCGGCGACGGGGCCGAACGTCTCCTCGTAGAAGATGTCCATGTCGCGCGTCACGCCGTCGAGGATCGTCGGGGCGTAGAACGAGCCGTTCGCGTACTCGCCGTCGATCAGGCGGACGCCGCCCGTGACGAGCCGGGCGCCCTTGCCGACCGCGTCCTGCACGTGCTCGTCGGCCTTGTCGACCGCGGCGTCGTTGATCAGCGGCCCGATCTGGGTGCCCTCCGCGAGGCCGTGGCCGACCGTCATCGCCTCGACCTTCTGCGTCAGGAGCGCGAGGAAGTCGTCGTAGATCCCGCGCTGCACGAACGCGCGGTTCGCGCAGACGCAGGTCTGGCCCGCGTTGCGGTACTTGGAGGCGATCAGCCCGTCGACGGCCGGCTCGAGGTCGGCGTCGTCGAAGATGATGTAGGGGGCGTGCCCGCCGAGCTCGAGGCTGAGGCGCTTGACCTGCTCGGCCGAGGCGCGGATCAGGTCCTTGCCGATCTCCGTCGAACCCGTGAACGAGATCTTGCGCACGCGGGGGTCGTTGAAGATCGTGTCGGCGACCATCCCGGCGTCGCGCGAGGTGACGAGGTTGACGACGCCCGCGGGTGCGCCCGCGTCCTCGATGCAGCGCAGGACGAGCGCGGCGGTCAGCGGCGTGGCGCTGGCCGGCTTGACGACGCTCGTGCAGCCGGCGGCCATCGCGGGGCCGAGCTTGCGGGTCATCATCGCCGCGGGGAAGTTCCAGGGGGTGATGGCGGCGACGACGCCGACGGGCTGGCGCAGGACCAGCACGCGGTTGTCGGTGTTCATCGGGGGCGCGATCTCGCCGTAGATGCGCTCCGCCTCGCCGGCGAACCACTCGAAGAAGGAGGCGGCGTACTCGACCTCGCCCTTGGCCTCCGGGAGGGCCTTGCCCTGCTCGGCGGTCATCGTCTCGGCGATCTCGCCGGCCCGCTCGCGCATGACGTCCGCGGCCTTGCGCAGGATGCGCGCACGGCTCAGCGCGGAGGTGGAGCGCCAGCCCGGCAGGGCCGCCGCCGCCGCGTCGATCGCGGCCGTGACGTCGGCGCGGGTGCCGTTGGGCACGGAGCCGACGCGGCCGCCGGAGGCGGGGTCGGTGACGTCGAAGCGCTCGCCGCCCGTGGCCTCGGTCCATGTGCCGCCGATCAGGAGATGCTCGTCGTGGGTGGGCAGGGTGATCGCCATCGGGTCAGGCCTCCTTGTCTCGGCGCATCCTAGGCGCTCGTCGCCTCTCAGGATGCGTGCCTGCGGGCCGAGGCGCCAGACCCGGGCGCTTCCGGGAGATGTGCGACTGGTCTCGTCCTTCTCCGCCGCATCGTCGCCACCGCCGAGACTCCGAGGACGACGGCCGTCAACGCGGCGATCACCGCGCCGGAGGGCAGACCTGCGTGATACGCAACCGTCAGCCCGATGACTGCAGTGCCAACGCCAAAGGCGACGCCCAGCAGACTCATCCCAACGACGGTCCGGACCCACAGACGAGCAGCCGCCGCCGGCAGTACCAGCATCGCAATCGTCATCAGGAGGCCGATTGTCTGCAACGCCACCACGACGACGCCGCCGACCATGACGAGGAGCGCCCACTCGATCAGCGAGACGCGGATCCCACTGAGCCGAGCTCCAATCGGATCGAAGGTCGCGTCGCGGAGATCGCGCCCGAGGACGGCGAGCGCGACCACGATTACTCCAGCAATCAGAAGATTGGCAAGGAGATCGCCACTGCTCACCGTCAGGACCGAACCAAACAGAAGATGGGAGATCTCGACGCGCGTCCCTCCGCTGATGACGAGGAGCAGGATGCCGCCGGCGAAGAGCGCCACCTCCGCGCCGGCGATCGCGGAGTCGGAGCGGATGCGGGGATGGGTCATGAGAAGCCCCAAGAGCAGGGCCATCGCCAGAGCAGCGGCGAGCGCTCCGAGGACGATTGAGGCGCCGACGAGGTAGGCGACGGCCACCCCGGCGATCGTGCCATGTCCCATCGCGTCGCCGAGGTAGGCGAGGCGCCGCAGTACGACCCACACTCCCACCAGCGGGGCGACGATCCCAATCATCACGGCCGCGGCGAGTGCCCGCTGCATGAAGGCGAGCGAGTAGGGCTCCACGAAGAGGTCGATCACAGCGCAAGCGCAGCCACTTGCGCGCGGAACATCCCCACCGGCTCGTCGTTGAGGATGTCGCCTGGTCGTCCGTCGTGCACCGTGGACCGATCAAGACCGAGTACGCGCGGGAAGCCGATCCGCACGAGGTCGAGCTCATGGACGCTGGCCAAGACCGTCACACCGCGAGCAACCCTCCGCCGGAGGGCATCGATCACGCGTAGTGCGCTGTCTCGATCGAGACCGGCGAACGGCTCATCCAAGAGCATCACGTCGGCATCTTGGGCGAGTGCACGCGCGATCAGAACGCGTCGAAACTGCCCACCGGAAAGATGCGAGAGAGGACGCCGATGAAGATCCGGCAGACCGACTTCCTCAATCGCGGCGTCGATCGCCTCGCGGTCGTGGTGGCTGAGCCGACCGAAGAGGCATCGATGGGCGCGACGCCCCGCGGCTACGACCTCGCCGACCGTAATCGGATAGTCGCGCTCCCACCGCTGCACCTGCGGGACATAGGAAACGTATCCCCGCCGTGGTCTGCTTCCGTGGATCACGACGGTGCCCTGCATCGGCAACTCCCCGACGAGGCAGCGCAGGAGCGTCGTCTTGCCACAGCCGTTCGGCCCTACGAGGGCGACCATCTCCCCCGGATCGATGCTGAATCCGATTCCCTCGAGAACGCCGGGCATCGACGCCGCGTACCCGCAGTGCAGGTCGGCGACGACGATCGCCGCCGATGGCTCCCCTCCTACGCCGTGCACCCGAGCCCTTGTCGGAGCGCATCGAGGTTGCGGCGCTGAATCGAGACATAGCTCTCCCCCTCCGCAACCGCGTCGGACGGAAGCCCCTCGACGGGATCGAGCGCTGCGGTCTGAGCACCGATCTCGGAGGCCACCACCTCCGCGAGGTCCGGCGGCACGAGCTCCTCGAAAAACACCGTCTTCACCCCGTCCGCCCGCGCAACCTCCGCGACGGCGCGAAGACTCTGGGCGTTGGGCTCCTGCTCCGGCGAGATCCCCGCGATCGGAGCCTGCTTCAGGCCGTAGCGATCGGCGAGGTAGCCGAACGCAGCGTGGCTGGTGACCAGGGTCCGCGTCTCGCAGGTCGCGAGCGCCGAGACGAAGTCCTCGTCGAGCTGCGCGAGGTCGGCCAGATAGGCCTCTGCATTCGCATTGATCGCATCGGCGCATCCGGGATTCGCTGCGACCAGACCGTCCTGGATACCGCGGACCATCTCCGAGAAGAGCACTGGATCGACCCACATGTGGGGATCGCGCCCACCGGCGAGCACTTCCCCATCGACCTCGCCGACAACGCCGGGAATCGGAGAGTCAATCGTCCTCAGCGAGTCGACCTCGAGCAGGTCGATCGCGACGACGTCATCCGGCAACGCGTCGACTGCCCGCTGAACCTGCGGCTGGAAGTCGCTGCCGAGATAGAAGGCGACCGACGCCCCCTGGAGCGCGGCGATACTCTGCGGGGTCGGCTCGGCATCGTGCGGGGACATCCCCTCAGGCGTGAGGTCAACGACCTCGACACAGTCACCCCCCACTCGACCCGCCGCCTCAGCGATCGGGTAGAAGCTTGCGGCGACGGACGTCACCCCAGCGTCGGTCGCGCCATCATCCGACCCTCCGCAGGCGCCGACGAGCATGGACCCGAGGGCCAGGCCCGCCACCAGGAGAAGCGCACCAACGTTGCGCTGCAGTGGGCGTCGGCGGGCGTTGATGGATAGCGGAAGGATGGTAGGATGCTTCATACGCAAATAATAATCATTATCATTTGCACTGTCAAGTTCCCCGGAAGGCGGCTGTACCCATGGTGACGAACGACCGGCGCATCCCAGTGACGGTCCTGACCGGATTCCTCGGATCCGGCAAGACCACGCTCCTCAACCGGATCCTGACCGAGCAGCACGGTCAGCGTATCGCCGTTATCGAGAATGAGTTCGGCGAGGTCGGCATCGACCATGAGCTCGTCATCAACGCCGACGAGGAAATCTTCGAGATGAACAACGGCTGCATTTGCTGCACCGTCCGCGGAGACCTCATTCGGATCCTCGAGAACCTGATGAAGCGCCGGGAGCGCTTCGATCGGATCTTGATCGAGACGACCGGAATGGCAGAACCAGGTCCCGTCGCCCAGACGTTCTTCGTCGACCCGGAGATGCAGGAGAACATGCGGCTCGACGGTATCGTCACGATCGTCGATGCCAAGCACGTCGAGCAGCATTTCGAAAGCGACGAGGTGCGCACGCAGATTGCCTTCGCGGATGTGATCCTCTTGAACAAGGTCGACCTTGTCGATCAAGCCGCTCAGGATTCACTCGAACGTCGCATACAGGCCATGAACGCTCAGGCCCAGATCTACCGCTCGATCGCAGCCGATGTCGACCTCCGCAAGGTCCTCGACGTTGGAGGATTCGATCTCGAACACGCCATGGCGATCGACCCGAAGTTCCTCGAACCCGAATACCCCTTCGAGTGGGGGGGCGTCTTCCAGCTCGATTCCGGATCCAGCTTCGTCTGTGCAGCGGGTCCGGACCCGGCGATGGGCCTCTGCCTCGTCCCCGTCGCCGGAGAGGGCGAGTCGGAACTCGCCGACGGGGTCGAGACGGCTGTCGCGTACTTCTCCGATCGCGACCATCCGTTGACGGCTCCGGGCGAGGAGGTGGGCGCCGATGGCCGCCGCTACGACCTGGACCTTGCGGACGGCGGTTCGTTTCCCCTTGCCGTGACCTCGCCGGGGATCTACGCGATCTTCACTGAGCACCTGCCTGAGGAGTTCGACGCGCGGGTCGTCCGCGCAGACGGTTCTACCGCGGACTGGACGAGCGCACGAGAGTATCGGCCCGATCACGAGCACGACGACGAAGTCGCCTCCGTGGGAATCGAGACCGTCGGCGACGTCGACTGGGAGCGACTGCAGGCCTGGTTGAACAGCCTCTTGATGACTAGGGGCCCGGACCTCTATCGCTCCAAGGGCGTCATCGCGGTCGCCGGCCAGAAGCGCCGGTTCGTCTTCCAGGGAGTCCACATGCTTCTCGATACCAGCCTTGCAGAACCGTGGTCCGACGACGAGCCGCGAACCTCTCGCCTGGTCTTCATCGGGCGGGATCTCGATCGTGCTCTGCTCCAGCAGGGGTTCGAGCAATGCCTCGTGTGAGCGCAGATGGACTGGCATCCGACTTCGGGTGGTCCGTCTCCCTGACGGACCACGTCGGCTCCATTGCGCTCTCCCCGGACGGAGAGCGGGTTGCCGCCGTTGGCACGACCGGACCGATCGCCATCATCGCGATCGCCGATGGAGAGGTCATCACGACTATCGATGCCCATGCATCGGCGGCGACGACCATCGCCTGGAATCCGCGAACCGGTTTCCTCGCCAGTGGGGGGCAGGACGGGAAGGTAAACGAATGGAGCGCCGAAGGTGCTCCACGCTGGAGCACGCTCGTGCAGACAGCCTGGGTCGAGGCGCTCACCTGGGATCGGCAAGGAAGGAATCTCGCCGCGGCGAGTGGACGGTCGTTGGCCATGCTCGACGCAGACGGCGCCACGCGCTGGAGTGCCGATGACGACGTCAGCACGATAACGGACCTCGCCTGGCATCCCGAGGGAAACGCGCTCGCATCGATCGCCTACGGCGGTATCGCCCTGCGCGAGGCGACGGGACCGAATCCGACGCGTCGCGTGGCATGGACGGGCTCCGGCCTGTGTCTCGCCTGGAGTCCCGATGGTCGCTTCATCGCGGCGGGCGACCAGGATGCGACGGTGTACATCATCTTCGCCAAGACCGGACGGAAGCTGCAAATGTGGGGGTTCCCCCGCAAGGTCCGGGAGCTCGCCTGGAATCGCAGCGGTAGATGGCTCGCCACCGGCGGAGGTGACACTCCGACGGTATGGGACACCTCGGGAAAGAATGGACCCGAAGGACGCGCGCCGATATCGCTGGAGGGACATGAGGGGACCGTGCGCGCCCTCGCCTGGTCGCCGACCGACGACATCCTCGCCTCAGGATGCGACGACGGGATCGTGCACCTCTGGTCACCGAGCTCACGCGAGGATCCGGTAGCGACCGTCGAACTCTCTGATGCCATCACCGCCATCTCATGGCTTCTCAATGGCTCGGGCCTTCTCATCGGGGATGCCGACGGTGAACTCCGCTTCCTCGATCTCCGTCGCTGACGATGGACGGACCGTCGCACCGTCGCCGCATCGCCGTCGAGGCGGAGACCCGTCTTCGTTGTGCGATCATCACGATCTCCGATACACGCACGGTCGACGACGACGTCAGCGGCGATACGATCATGCGCGCGCTGACGGACGACGGGCACGAGGTGATCTACCGCACCATCGTCCCCGACGACGGAGAGCGGATTCTGGCGGCCCTGGACGAGGCACTCGCCCTGAACGTTGCCGTCATCGTGACCAACGGGGGAACGGGTATCGCCAGGCGCGATGTTACCTTCGAGTTCCTCCAGGGACGTCTCGAACGGACGCTCCCGGGGTTCGGAGAGTTGTTCCGAGCGTTGTCTTTTCCAGAGATCGGACCGGCGGCAATCCTCACCCGCGCGACCGCCGGAACAATCGCCGAGACCCTCGTCTTCGTGCTACCCGGATCCCCGCATGCGGTCGAAACCGCTCTTGACGGCCTGATCCTGCCAGACCTTCCACACCTCGCCTGGGAGATCACCCGTCGCTGATACGCCGGCGCCGAACCGTTGCGATGACCGCGGTCCGCTCCACCACCCCGGCCGCCACGAGGCCAATCACCGCCGGGACCGTGGCTGGGAGGAAGTCGACCCACTGGAAGAGGACGCCGAGCAGCATGCCGCCGACGGCGCAGCCGAGGACGGCGGCGATCGCGGCGCGGCGCGAGACCGCGACGACCGCCCCAACCAGCGCGGCGATGTAGGCGTCGCCCCAGCCCATCGTCGCGCCCTCGAGGCGGAGCTCCTGGAGCGACGGCAGCCCCGCGGGCGGCGCGGCCGCGCCGAGCGCCTGCGCGACGGGCTGGACCTCGATCTGCGAGACCTGCCAGATATCGAGCCCGGTCGCGAGCAGCACGCCGACGACGAGCGCCCAGCGCGGCGCGACCCAGCCCGTCAGCCGCGCGAGGGTCACGGCGGCGAGGATGATCAGGAGGTCCGCGGCGAGCTCGGGCCAGACGCCCGGCCCGAGCGCGGCCGCCGCCCACCACAAAAGCGGTGCCGCCAGCGCGAGCGGGATCGCCCAGCGGCGCACGTGGAGGCCGGCGACGAGGGCGAGGAACGGCACAGCGAAGGCGGCGAGCGCCGTCGCGTACTCGACGCCCTCGGGCCAGCGGCCGAGGACGACCACCATCCCGCCGATCGCGGCCAGCGGGATCAGTCCGAGCGCCGGGTGCCGGCGGATCGGCGGCAGCTCGCCCGGATCGCGGACGAGCCCGACCGCCAGCGCCTGCAGCAGGACCAGCACGAGGAAGGGCCAGCCGTACGGCATGCGCCCAGCCTAGAGGCCCGGCGGCCCGGGACGCCGCCGACAGGTGCCCATCGGGGTGCCCAGATTCGAACTGGGGACCTCTCCGACCCGAACGGAGCGCGCTACCAGGCTGCGCCACACCCCGGGCGGTCGGGAGTATGGCAGAAAGCCGGTCGCGGGCCCGTCGCCCGGCGCAGGCCCCCACCGCCTCGCGGTACCGTACGCAGGTGCCGAACCCAATCCGCATCACGCCGATAGGCGGACTCGGCGAAGTCGGCCGCAACATGATGGTGCTCGAGCACGACGACGTGCGCATCGTCATCGACTGCGGCATCGGCTTCCCGCACGGCTCCGAGCGCGGGCTCGGCGTCGAGACGTACCTGCCCGACGTGCGCGTGATGCGCGGGCGCCCCGTCGACGCCGTGCTCCTGACGCACGCGCACGACGACCACTGCGCCGCCCTCGCCCACCTGATCCGCTCGGGCACCCCGATCGGGCGGATCGTGTCCCTGCCCTTCACCACGGCGATGGTCGAGACGAAGCTGTCCGAGCACGACCTGCCCGTGCCGCCCATCGTGAGCGTCGCCCCGGGCGACCCCGTCGAGATCGGGCCGATCCGCGCCGAGTTCGTGCGCATGGCCCACTCGATCCCCGACGCGGCCGGCATCGCGCTGACCACCTCGATCGGGACGATCGTGCTGACGGGCGACTACAAGCTCGACGCGACCGGCCAGGACCAGCGCCGCCAGGTCGACCGCGCGCGGCTGACCGCGCTCGGCGACGCCGGCGTGGTCGCGATGCTCGGCGACTCGACGAACGCCGACCTGCCGGGCCGCACGCCGTCGGAGGCGACGACGATCGAGCCCCTCAACGACGTGATCGACGAGGCGCCCGGCCGGATCATCCTGACCAGCTTCTCGTCGCAGATCGACCGCATCGACCACGCGATCCTCGCCGCCGACCGCACGCACCGCCAGGTGATGCTGCTCGGCCGCTCGATGCGCCGCAACGTCAAGATCGCGGAGCGCCTGAAGGAGATCCACTCGCCCAACCTGCCGACCCTCGGCAAGCGCGAGGTCGAGGGCAACCCCAAGGCGATGATCATCTGCACGGGCTCGCAGGCGGAGGAGTTCGCGGTGCTGTGCCGCGCCGCGCGCGGCGAGCACCCCGAGCTCAACCCCGGCAACGGCGACACCGTGATCTTCGCGTCGCGTCCCGTCCCCGGCAACGAGGGCCCCGTCGAGGAGCTGCAGGCGATGCTGCGGATGCGCGGCGCCCGCGTCGTCACCCACCACGACGCCCCGATCCACGTCTCGGGCCACGCCCGCGCCGACGAGATCGGCGAGATGGTGCGCATGCTGCGCCCGACGAGCGTGATCCCGGTGCACGGCGAGCGCTACATGCTCGAGGCGCAGGCCCGGATCGCCACCGAGAACGGCGTCGACCCGACCAACGCGCACGTCGGCCAGAACGGCGACGTGATCGAGATCTCCGCGACGGGCCTGAAGCTGGCCGACCAGGTCGAGGCGATCGCGGTGCCCGCGGGCTCCGACGGCCTGCCCCTGGAGGCGGGCGAGCCGGGATGAGTCCCGTGCGGCTCGCGGACCTCGTCGCCTGGATGGACGAGGCGCTTGCCACGCCGTCCTTCCGGGACTACGGCCCGAACGGCCTGCAGGTCGTCGGCGCCGACGAGGTGACGCGCCTCGCCACCGCGGTCTCCGTCTCGCTCGACGTGATCGAGCGGGCCGCGGCCGACGGCGCCCAGGCCCTCCTGGTCCACCACGGCCTCTTCTGGGACGGCGCGGACATGGCGATCGGCGTGCTGGAGCGCCGCCGCCTCGAGGCCCTCTTCGCGGCCGACCTGTCCCTGATCGCCTACCACCTCCCGCTCGACGCCCATCCCGAGGTCGGCAACAACGCGCGGCTCGCGGACCTGCTCGGGCTCGAGGGGCGCGCGCCCTTCGGCGACCACCGCGGTGTCCTGCTCGGTGTGCGGGGCGCGCTGCCCGCGCCGGAGGCCCCCGCCGACCTCGCGGCACGGCTGGGGGCGGCGATCGGCTCGACGCCGCTCGTCCTGCCCGGCGGTGACCATCCCGTCCGCACCGTCGGCGTGGTCTCCGGCGGTGCCGCGCGCGACATCCGGCAGGCCGCCGCGGCCGGCCTCGACGCCTTCATCACGGGCGAGCCGAGCGAGGACGCACCGTACCTGGCCCGCGAGCTCAGCGTGCACTTCATCGCCGCCGGCCACAACGCCACGGAGACGCTCGGCGTCCAGGCCCTCGCCGCCCGCGCAGCCGAGCGGTTCGGGATCGGGACCGCGTTCCTCCCGGTCGACAACCCGGTGTAGACCGCCCCGGCGGGCGCTACGCTCGCGCCCGTGGACGCCCGTGGACCCGCAGCCCTGCGCATGCGCACCGGCGCGGCCTGGCGGACCGTGCCCCGCCCCGTCCTCGACGCCCGCGTGGCCGAGTATGCGGGCGGCCTGCTCGAGGCCGGCTGCCGGCCGGGCAACCTGCTCGCGCTCGAGGAGGCCCGCGACGGTGAGGTGCTCGCGCTCGTCCT
>Ga0194122_10006436_pt1 | contig 10595 bp, 12 predicted proteins | sample TA2MahCa10mmetaG_FD_155487 | JGI IMG/M metagenome (GOLD analysis project Ga0194122, IMG submission 155487) | Freshwater microbial communities from Lake Tanganyika, Tanzania - TA2015021 Mahale Deep Cast 10m | ecosystem: Environmental > Aquatic > Freshwater > Lake | place: Tanzania: Lake...
TCACTAACGAACCGTTCAGAATAGACGAAGGAACTGCGATGTATCACATTGTCCCTTTTGAGAGAAAGCATTCAATGCTGAATACTTCAGTTATAAAGGGAGATGCATCAATTCATGGATTAATGAAACACACGGGTTTTGGGGCAGTATTCACAACAAAAGAAGATACTCACGGCGGCTACAAACGCGAGCAAAAGAGAATGGACAAGTTGGTCGAGTAAATGTACAGATTCGTATTTTGCCCTCAAGAAAGAAAAGTGGAAGACGCTTACGCTTTGGCCGAAGAGTGGAAACTGCCCATACAACATGGTGATTCGGAGCGAAGTGAATCGCATGATTTTGATAGAACAAACATTTGCGTGGTTTCAATACCAACGGACAATGGCTTCAACAAAGAGGACGTGCGAGTATACGTTGGCGAACCAGTTGGAATAACGTATGCAGATGATTGGAATGAATCATCAAAATATTCATTTTTTATTAGACCATATGGAATAAAAACAGGAAAAGATAACTGGAATGTTCCAGTAATGGCTATGGATTCACATCATGTTCAAATAGCAATATCACTAACGTTTCCTGGGAAATATGAACTTGTTGCCAAATTGGATAATATTGAAAAGAATTCAACGACAATCGAAGTTGTTCCTTTTGAGGCGGAGGAAGAATGATTGAACTTATTGGCGGCAAAAGCACACATATTGCAGTCATTCCAGACATAATCCCGCTTGATACGTGCTCTGAATTAATAGAGTCATGTAAAGAGGATTTTCAAAAATTGTTTTACCCAGGACCGACTCTTGCTGGTGTTGACACAAGCATAAAGTGGACAATGGACTTTGATTTCAGTGGTGACCAAGCACGAGAAAGAGGGTGCGACTACGACAAATACAGAGCATTTGAAATGAGAATTTACAGGTCGTTGTGGGCTGCAATATCCCTATACGTTGAAGAATTTCAGGAAATTCGAATAGCGCCAAATCTTTACGACAGCGGCTACAGGCTACAAAAATACAATATGGAAAAAGGATATTACAGAAGCCATCACGATGGAGCGCCATGGGACCCAGAACCAACTTGTCTTAGGGTCCTTGGAGCCGTCATGTACCTAAATACAGTCGAGCGAGGTGGAGAAACCTCTTTCCCACTTCATGGTTTAAAAATAAAAGCGACTGCTGGCTCAGTAGCGCTTTTTCCAGCAAACTGGACTCATCCACATCAGTCGTGCGTACCAATAACAAACGACAAATGGATTGTTAGTTCATTTATATTATCCAACCGACGACCTTCGGCGGTTAATGAAACGCATAACAATATTCAGCAATTTCATGTGATTGACACCAATCCAGCAAATCAACCAAATAATGAACAATGAAAACATTTCCAATTCTGATTCAACAGTTGATTCCCGATGAATTAATACGTTTGGAATTGTCAAATCAGCAGTTTGGTCAAAAGGTTGTCAAAAGCACTGGCTGGGGACGAATAACAAACGATATTCCAATGATTAACTCAATTGTTAATAAAACTGTCAATGACAAGTTTTATGAAATAATATACGGCTGCGCAAAAACATATTTTGGCGAAACCGCAATACCGTCTTATTGGAAGTGGGCAAAGTATTGCCCAATGTTTGGAACCCCAAACATACCCCCACACATAGACATAAACGCATGCACATACACAATAGATTTACAATTGGCTGGCAATATCGATTGGGAGATTTATGTAGAAGGCAAGCCATACCTAATGAAGAACGGTGATGCGCTTTTGTATCTCGGTAGTGAGCAAATGCACTGGCGACCAAAATTTCCAAATAACTCTTTCTTCAGTTCCCTCGAAATGTGTTTTATACATTTCACTGAGCCAGACCACTGGTATCACACAAAAGGACCAAGATGGATGGATGAAGACGAAATAAGGCTCCCATGGAGAGGGCGAATGTTAGAACTTTTGCCCAAATACAAGTGCGATACGTATCAACCCTTTGAGGACCCAGCGGACTTTGCTGGCTACTAGGATTTGCCCATGAGCAAAGTAACGCTGTATTGGGCACCAGCACACGGCCTGGGAAACCAATACGACTTTTCGCATTTGTATCCGTTTCCAAACAGTTTATTTGAAGAACTATCTCCGCTAAAAGCCGACCTAAAAGACAATAGAGACGACTATTTACGTTGTCCTGCTGTTGGGAATAGATTAAAAAAAATTTTTGTTTTGAGGTCAAGCAATGACACTCGGGTCAGCGTAATTGACGGACAGCACATCTCATACGATGTCAAGTCAGAAGACGACCAACGAAGATATCAAACTGGCATTGAACTACTGCACAAGCCAACTTTGGAAAATTGTTTATTGCTCAACTACATGCACCCAATAATTTTTTTTACGGATGCCCCTTCGTTAAACGTCTCAATCAGCCCGCCGTTTTTTCACAAAACAGTTCATTCAGAGTATGGCGCCATAGTTCCTGGAGAGTTTGACGTTGCCAATTGGTTTAGACCAATGAATTTTGAATTTCAACTATGGTATGGGGTCACCGAATTGCATGTTCCAGCAGGTGAGCCAATTGGTTACGTTGAGTGTCAAACCGACGCAAAAATTGAACTACGAAAATTTAGATTAACTCAGTCCCTAAACAGGTTGTCCAGTTCATTGATTCACGTTTCTCCACACCGAAGGTTTGCTAAACTTTCTGAAAAATACAAGTTATTTAAGAATGCAAAGATATCGCAAGGCATACTTCGGGAAATACAGGAAAATTTGGTCGACTAAGGAAAAGAGTCATGCTTACACCACAAGACATTGTCCAGATATCCAAGAAATTCTTTGAGAAGAGTTACTGGAACAAGGTCAACGCAATTGAGGCTTGGGCGTTCGGCACCAAACTGTCCATCATCATTCCTGGATTGCTGTTCGGTAAGCAGTGGTGGTGGCTTTACATATTTGCGCTGGTGTCGAGCCTTGCGCTCATCCTGACATCAACAATAAAGACGCTCCCGACAATCATCTGGTTCAATGTCGCGTGGGTTGTCCTTGCCTCAACGGCAATAGCAAAACACTTCTTATAAATTTGTGTCTAGTTTTCTTTGCCCCATTTACCAATAGGACATTCGGCAAATTTCAATCTTGTTTTTATTCGCATAAAACAGCCACACTCTTTGCATTGACCAGTCGGCTTAAAGAAACGTGGGCAAGCAAGACACACATTAAAACGAACTTCGTTGAACGGTTGCCCATCGGCGACCTTCTTCTTTTTTCCCATATCAGTCCTCTGCTGCTGCTGCGTCTCGCGCCCTCACGTACTGCGCCCACTGAATGTTTTTGAAATTTGTGTATTGAAGTATTGAGTTAATGTATGCAAAGGTTTTCTGCGGGGAAACACTGCTCATGTTTGAAGAAACTCCATCAATAATGACAGAAACAGAATTCTGCAACTCGGTGGAGATGTGCGTCCAAAGGTCGCCCAATAGTGACCCATTTGCCTCGCATGCGGCGATGAGTTGCTGTGTGTCCGTAAGTCCAATAAGTTCATCGTCAAAATCAACGAGTGGTCCGTTGCTGGTTGCTTTAATTTTAAATGACATAATTTGTCTCCTTATGCTGGTTGATATTCGAAGTTGTCCACGTTTGTGGCTGCTGTTGCCGATACCGATGATAGTGCAACACCGTGTTTCTTACCACGTTTTGCTCCAATGGCTGTGTGGGAAAGACTCATTGTTCCGCCCCCGTTATCCAACGGAGCGGATATAATTACTCCTTCTTCAGATGTATTAACCCTTACATACGAAGGTCTGGCGCTTGAACTAGAAGTTACCACAGCACTTGACACAGCAACCGTGGTAAGAACAGAAGCATCGACTTTTTTGAGAATAATGGTGTGGCTGTAATTTGTTCCAGTGTTTGCTGTCGCCGCATAGTTTGCTGGGTAAACGCATGTCGAACCAGACAGGGTGACAATTGAACTATTTGTCGGGCAGGAATACGTTGTGGTTGCTGTGGCTGGGTAACTTCCATATGACGCTGTTGCTGGGCCAAGCAAGCAACGATTTCCATCGGGTGTTCCAAGTGGGCAATAAAGCGTTTGTCCTGTTGGGTAATAAACACAGCCACTTCTTTTGAATTCCCAACACACCCCGTTAAAAAATCCCTGTGACCAAATGTAAAAAGCGCAACCAAATAGTGGGTCGGGTGGAAGGTTGTAACCACTGTAGCAACTACAGGTTGCAGGGTCTCCTACTTCATAGCCAAAACAACCACAGCCCGACAAATAGATTCCATCATCTATCGTTGTTGGATTGCATCCAGGTGTTGCAACGTCGTTTGTAGTGTCAAGAAGTGTTCCACCTCCATAACAATTTGTTCCATCAAGGTCTCCAAACACGCACGAATACGAAACCGTATTGCATGTTGTTCCACTAAGAGTTCCACCAGAAGGACACGAATACGATGTGCTGGGTGTTGCGGCGTAGTTTGCTGGGTATGTGCATGTCGTACCAATTAAAGTCACAACAGATGTATTTGTCGGACAAGTATAAAACGTAAAATTTCCAGCGGCCATTTCTGTTACGGCGATAAAGTAGTTGTCTGCATCAACCGCCCAAAAAGCCACGCCCCACCCAAATCCAGATGAGCCCTGTCCAATTTGGACTTGAGCATTCTTTGTATTTGTTTGCACAACGGCAATTGGATTAGTCGCTGGTGAAGCAACAGTGGCAAGACGATTGGAAGAGATTGACCAATCCCCCTTCAGTTCTTGCCACTTATTTGTGGATGTATAAATTGTCGTACTGTCTGCTCTGGTAAACGTATCCGAAAAAGCGGCAAGTATTTCCCCACCAGAAGAATCAATTATTCCAGGAATCATGTTGTAATATTGCCAATGAGAACCCAACTGTTGGTCGCTCTTTTAATTAGGGTTGCTGCTGCCCATTTACCATTGAGTTTGAGGGCGTCGTCATATCCATTGACCGTGACGGTAGTCGGGCTAGTTGCTCCGACAACCGTCACCTGACCAGTGTTGGTCTGCAAAATATCAATTCTGTCTCCCACAGCAAAAGCAACAGTTGCTTCTGCTGGAACGGTCAGGGTAATTGGGTTCGTATTACTTAGTTCAACAAGAGCACCAAGGTCAGATAATGCAACCGTATATGTTGTTCCAGTTTGTGAATTTTGAGTAGACCTAAATCCAGCCCTTGGCGCACCAGTCGCTAAATCCGTTACGGTTATTGAGTTATTTAAATTAAGTTTGCCATATGCAATAGCCGCCGCAGCATTTATGTCCGCATTTACGATTGTTCCGTCTGCAATTTTTGCTGATGTTACGGCCTCGTCTGCAATCTTTGCCGTGGTTACATTGGCATCAGCAATCTTTGCTGTGGTTACGCTGGAGTCAGCAATCTTTGCTGTAGTTACGTTGGCGTCCGCAAGTTTTATAGTTGTCACGGCACCGTCTGCAAGTTTGACAGTGGTCACAGCACCATCAGCAAGTTTTATGGTAACTATTTCACCATCTTCTACTTGGGCGCCGATTTCATCCCAGGATGTACCGTCGTAGTAATACAACCTCTCCGTCGATTCAACATACGCAAAGAGACCAGACTGAAGTGCTGGCGCGCCAGCAACACCGTAGGCAGCAGTTCTTGCGGCTATGGTTGCAAATCTTGCAATGACTTGATTCGCAATATAGTCATTTAAATCTGCGGCATCAAGAGTTTGCCCAGAAGCCCAATTTTTTACTCCGCCTGGCATACAAGTGCTCCTACATCATCAAACGTGCACAACAATAATACATCAGTGGTGAAGCCAGTGTAATTACGCGTGATGTAAAATTGGTGCGCCCCTAGGAGGCGCTGAAGTTGAAAAGACGTTTTGTTGCGCGAAATTTTGTATCGCTAGTTGTAGCAATAGCATTTTTATTTAGTTTTTTTTCATCACTTGACAGTGCTGTTGTTAAAGCGACAGGTGACTGCAACACCGCCTACTCTGCTTCCAACTTCGTGTTTGGCGGAGTCGGGCAAGACAATGCTGGCACGATTCGACTGACTCCAGCGACTAACGGCCAGTTCGGCGCCGTCTGGAATAAGACCCGCATCAACCTGGCCAACGACTTCTGCCTCACGGCTGAGGTATACCTCGGCGCATCGGACTGGGGCGCGGACGGGATGGCGTTCGTCATGCAACCGAACTCGACGGCGGCAGGCGGCGCGGGCGGCGGTCTCGGATACCATGGCGTGACTCCGTCCTTCGTGGTTGAGTACGACACCTACTGGAACAGCGATGTTTACGACCCGTACAACGACCACGTCGGGCTGATGAAGAACGGGAACGTCTACCACATAGCCGCTTCGCAGTGGGGTCAGAATCCCGTCGACGTCGGAAACCTCGAAGACAATCAGTGGCGCAAAACAAAAATTTTGTGGGAGTCAACGACTGACAAGGTCTCGGTCTGGCTCGACAAGAACTATGACGGCGACATGCTCGACGCGGGTGAAAAGTTGTTCGACGCCGTCTCTGCCAACATTGAGGCAAACTTCAGCAACTTCAGCGGCGAGGTCTACTGGGGTTTTACTGCCGCAACTGGTGGGCTCAACAACCTTCAACAGGTGAGGAACATCACCTACTCAGCAACAGCCAGAGTGAACACCGCTCCGACAGTGGTGACTGCGCCGACAATTGCTGCCTCTATCGTCCGAAACACAGCGACAACTGCGTCATTTGTTTTGGCTGATGATGCGACCACACAAGCACAGTGGACCTTCACTAAATCTTCAAGCAACGAGACGGTGGTTCCGCTTGGTTCGATATCGGCATCCATGTCAAGCGCTACGGCGGGCACGATAACAATAACGGCGGTTACGGCGGGCACCTCGAATGTAACGGTGAACGCTGTAGACGCAGACGGCGTCTCGGTCGCAATGACCCTTGCGGTGACAACAACCGATGCGGTTGCGCCTACCACGGTTCCGCCCGCCACCACGACGGTGCCGCCCACGACTGTTCCGCCCGCCACCACAACTGTTCCGCCTGCCACCACAACTGTGCCGCCCACCACGGTTCCGCCCGCCACCACAACCGTGCCGCCCACCACGGTTCCGCCCGCCACCACAACCGTGCCGCCCACCACGGTTCCGCCCGCCACAACGACTGTGCCACCTACGACTGTGCCGCCAACTACAACTACTACAACAACTGTTTATGTTCCGTCAGTTACCACCACAACGGAGTATGTCGCGCCGACGACTACGAGCACAGTATTAGCAACAACTACAACAACGACGGAGCCACCAATTGAAGTTACAACTACTACTGAACCTGAAACTGAACCTGAAACAACGATTCCCGAAGAAACACAACCAGAAGAAAAAGAGGAAAATGAAACAACTACAACAACTGCAATTCCAAACGATAAAGGCGAGGAGGAGGATAAGGAAGATACAACGCCTGATTCAACAGATACAACAACAACAACCGAGCCGCAATCAAGCGGAGGAGATGAGCCAGACGATGGTGAAATTCCACAAGAGAGCACAGACCCAATACAAGAATCATCAGATGAAGCAGAGGAAAAGGAGGAGGCACTAGAGACAATCACCGAAATAACAAAATCTCCAAGCGAACTCACCGAAGAAGAAAAGGAGGAAATCGTCGCCGCCGTCGCTGTAATTTTGGCGGGCGGCGTCGATACCTCCGTTGCCACAGAATTGGCAAGCAATCCTGCGGTGTTGACTTCGGTTGATGTTGAACAAGCCACGGAAATCTTTGCAGCAATTGACGAAGATGAACTAAGTGATGCGCAAGGAGAGGCAATAGTTGCCGCAATTCAGGAAGCGTCAGAAGAGGTAAGAGATACCTTTGAGGAACAGGTCAACGTATTCGCTGGTGCCTTTGATAGTTATGTTGCTCTTGGCTCCACAATTGACGTTGGCACCAGACGCGCTGTAATCGCCGTGGCTGCGTTACAACAAGTTGCCCTGGGCGCAACTGTGGTGGCAAGCACAAGTGGTAATATTGGTGGACAGTCCTCGTCTTCTAACAACCAAAATGATGCTGCCAGGAAGGAAGAAGAAGAGGAAGAGGAAGAAGCAGGCGAGATAGAAGGCGCTGACCTTCGGTCCTGGCTTGACACAATTTCAATTTGGGTATATGTAAATGGGATAAGGAAATTTAGTATGAAAAAGTTTCTTGCGAAGTTCCTCTATGAGACGTTGGCTTTGGGATTTACCTTGTCATCCAGCATCATTTTGTGGGTAACGCTTTCAGGTTTCACGAGAAACGTAGCAATTGCGGCTACTCTTTTAGCATTCGCTGCGCATTATTACTTAGTGATGTGGAAGCAGCAACAAGAAGGTGATGAATAATGGAACAAATTAAGAACATCCTCCTAAGAATCCTGGCAACGTTTGCGGCCAGCGGCCTTGGTGTCATCGGCGCTGGAACGATTGCTGGAGTTCCGCTTTGGAAAGCGGTGTTTATGGCTGGAATTGCTGGCGTTGCAACTGTTATCGAAGGTCTCTCAAGAGCCTTCCTTGATGATGGCAAATTGAGCGTCGATGAAATCAACGATGTCTTTAACAAAGTAGATAAATCCGTAAAGAAAGTAGCAAAGGAAAGTTGACATGCCAAGCAAAGTCATTTGGGACATCATTGTTCCAGTAACTCTTCCATCAGACTTAAAGGGTGTAAAGCCAGGGGAACTGCCCGCTCATCTTATTCAGCCAGCACGCGGTGAGGGTGGTAAGCCCTGCGGCCAGTTGCACTGGTTGGCGGCAGCCGCCTGGGCAGCGATGTGCGTTGCAGCAGAAAAAGATGGTGTTATCTTGAAACCAGTTTCTGCTGGCGACACGTATCGAACCATCAAAATGCAACTAACAGCGTTTCTTTCGCGCTATCAAAAAGAGCCAATTGCTGGCGCACAGACAAGAACCTACGAGGGCGTGAAGTGGTACAAGAAGTCGCCAAAGTTGGCGAGCCTTGCTGCGCCAGGGACCTCTCAGCATAATTTGGGAATCGCCGTTGACGTGCATACTGCTGCAGAACCAAAGCGTTTGCAATGGTTGGTCGATAACGTTCGCAAGTTTGGATTCTCATGGGAAGTAGTTCCAGAAGAGCCATGGCATCTTCGGTACACGGATGGCGATAACGTTCCAGCCGCAGTGAAGGAATACATGAACGCAAACGGCATCGCTGCACCAGCACCATCAAAGGCAGCCCCAAAAGCAGAAGCCCCAAAGGCGCAAGCACCAAAAACCGAAGCGGCGAAGCCAGCAGCGGACGGCGAGGGGATGGGGCCAGGGTCGAAGGGCGACAAGGTCAAGGAACTTCAGGACAAACTAAGAGAGAAGGGTTTCTACGATTGCACCTCCGACGGGGACTACGGCCCAAAGACGGTCGAGGCAGTAAAGAAGTTTAAGCAAGCCAATAATCTTCCTGCTGGTCCAAAGGCTGGCAAGAAGGTTCTCGACCTTCTCGGAATCAAGTAGGAACTATGGATATCGCCAATTCCCTCATTGAGACTGGCGGCATCGTCGTCGTTGCCCTTATTGGTTTTGCAACCGTGGTATTTCAGGTCAAGAAGGGGCGCGATGACAACACACGTGACCACAGCCTGGTGATGGAGAAGTTGAACGAGGTATCAGAAGAACTTCAATTCCTTGACGAAGACATCCAGGTCATTGACGCTAAAATAGATGCACACCTGCAAGACGGCACTGCCCACGAATACAAGAAGAAGACGGGCAAGAAGAAATAAATCTATAAGGCATAAATTGTGGGCAAGAAAAACAAAAAAGTATCTCGCGGCGCGCAACAACGAGAGCGCCTAAACCCGTTGACTGGTGAAATTGAAATTGTCCCTGGGACAAAGGCTGGCAAAAGAAGAACCCGCCTTCCAGCAGGGCACCCGTTAAGAACCCACGACCTACACGGGCCAGTCAAAAACAAGAAGTAGTCTGGTCACATGATTGACCATGTGATGAAATGGCACGATGACGGCCACTACATCCGTCTGCGAATATGGAAATCCGAATTAGAAATTATGGAAGTCCACTGCCCCCATGAAGAAGGTGGCGAATGCAAGGACCCTGTTTATGGATGTTTGGTCAAACACTTCATTGGTAGGTTCGGCCTTGACTGCAATGCGGGAACTTGCCCTGCCGCAGAACAAATAGACCTGTGCTGGACAGTAATAGGCGATACGCGGAACGTAGAAGAATGTCAACTGTGGTTCATGCCCAAAACCGACGAGGTATTCGCCGCGTGGCTTGAATCAAAACTCAATCAGAGTTCGTAGGAATTAATTTCGTTAAGTAAGTCGCGGGCAGGGTTAGAGCGCTTAGTGTGCCTACTGTGCTTGGACCTATTCCAGAGTAGTGCCTTATAAGCATTATCAAGTTCCCATAGAACGTGGGTTTGTATAAATTTATAACGACCATTATCGAGTTTCTGTAAATGACCGTTGCGCACTAAGGAATTCAATGTCCGCTTGATATAGGAAGGGCGAACACTTTTAAATCTAAAAAGTTGATATTCCTCGGCAGAGAATGTGCCGTCGCCCTGTCGAGACACAAATCGGGCATAATTAAGAATCTTGTAGC
>Ga0194122_10006437_pt1 | contig 10595 bp, 10 predicted proteins | sample TA2MahCa10mmetaG_FD_155487 | JGI IMG/M metagenome (GOLD analysis project Ga0194122, IMG submission 155487) | Freshwater microbial communities from Lake Tanganyika, Tanzania - TA2015021 Mahale Deep Cast 10m | ecosystem: Environmental > Aquatic > Freshwater > Lake | place: Tanzania: Lake...
ACGCAAGCCCTTGAGTTCCGATCCGAACAGCAGCACGCCCCGCTGCCATCCGTAGAAGAGTGGCTTCTCGCCCATCCTGTCTCGAGCGAGGTGCAGCACGCGCTCCTGCCGGTCCCACAGTGCGAGCGCGAACATGCCCACCGAGGCCTGTAGGGCCTGAACAAGCCCAACCGCATCAATCGCCGCCAGAAGAGACTCGGTGTCGGATGCGCCACGCCACGAAGAGTTCCCCTTCGCCTCCGCAAACTCCCGAAGCTCAAGATGGTTGTAGATCTCGCCGTTGAAGGCCAGGCAGTACCGCCCAGACGCCGACATCATCGGCTGATGGCCAGAGAGGCTCAGGTCGATGATCGACAGTCGGCGGTGAGCAAGCGCGATGCCTGCCGCCGCATCTACCCAAAGTCCCGAGTCGTCCGGTCCACGGTGCACTAGCTGGTCGCGCATCCGCACAGCGCTTGCCGCAGCATCATCTGCAACGAACCCTGCCGGCGCGAAGAAGCCGGCTACCCCGCACATGTGAGTCGCTGCTCCTTCACGCCCTACGGATCATAGAGCCCAACCGTCGACCGACGAGCTCCCGCATGGCTCCACGCTCCCTCGCCGTGAACAGCAGCTTCCACCCCGCGACGGCAAGCACAGGGATGCACGCAGCGATGGTGACCGCTTGCACCCGATCGCCAAAGTGCTGCCCGAGCCAGGCTGCCACCAGACCGACCACGATTGTGGCCGTCATCAGCACGACCACTGGTGTGTACGACCACGGCAACGGATAGGCGCGCTGAGCAAGCCATGAGGCCACAATCGCCCTGACAGAGTGCCCAAATAGCACGCCAAGGCCGACGCCGAACAGCCCGAGCAGCGGAACCAGCAGCCAGATCGCACCAAGTGAGACCCCCAGCGCCACAAGGTAGGGGTACAGATTGAGATGGCTTCGCTTCGACAGCCCAATGCCAACCTCTGTGATCCAGCTCGTTGCCTGGACCGCCAAGCCCATCGCAAGCGGAAACACCACCACGGACGCGCCGCTGTAGCGGTTGGAGGCGAGGACCGGGATGATTAGGCCGCCTAGCAGCGACAGTCCGAGCACGAACACGCAGATGCCCAGCGCGAACAGCCGCAATACTTGGTTGTAGGTGTGCGCCGCATCCGGTTGCCGGTAGATCGACAGCGAGAAGGGGCCCCATGCTGTCTGGAAGGCCCCGACCACCAAACCAAGGAGCATGGCGACCTTGGTACCCGCCGCGTACAGGCCTAGATCGGAGGTGCCTAGCAGTCGATCGGTCAGCGTCCGCTCGAGCGTGGGCGCAAACGCGCCAGCAACGCAGGTCACGCCCAGCGGCACCGCAAAGGGCAGCATCTCCCGCAGGTAACCGAAGCCCCGCGGCCACACAAGCCACTTCCGCACGAACAGCAGCGCGAGCGTGCCAAACACGGAGCTTGTGGCGAGGCACACGATCAGCACCTCTCGGATGCCTGCATCGAACACCAGCACTGCGATGAGTAGTCCCGACGCCTGGAACACCGTCATCCCCAGCGAGATCGTGAGGAACCGCGTTCTATCGAACGTCCACTTCAGAATGTTCTGCGAGAAGTTGATGAGCAGGAGAAACGGAAGCTGCAGCACAACCAGCCGCAGCAGCTCGGGCGCCCGCATCGCCTGCTCGGAGGACAGCAGTGCGGCGGTGATGCGATCCGCGAGCAGCCACAGGATCGGTGCAACCAGCGCCACGCCAGCGATCTGGAAGAGGAGGGACTGGGAGATCAGCTGCCGGCGCTTGTCCCGGTCGGTATGTTCGTAGAAGTACCTGGCCACGGCAGAGTCCTGCCCAAAGATGAGCAGCACGGCAAGCAGGGTGGCGAACGTCAGGAAGTAGTCGAGCACCCCGTACTCCGCGACGCTGAAATGCCTGGCAAGAATCGGGAATGTCACGAGCCCGAAGGCCTTGCTGATGGCAGCCGCGCCGCCATAGAGCGCGGAGTCACGCAGCAGGAACTTCAGCCGGCCCCTAGGCGTGAGGCCGCTTGTCCGTTCAGTGTCGGACGACAAATGTGTTCCTCAGTACGGCGCCGTGGCGGGCCGACCCCAGCCCATACAGCACAGGTGTAGACAACGCCAGCAACGCGTCGGCTCTGAAAGAGAACTTAGGTCGTGTTTGCGAAGCGATGGGGATCATGCAATGCGGCGTTCTGTCCGCTTAGCCGGTTACCCCTACTGGACCGGTGGAGTCAGGATAGACGAGCATCAAGTCAAGCCACTGCTTAGCGAGGTTACTGCCGTTGTAAGCATGAAACCATGCCCGGCTTGCACTGCCGATTGAATCAGCGCATTCCCGGCTCTGTGCCATGTCTGCGAGGTGCTGCGCCACATCTTCCGCGCACCGAACCTTGAGTAGCGGGGGTTCGGGATGACCAAACGCCATCTCGTACTGTCCTTCATCGAACAGGAAGCCCTGAAGCAACGGCCTACCGGCTGCAAGCACCTCCAATCCGGTTCCGCCCCAAGTCAAGCCCTTTATCTGCATGAACTCGCCAGCCCCGACTGTCACGCGACTAAGAAGCCACATGATATTCCTCCTTGCGGTCTTTGGAACCCAAAGCACGTTGGACTCAATCTCGAGTTGCGAGGCAAGCTCTCGAGTCGCTCGGACGTCGTAGCCGTACTCCATCAGAATCAGTTTCGACTTGATTCCTGGATACTGCCGCACCAATGTCGCGAAGCCGTGTAGCAGCCAATGATTGTTCTTCGACAACTTGCCTGAGTGACGCTCCGACTCCTTTGTCCAGTTCAGTGATGCATGCATCATCACGGAGAAGTCCGACTGCTCCACCTGCCGGGCCGCTGCGTCGATGTGCGGGTCACCCGTGGCATGTACATCAACCCGCTCCGGGTAGACCATGGGCATCTGGCAGTTGCGCAATCTTGGCGCAAGGCCAAGTCGCATCGCCGCGGATGCTGTCAATCCTAGATCGCCGCTTAAAATCAGCCCCGTTTGCCGTAATGCCCCTGCCTGCAGGAGCCGTGCGTACTCAAAGAGCGCACGTTGGATTGGGTCAGCCCATGACGGCGCATCGTGTCGATTGATCCCTTCAATTCCCATCGAGTAAGGTGAAAAGATGTCCGCTGCCAGCCCCGACCGACGAAGGATTGCAGGGCCGTATCCGGAGGTGACGATCCGATCGAACCGCGCGAACGTTTCCCTAACCTCCGCCGGCGAGGCAAGCGTGAGCGTCTCTGCATCGTGTCGCCGACGCAAACGGACCATACCTAGGACGGCACGCTGAAGTGCAAGTGGCTGTAGCACTTGGGGCAGCCAGTTGCTGATGCCGGTCTGGACGATGCGCTCCTGATACTCGGCCAAACGAAAAGTATCGGCATCTGGCTTGAAGTGACTCAGCGAGCCAACGCCATCGTTACGGTAGAGAAACAGGGTGGCATCGCAGCCAAGGTCAAGCAGATAGCGGAGAAGGGCGAACCCATTGTTGTTCATGTTCCCGAGAATGGCGATCTTCACGTAGCGGCTCCTGCTAGGAGTGCCAGATCCACCCATGGACATCCAATAGGTGCCAAGACACTCAAGAGGGACTCCCATGCGCCCACCTCGTCGCGTTTTCGACTCCGGCACGGCTTATGACATCTATGACCGAAAGACCTGGCACAAACTGGCTCGTTGCAGGTTGGTCATACGTGGGGTGGACGAATAGGTTCGGCTGCACTGCGATCCCGCGCTCGCGATACATGTCATCAATCTGGTATCCCGACGCACCATTGCCGCACAGATATGTGGTCGCGCCGACCTTTCCTAGCAAGTCCAGAAGCAGCTCATTGCTTGCGCCTTGAGGTGTGAGGGTTGAGGAGTACACGAGCTCCGTGTCAATCCGCAACAGACTCATCACGTGGGCTATAAACGCCATATTGACCCTCACGAGCGATTCATCGGACGTCGTAAAGTACTCGTCCACAATCGATGAGACCTCGCGGTAATGGGGCGACTTCGCGTAGGCCTGGGAGATCGTCTCTCTGCACTTCTTCATGTTCCGTACGAGACTTCTCTCGATCCGCATCTGGTTGATCGGAATCCCGACTACGCCCGGTGTGTCTGGCTTTTGTAGCGGAACTGATATCCAGGTAGGAAGGCCATTAGTGAGTACGCGGACGCGGCGACACCAGAATGCCGCATCGCGCGGATTGTTCTGGACATGGTCTAGCGCGATCCATAAATCCGCCTTGGCTATCTTGTTGAAGAACCCCAGCCAGGGCATGAAGTCGGGCTGGTGGATCGTTACCGTTCGACCCATCGGTCCCTCGTGAGTGCCATTCCCACTATGTCCACAAACTTTGCGTCGATGTACGCCGCCTGGCGGAGCAACGCTTCCCTCACGAATCCAACTCGCTCGTACAGGCGGATAGCCTTTGCGTTCCCTGCGAAAACGCTCAGGTAGATTCGATTGAGGCCTAGGTCCTTGAATCCGTAGGCGAGTAGAAGGCCTACGGCTTGCTCGCCATAGCCTCGCCCGTGCCAAGCCGACTCGCCAATACGAATCTGTAGCTCAGCGTTGCGATTGACAAGATCAACCTGGCTAAGTTGACAAGACCCTATCAGGGTGTCGCCGTGAATCAACCTAATTGCGAAGATCCTCGTACATGGCTCCGCCGTCACTCGCTCGAGCCAGCGCTTGTGGCAAGGTTCGTGTATCGGGGAGAAGTTGTTGCTCAATATGACCAAGTTGCGGTCATTGATCCACTTGAACAAGGTCTCGCTATCTTCGCTCTTAAGCGATGTCAACTTGATCGCAAGATCACTCATAGCAATGTCGGTCGTAGTACGTGTCGGGATGAATGAGCAGGTACACGAGCGGCCGCTTGATCCGCGCATGTTCCTCGAAGGACCTTCGATCGCCAGCGCAAAGGGTGCCACGGTCGTAGCACTTCCACCGGGTCCACTCGGAATCGCTGATGTAGAAGGATGAGTCGAAGAGGCCGAAAGCGTCCGTCTTGTCGTACGCCTCGTAGGCCATCCCGAAGTCGGCAGGGGAACGGTCTCGCCAGAAGTCGAGATTGTTGAGTCCGGTCATGCCACCGTGGCTAGCAATACCTCTCACCGTGATGCCGAGCATGCGATTGAGGACATCAATGTCGCGCATGAGGCACTCCGCAGCATCCTCGTGCCAGATGACCGCCTGATCGATGACTTCGCTGTGGTATCCGATCTCGTGTCCACTGTCTCGGATCGCCTTGAGGATGCGGTAGTTCTCGAAAGAAAACGGGTTGTACTCGCTGGCATGCAGGCGCACAAAGAATGACGCCTTGATCCGCAGTCGATCAAAGATCGCCAACAGCCGTTCTGCCTTCCGCACCGACACGTCAATGTCTACGCGGTTCACGACGGTGAGGGCCGGCAGTGCGTGCTTCCGTGCGGTGTAGTCATGGCACGTCAGAAACTCGTAGCCCAGATCTAGGGCGGCTCGGTACTGCCGCTCTAGACCCGCGAACGTAAAGTGAAAGTCGCTGCTCAACCGAATATCCCCTCCAGTGAGAGAGTATCCGGAAAGTTCACCAGCACCCCCATCCCTCGCTTCTGGAATACCACCATACTTCCGAGGGCGACCGCCGACGCGCCCCCCTTAGCCACGGCATCGCCGATGTCCTGCAGGGTGCCCGCCCCGCCATGCGCGATGACTGGCACCGTCACAGCCTCGGCCACGCGGCGCATAAGATCGAGTTCGAAACCGTCCCATGTGCCTTCCCGGTCGATGGAGGTGAGCAGAATCTCGCCGGCGCCAAGCTGGGCGGCCTCCTGCGCCCATGCCACCGGATCGAGCCCCGTGCGCCGACGCCCGTTCCCAGTCCGAACCGTCTGCGCTCCGAATAGGCCACGCTTGACATCGATGGACACGATCACCGCCTGGCTCCCGTAAACGCTCGCGATCTCGCCGATGAGGTCGGGTCTCGCCACTGCGGTAGTGTTGATGACCACTTTCTCAATGCCGGTGGCAAAGATGGCGCGCGCATCATCGAGCGATCGGACACCGCCGCCGTAGCCGAGCGGCATGAAGCACTCGTCGGCTAGGTCGGCGATAAGGCGAAGGTTGGGGCCACGCACGGCCCGATCCCGGGAGATGTCAAGCACGAGAAGCTCGTCGACCTCGAGCTCGTTGAAGATCCGCACGGTATTGCAGGGGTCGCCCACATACGCGAAGCGCCCGAACCGAACGGTCTTCACGAGGCATCCGTCGCGGACCAGAAGCGTCGGGATTACCCTCGTCCTCAGCATGGGAGCTCCGCGAAGTTCCGCAACAACTGCATCCCGAACCGGTGGCTCTTCTCAGGGTGGAACTGGGCGCCCATGATGTTGCCGCGCTGAACGGCCGCAGCGAAGTCCACACCGTATCGCGTTCGGAGCACCGTGTCGCGCGGATCGTCCGTCTGCACGCAGTACGAGTGCACGAAGTAGAAGCGGATCTCGCCTTCGAGCCGCTCCGTGAGCGGGCATTGGCGTGTGCGTTCCGCGACATTCCATCCCATGTGCGGGATCTTGATGCCGAGGTCACCGGGGAGCCGGCGCGTGTCCGCGGGGATCCAGCCGAGGCCCGACCGTGTGCCCTCCTCGCTGCCGCGTGTCAGCAGCTGCATCCCCAGGCAGATCCCCAGCACGGGCACCCTTTGGTGAAGCGCCTTGTCGTCGAGCACCTGGCGGATCCCCGCCGCGTCAATCCTCTCCATCGCGGCATCGAATGCACCCACACCAGGGAGCAGTAAGCGCGATGCGCTCGCGATGCGCGCCGGGTCCCCAGTCACTTCGCACTCAGACTCAACGCGGCGAAGCATGTTCACTACCGATCCGAGGTTCCCCATGCCGTAGTCGATAATCGTGATCATGATTGGGGCCCTACAGGGGAAAGCAGTACTTCAAATAGAAGGACATCGGTACGAGATCGCGATCCGCAAGTACGCGGAATAATGGCCTGAGCCGCTCAAATCGCTTCTTGTACGTCCTGAAATCCCGAAATGTCCTTGTTGGTGCCACCATTGCGCGGTCGAACTCCGCGTCTTTGAGTCCCATTCGCTTCTTGGCGTACGCAATCAAGCGGGGGTCCGGTGGTCGTGGGGTTCGGTACTCGCGCAGCGCCTCTGCTCTACTGAGGATCCCCGCACGGACGCGCGCAGCAAGAGTTAGGTTCCTTAAATCCTGGCCGAATCGGAGGGGTCGGTTCACCGTTTGGCCGAAGGCGGTGGCCCGATTCTCCAAATGATGACCACCATAGTCGAGCCATCCAGTTCGCTCAGCAAGCTCTCGCTTAGCAAGTTCCTTTGAATAGTCGATGTACCACAATGGGCGAATAAACCGCTGCCTGTAGAGCAGTACCCAACTCATGAATCGCCAGAATGTCAGATGCGGATATGTTTGAACTGCGATCCTCCCGAATCGGCGATGCACGTCTGCCACATAGCATCCGTCCACATAGGTGGATCCCAAGGGGGATAGTCCCTCGGCCACGAAGGAATGCCCCTCAAGTATGAACTTCACGCCGTAACGTGCCGCTGCGGTACGAATGACTTGGACATAGGCCATGTCGGTAGACGCGTCAAACTCCTGAACCCCAGCAAGAAAGAAGCTCCGATAGATATCGTCGGCCTCACGATTGTCAAGCACATGCGTGGCAAGATCGACGCGAAGTGCGGAGGTGACCTTGCGGATGTTCTGTGTCGCGGTAGCGGAGTTCCATGTGTTGTCGTAGTGAACGGCAAGGGGTCTCAGTCCCCAGTCCACAGCCTTCATGAGGAGATAAGAGGAATCTGTGCCGCCACTAACCCCGACTATGCAGTCGTACCTCCGATCCACACCCGCAGACCGAATCTCTGAAAGAATTTCCTCGAGTCGCCGCTTCCCCGATGGCATCCCAGTCCCATAGCGGCTCACCAGACCGGCGACTTGATGGCAAAAGTTACAGACTCCATCCGTATCAAAGGAAATGCCTGGAACGGTTTGGTCGTAGATGCAGCGACTACAGATAGTCATCGAGGGCGATCACTCCATGGGATTGGGCGTCGTGAAATCAAACTTGCGTGGTACCGTTGGAGCGATGCGCAAGACCTTGAACAGTGGCAGTCTTTGTCAATCGTCCAAGCTGCCCGCGTAGACATGGAATCCCCGTAGGATGTGATCGATCATCGCAGCGGGATCGCGTGCGATTGACTCGTAGTCAACACGGACAGATCTCATGGGATGGCAGGATAGTGCATTGGTGATAGCGCTCTCAATGCGATCCACCTGCCATCGAACTTGGTCGGAAGGTGGCTTTGCAGACATGTCTTCCCAGCCTTTCGGACGGAGGCTCCACCACTTTTCTTCAGCCCCGAATCGGGCCTTGCGCGCAGCCAAAATCGAGTTAACCACACTCCGCCGATCGCGGACGAGATGCACAACGAACAAAGATGTATGTTGCAGTACTACGTCAAGTACCATTGCAGGCAGAACACTCTTGTACACCACGGGCTTGCCAAACACGCCAGCAATGCCGCAGAGTTCCCTCTCAAGAGACAATAGGCGCGTTGGTATCATTTTCCGATCACACTCTTCGTGGTTGTTGCCTGCAAACGGCATGTGTCGCGCCCAGAAATAGCCGAACTCGTGCGGCTCAAAAACCCTGCGTGTCACACCGTGCGCGCTAGAAAGACTAGACAACTCCGACATCTCGTTCCGGATCAGCCGCGATTGTAGCCATGCACCTGTTAGAGGCGCTCCAAAAAAACGAGCCATGAGGTTAGATATGTAACCAAACTCATGCCGAGACGCCAACAGTTGACTGAGATACGTCGTGCCACTCCGGGGTGCACCGACAATAAGAAGCGAGACGCGCTCGCGAGGCTCTACGTTCGAGGCAATGTATTGTTCCAGTTCAGCGAGCGATCCGTTAAGGATATCGAGCACAGCCTCGTCCGTTCGATTGCGCTTTAGTTCCGGCACACGCTCTGAATGGTCCATCGAACTTGTATGGCGAAAGTCCACGTTCATTTCAATCCGTACGGTGTGGAGGCGTGGTGACAGCGGATTGGCCGAATGGGACTAGATAGAAGAATGGATAGTCTGTCGTGGTAATGTTGTCATCTCTGAGGCCTGTAGAGCTGGGCCATTGTCTGCAGTTCACATGGTAAAGATAGACGAAGTCTTTCGCACCCCACCGCGACTTGAAGTGATACACGCCCTCTTGGCGACGCCATGTTCCACCCCAATTCCATTTGCGAGCTTGGCGCTCCAGGATCGCATCGGTCATCGCACGGAGGATGAGTACATTCAGTGGCTGATTGGATCGATGCTGTTCGGCAATGACGGGAGTGAAGTACTCGACGGTGTCTTTGAAGTAAAAGACCAGTAGCGCTGCGGCAACCTGCTTATCCGCGAGGGCAACATAGATTTGGTAGTCCTTCTCAGATTCGAACGAGCCCATGATGGCTTCAAAGACATGCCACGGCTTGGCAAGTCCGCCGATCAACGACATGTTGTCGACGTGAAGATCCCAAAGCGAACGCATAGCACGTTCTGAACACGTCCGCACGACTTCGAATCCACCCTTGAGTCCTTTACGGACTAGGTTCCTGGTCTTCGAGTGGCACTGTTCTATGAGTCGCGCCTCGGCGTCCTGAGCGCATGTTGCCTCTGGAAGCGCGCTTATCTGGCCAATACGATCGTCAAACATGTTTGCCCGATATGCGGAAGGGCTTCTACCATCTGTCCTGATTGGAGAGTCGATGACTGTGGAGCTGAAGGCGTTGATCGAGTCGCAGTAGCTGTCAAAGGCCTGGGACAGCGCACTACGCACGGCCGGTGTCTCCGTCGGTGACACTACCGCGCCGCCGTGGCTTCCGAAGAACGGCAGCGAGTTGACCACAGGCCCAAGCGGACCGCCTCGGACAAACGCGGGAAGCGCGCCGACAAGACGACCATTGCGTGTAGCTACGAGATGGCACGGGGATGCCTGCGTCCCAAGAGTGGTCTGCAGGAAGTGCAGGTAGCGGCGCGAATGGTTGAACATCGCGTCTGGTGCCGAAGCAAGTAGATCGTCATACGCGCCCTCATCAGAATTGAACCATTCGCGAACGATCAGGTCGCCGTTGCTCATCGAAGTACCCTCAATGCATGGCAAACACGATCTAACTCAGGATCTGTCAACGCGGGATAGCACGGGAGGGAGACAGTGGTCTCGAGGAGTCGCATCGCGATCGGGTACCTGGAGTCATCCTCGCCGCGCGACCGATGGAGTAGTGCATCGACCCCCCGTCGGACACAAACCCCATGCCTGTTGAAGTGGGCCTCAAGCGCAGTGAATCCACGCCCGCTACGAAAAGTGTAGCGGAAGATGCAATTGGAGCGATCGGCTGGCAGTGTCGTTTCAGGAATCCCGACTAGCGCCTCGTCATAGCGCTTGGCAATCGCGCGTCGGCGATCAAGCATCGTGGCCAGTCTTTGAAGTTGACTCAGACCAAGTGCAGCCTGGAGGTCGGACATCGGAGCGAAGACGCTTGGCGAGGGATGCTGGGAGGGTGATGTCAGAGCTCGTGCCCTATCGAGAAGCCTCGGATGCGCGGACACGAGCAT
>Ga0194122_10006441_pt1 | contig 10593 bp, 12 predicted proteins | sample TA2MahCa10mmetaG_FD_155487 | JGI IMG/M metagenome (GOLD analysis project Ga0194122, IMG submission 155487) | Freshwater microbial communities from Lake Tanganyika, Tanzania - TA2015021 Mahale Deep Cast 10m | ecosystem: Environmental > Aquatic > Freshwater > Lake | place: Tanzania: Lake...
CCCTTGTTCGGCACAATCAGCGACGACGCGCCGCGATTGGTGACGCCCAGCGCGCCCACGCCCATGCCTTCGTCGCACACGCGCACGCAGCGGTAGCAGAGGATGCAGCGCGGCCCATCGTAGTAGACCACGGGCGACCATTGCTGTTCATCCACGTGATGCTTCACTTCGGTGTAGCGGCTTTCGCCCGCGCCATAGCGGAACACCATGTCCTGCAGTTCGCACTCGCCGCCCTTGTCGCACACCGGGCAATCGAGCGGGTGATTGGCGAGAAGGAATTCAAGCGTGGTCTTACGAGCCTTGACCACCTGCTCCGATTCGGTGCGCACCACCATGCCCTCGGCCACCGGCAGCGTGCAGGCCGCCTGGAGCTTCGGCGTTTTTTCCACTTCCACCAGGCACATACGGCAGGCGGCTTGGAGCGAAAGGCCTTCGTAGTAGCAGAAAGCCGGGATATTGATGCCAGCCTGTTTGGCGGCGTCAATCAACAGCGTGCCCTTGGCAGCCCGGAGCGGCTGCCCGTTAACGGTGAGTGTGACGAGATCGGCCATAGTTTTTTTAGACGGTAATCTGATACAAGCTCGCGTCGATGCCCTGCACGCTCTTGTGAGCGAGCTTGGCTTCGAATTCATGCCGGAATTTTTTGACGATGGAAATAGTGGGGAGCGCCGCCGCGTCGCCAAGCGCGCAGAAGGTGCGGCCCAGCATGTTTTCGGCGAGTTCGCCGACGAGATCGATGTCGGTGGCCGTGCCGTCGCCGCCATCGAGGCGCGTCAGCAGTTTCTTCAGCCACAACGTGCCTTCACGGCAGGGAATGCACCAGCCGCAGCTTTCATGCTGGTAGAAGCGCATGATGCGCAGCGCGGCCTTCACCATGTCGGTGGTTTCGTCCATGATCACCACGCCGCCGGAGCCGAGCATGCTCTTCAGCTTCGCCATGGCGTCGTAGTCCATTGTCGCTTCCCACGCTTCTTCGCCGGTGAGCACGGGGCAGGAGGATCCGCCCGGGATGAACGCCTTCATCTTGCGTCCGCCACGGATGCCGCCGCCCACGTCTTCCAGCATCTTCTTCACGGGGAAGCCGAGCGCGAGTTCATACACGCCGGGCTTGTTGACGTGCCCGGTGAGACAAGTGAGTTTGGTGCCGCCAGCCTTGGGGACGCCCATGGCCGCATACGCCGCGCCGCCGATCTCGATAATGTCGGGAACCGCAGCGTAGCTTTCAACGTTATTCAGAACAGTGGGACACTGGAACGCGCCCGAGGTTGCCGGAAACGGCGGCTTGATGCGCGGGTTGCCGCGCTTGCCTTCGAGCGATTCGAGCAGCGCCGACTCTTCGCCGCACTCATACGCGCCGGCGCCCGAGTGCGTGGTGAGATCGAAATCAAAACCTGTACCCTTGATGTTTTTGCCAAGCCAGCCGGCCTTGTACGCTTCGGCGAGGGCCTCGTCCATCAGATCGATGAGGTAGCGGTACTCGCCGCGAATGTAGATCCAGCCGCGCCGGGAATCAATGACCTTCGCCGCAATCAAACAGCCTTCGATCAGCCGGTGCGGATCGTACTGCATGATCACGCGGTCCTTGCAGGTGCCGGGTTCGGACTCGTCGGCGTTGACGACGATGTACCGCGGCTTGGGACCGGAGCGCGGCACGAAGCTCCACTTCATACCGACGGGGAAGCCGGCGCCGCCGCGGCCGCGGAGGCTCGAGACCTTCAATTCTTCAACGATTGCATCGGGCGTCATCGACATGGCCTTCATGAAGTTCATGTAGCCGTTGTTGGCGAGGAAAGTGTCGATGGAGCGGGAATTGGGCAAACGGAAGCGCTTGCTGAGCAGGACGCTCTCAGCCGGATGCGGTTGGGGTGCCAGGAGAGGTTCCATCGTTTATTATTTCGTCCTCAGACTGTCGATGATCTGGTCGAGCTTCTCGATGGTCACCGGGTGGTGGAAGTCGTAGTTGGTCTGAATGGCCGGAGCCCAGGAGCAGGCGCCGATGCACTCCACTTCTTCCAGCGAGATCTGGTAGTCTTCGGTCACCTGATTGTGGCCGATGCCCAGCTTCTTGCAGGCGTGCTCATAAAGCTCTTCGCCGCCCGTCAGCAGGCAAGAGATGTTGGTGCAGATCTGCAGGTGCGTCTTGCCCATGCGCTGCTTGCGCAGCATCGTGTAGAAGCCCACCACTTCCTCTACTTCGAGTGTGGAGACGCCGCAGCGGGTAGCCACTTCCTGCGCCAGTTCCGGAGTGATGTAGCCCACTTCGTCCTGGCAGTACATCAACATCGGAATCACGGCGCCCTTCAGGCGGCCGGGCGGATAATTTTGGGCAAGCTGCGCCAGGCGAGCTTCGGTTGACAGAGAAAATTTCATCGGTCCGTGTCTCCCAGGACGAAATCCATGCTGCCGAGGGCGGCGATCGAATCGGCGATCAGGCGGCCTTCGAGCATGGGCTGCAGCGTCATCAGGTTCCCAAAGCTGGGCGTGCGCATGTGAATGCGGTAGGGCTTGGTGGTGCCGTCGCTGACGGCGTAGTAGCCGAGTTCGCCGCGCGGAGCTTCGACGGAAACAAACACCTCGCCGGCCGGGACTTCGAAGCCTTCAGTGACGATCTTGAAGTGATAGATGAGCGCTTCCATCTGCGTCTTCATCTTTTCGCGCTCGGGCAGCGTGACGCGCGGCACGTCGGCCACCCAGGGCCCCTCAGGCATCCCGTCCAGCGCCTGCTTCATGATCTTCACGCTTTCGCGCATTTCGGCGATGCGCACGGCGTACCGGGCGAACACGTCGCTTTCGGTGGCCGTGGGCACGTTGAATTGGAACTTTTCGTAGCTCGAATACGGCGCATCCTTGCGGATGTCCCACGCCAAGCCCGCGGCCCGGATCATGGGCCCGGTGGCGCCCCAGTCCATCAGGTCTTCGAGCGACATGTAGCCGACGCCCTTGGTGCGGATGTTCCAGATCGGGTTGCCGGTGAGGAGGTTCTCGTACTGATCGAGAGCCACCGGCATGTCTTCGAGGAACTTCTTGATCTGCTTCTGCCATCCGCGGGGCGGTTCGAGCGCGAGGCCGCCGATGCGGAAGTAGCTGGTCATCATGCGCTGGCCGCTGAACAACTCAAAGAGCTTGAGGATCTGCTCGCGTTCGCGGAAACAGTACATGAACATCGACATGGCGCCGATGTCGAGCGCGTGGGTGCCGAGCCAAACAATGTGGCTGGAGATGCGGGTGAGTTCGGTGAGCATCACGCGCATCCACTGCGCGCGCGCCGGGATCTCCATCTGCAGGAGCTTTTCAGCGGCGAGGCAGTAGGCGAGGTTGTTGGAAAGATTGGCGAGGTAATCGACGCGATCGGTAAGCGGCACCACCTGCGACCAAGTGCGCGCTTCACACTGCTTCTCGATGCCGGTGTGGAGGTAGCCGATATCGGCGACGGCCTTGAGGATGGTTTCGCCATCAAGTTCGAGCAGCACGCGGAGCACACCGTGCGTGGACGGGTGCTGTGGACCCATGTTCAGGGTCATTGAGCGGCGGCGGTTGGACGCGTCGCCGGCGGGCATATTGGCAAGGGCAGCGGTGTAGTCGCTCATGGTTGTGGTGGTTCCTACTCGCTCTTATAGCTGTATTTGTAGCCGTGCACCGGATAGTCTTTCCGCAGCGGGTGGCCTTGCCAGTCCTCCGGCATGAGAATGCGGGAGAGGTTGGGGTGATTCCGGAAGCCGATGCCGAATAGGTCGAAGATCTCGCGTTCGTACCAGTCGGCGCAGGGCCAGACGCTCCACACCGATTCCACTTCGGGCCTGTCGCCGCCCACTTTACACTTGAGGCGGAGCCGCTCGTCCTGGGTGATGCCGGGGCGCGGCATCGAGTGAAGATGGTAGACCACCTCGAAGCGCGGCTCCATCGGATACCAATCCACGGCGGTGATCGCAGCCAAGCGGATGAAGCGGTCTTTGCGGCGCAGAAACTCGCACACCGCGTGAATGCGCGCGGCGTCGATTCCAAGCGTCAGCTCGTTCAGCTCATATTTGCCGCCCGTGATAGCGCCGGGCAGCGCGGCCTCCAGGGCCTTGGTCACACGCATCTCTTTGACTTGCTCAGTCATGGTGTCGAAATCTCTTTAGAACCGCGAAAAATCAATGATGAGAAAGGACGCGGGCGTTTGGGGACGGGGCCACCGGAGCTGACCCCGGTTGGGTCAATGCGCTCTTGGACCAGTCGAGGACGCCCTTTCCCCAGATATAGATGAAGCCCGTGAAGATCAGAATTACAAAGACGAACATTTCGACGAAGGCAACCATCTTCAGCTCGCGGAATACGACGACCCACGGGAAGAGGAACACGGCTTCAATGTCGAACAGGATGAACAGCATTGCCACCAGGTAGAACTTAACGGAGAAGCGCTCGCCGGCCGAGCCAATGGGGGCCATACCGCATTCGTAGGGCGACTCCTTAGTTTTGCTGCGGACCTTCTGGCCGAGAAGGAACGAGCCGCCGACGAGTCCGATGGCAAGACCGATGCCTAGCAGAGCCTGTACCAACAGAGGGAAGTACAGTTCGAGGGGCGAAGATGGCATGATGTAAAAAAAAGTATACCAGATCGAGCCCGGGTGGGACGAATCGTCAAATGCCAGAGAACCAAACAAATCCGATTGAAATTGTTGTAAACGGGGCGCGGCGGAGCGTGCCGGCGGGGCTTACGGTGGCGGCGTTGCTAGGGGAACTGGGCGTGGACGGCGGGCGGGTGGCGGTGGAGTTGAATCGCGAGATTGTGCGGAAAAATGCGTGGTCGGCGACGTTGGTGGAGGCGGGCGCGGAGTTGGAGATCGTGCAGTTTGTGGGCGGGGGGATAGGGTAGGGGCGATGCCGATTCTGAAGCTGCACCTGGAGAACGTGGGGCCGTTCGATGCGCTGGAGCTTGATTTTACGAAGCCGGACGGGTCGGCGCATTTGGGGCCGCATATTCTGACGGGGGTGAACGGGTCGGGGAAGACGACGGTTTTGAGGGCGATTGTTTGGTGTTTGGCGACGGGCAACTCAGGGTTCGGCCGCGATGGATGGCACGAGTTCCTGGAGGGGCGCGAGGGGCCGAAGGCGCTGCTGATTACCGACGGAGAATTGTCAGCAGATCGATACCATTTTCGAGCGTTGGTGAAGCAAGATGATCGACAACCTCCTTCTGTCCTGCGATGGCTCAGTGATCGGACGGGGCGCGAGGTTCGCGGCGTCGGGGGAATGGGGGCCAGCGTTCCAGGCATTTGGGAACTGAACAGGGGGGAGCCGGAGACGGTCGCAAGGATCGGCTGCATTGCCGCGTACGCTCCATCACCGGGTCTCCGCAGACTCGCCGGCGCACCGGACCGTACCAAGTTCGCTAATCGCGGACACTCTCTATCGTTTGACGGAACCGTGTCCAACGAAGCAGTTCAAGCGTTCCTCGTCGACTCGCTGTCCAAGGAGAGCTTTGGAAAGCCCGAACTCGCAAGGCGGTTGCGTGCTGCAATAGCGCTGATCATAGGGGACGACGCTCAGCCAACCGTTAACCTAGAGCGGCCCTTTCTTGAGGCCGTGTTGCGGCACCGAGGCTCATTGCTGAACTTCTCTCAGTTGCCTGCAGGCTTCTCGGCAACACTTGGTTGGGTTGTTGACTACCTTCTGCGACAAGAGGAGTTCCTTTGGCCGGAATCGATGAAAGAGAGCCGCCCGGGACTCCTCTTGATTGATGAGATCGATGTTCACCTCCACCCGCAGTGGCAGCGTTGTATCCTCAACGGCATCCGCGCAGCATTCCCCAACGCGCAGATCATCGTAACTACGCACTCTCCGTTTGTGGTCACTTCGTCTGAAGAGGCGAGGGTGCATGTGCTTCAGGTAGGCGAGCACGGCAGGGCGTTCCTCGCCGAGACGATCGACCGGCCCGATAGCGCGAGCATCGACGCCACGATCCATGGCGTATTCGGCATCAAAGGCCGCTTTGGTCCCGAAGTGGAGGAACTCCTCAAAGAATGGAATGATCTGAAGAAACGGGACCACTTCGGCAAGCTGAACGCGAAAGAGAAGACCAAGCTCCGCGTGTTGGCGAAAAAGATTGCGTCGCGCGGCGAGGAACTCGCGTCCTTGGTGCACGACCCCGACTTTTCCAGTGAAGCGGTGGAAGAACTGCTGGCCCTCGCTGGACCCGCTCCCAAACGCCGATGATTCAAACCCGTCAGCGGCAACCACCCCGGGAGTTGCTTGCTAACCAACTGAAGTGGACCAAACGGTGGCAAGCCTCGCGCCCAAAGCAATGGGCGCTCAAGCGAGCCAAGACGCTGCTGCTGGAAACGGTGTGTTGGAAAAGCTTCGGCAAATGCGTCTTTTGCGAGTCCACTCTCGACGTCTCCGGCTTTGCGCAGATCGAGCATTATCATGCAAAGACCGTTCGCCCAGAGCTGACGTTTGATTGGGACAACCTTTTTCTCGCCTGCGGCTATTGCAATAACAGGAAGCGCGACGCGGACCATGCTGGCAGGCTGCTCGAGCCTGACGTGGACGACGGCGAGCAGCATCTCTGGTTCGATTTCCGTACCGGCGAGTTGGCAGCGAGCGGCGCACGCGGAAAAGAGACGATTCATCTGTGTGATCTCAATCGGCCTGGCCTATGCAAAGCTCGTCTCCGGCAGTACCGTCTCACCATGGCGATTCTCCAGCAGCTCACAGACACCGGCACTCTGAAGAAGCGGTTCCGCCGGATCGCTTTTGATCCGCTATCGCCGCAGGCACAATACAAACTCGTGATCCGCGCCGAACTCCCGGTGCCAGTCGCCGAGCGAGACAGACGGAAGTACCATGCAGCTGTCTAACCTCACCACAAAGCACTTCTTCGCGCGCAAAGGCGTCCTCTCGCAGTGGCACCCCCACTACGAGTACCGCGCCGGGCAACTGGAAATGGCGCTCGCCGTCGAGTCCGCCATCGAAGAGCAGCGGCACCTCATCGTCGAAGCCGGTACGGGCACGGGCAAGACGCTCGCGTATCTGATCCCCGCCATCCTCGCGGGTAAGCGCATCGTCGTCTCCACGGGCACGAAAAATCTGCAGGAGCAGCTCTTCTTCAAAGACGTCCCGTTCCTCCAGCAGCATTTCGACCGCGAACTCAAAATCTGCTACATGAAAGGCCGCAACAACTATGCGTGCCGGCAGAAGATCTACGACGCTGAGCGCGCGCCGGTCCTCGAAGGCCTGGAAGAGGTCAACGACTTCCAGATCATCCGCGAGTGGGAAAAAACCACGGAAATCGGCGACCGCAGCGAGATCCGCAACCTGCCCGCGAACAGCACCGCGTGGTTCAAACTCGACGCGCGGCGCGAGCTCTGCACCGGGCAGAAGTGCGCCAACTACGACCGCTGCTTCATCACCAAAATGATGATGCGGGCGCAGGAATCTGACATCGTCATCGTCAACCACCACCTGTTCTTCGCCGACCTCGCGCTCAAGGACGGCGGCGACTCTGAAGGCATCATCCCCAGCTACGCCGCCGTGATTTTCGACGAAGCACATGAGCTCGAATCCGTCGCAGGGCAATACTTTGGGGCCTCCGTCTCCAACTATCAGGCGCAGGAGTTGAACCGCGACATCCTCGCCATCGCGCGGCAAAAGCAGTTTGGATCGGAAGAGCTTGACCGCGTGCTCACCACCGTCGGCGAGGTGATGGAGCGCTTCTTCAGCGTCTTCCCAGACAAAGACGGCCGCGCCGCCTTTGCCGATCCCGCTGCGTTTCGCCGGGAAAATGAGCGCGAAATCATGGACGCGCAAACCGCACTCGAACTGATGGCCGCGCACCTCGAACTCATCGAGGGCGCGCCGGACGAGGTGATCCCGCTCCAGCGCCGCGCGCGCGAACTACGCGACAAGCTGCACTTCTGGCTCGACGGCGGCGACGACCGCTACGTCTACTACACCGAACGGCGCGGGCGCGGCGTGTTTCTCGAAGCCACGCCCATTGATGTATCCCTCCTCCTGCGCGAGAAGCTGTTCGATCGCGTGCCGTGCGTGGTGCTCACCTCCGCCACGCTCGCCGTCGAAGGCAAGTTCCATTTCGTTCAAAAGCGATTGGGCCTAGAATACCCGCGCGCGCTCGTGGTGCCCGGCCATTTCGATTATCAAAAACAAGCCCTGCTCTACGTGCCGCAACATCTGCCAGACCCGCGCAGCGCGCAGTTCATTGACCGCGCCGTGGAAGAAGCCTGCGCGCTGCTGGACATCTCCAAGGGCCGCGCGTTTCTGCTTTTCACCAGCTACGCGCAGATGAAGCAGTTTCACGAGCGGCTGTCGTTCATGATCGAGTACCCCACGCTGATGCAGGGCACCGCGCCGAACAACGCACTGATTGAAGAATTCCGCGCGACGCCCAACGCCGTCCTCTTTGCCACCGCATCGTTCTGGCAGGGCGTGGACGTGCCGGGCGAGGCGCTGAGCTGCGTGATCATCGACCGGCTGCCGTTCTCGGTACCGTCCGATCCGGTGGTGGAAGCCCGGTCCCGCGCCATTCGCGCCGCGGGCGGCAATCCGTTCGCCGAATACCAGGTTCCCGAGGCGGCGATCGTGCTGAAGCAGGGCTTCGGCCGGTTGATCCGCAGCCGCACGGACCGCGGCATTCTCGCTATCCTGGATAGGAGAATCACGAAGCAGCGCTACGGGCAAGTGTTCTTCGATTCCCTGCCCGACTACGGCTTTACACTCGAACGTTCCGACGTCGAGAAGTTCTTCTAAAAAGGATCCAATGTTCGAGGTATCGGTTCAAGAGACGTTTGCGGCGGCGCATTTCCTACGCGGCTATCAGGGCAAGTGCGAGCGCCTGCACGGGCACAACTATCGCGTGGAAGTGACGGTGGCGGGCGAAAAGCTCGACTCGATCGGCATGCTGTGCGACTTCGTGGTGATCAAGCGCGAATTGCGCAAGCTGCTGGAGCGGCTGGACCACTACCACTTAAACGAAGTGCCGCCGTTTGACGAGATCAACACCACGGCCGAGAACGTTGCGCACTACATCTGGATGGAGATGCAGAAAGCGCTGGGCGCGGGCGTGAACGTCTCGCAGACGCGGGTGTGGGAAACCGATACTTGCGTGGCGACTTACCGGCCGTAGAAGGCCGTGTTCTTTTCTTCAAAGGCGGCCCACTTTTCAGGCAGGTCGTCTTTGGCGAAGATGGCCGACACGGGGCAAACCGGGACGCACGCGCCGCAGTCAATACATTCGACCGGGTCGATGTAGAGCATTTCCGACGCCTCGAATTTGGCTTCGTCTTTCTTGGGATGGATACAATCTACCGGACAGGCGTCCACACAGGCGGTGTCCTTGGTTCCGATGCAGGGTTCAGCGATGACGTAGGCCATGGTTGCTATTAAACTCTACGTATAGCACAGCCGTGTTTCACCTCACCACCGAAAGTTTTGCAGAATACGCCCAGGGCCGGTCGGAGTTGGCTGGCGAAGCTTGGCGCGCGCGGCTTTTGGGCGGCGGCGTTTCGAATACCGTGATGTTGGCGCAGGGCGCGCGGAGCGGGCGGCGGCTGGTGTTCAAGCAGGCGCTGGGGCAATTGCGCGTGAAGGAAGTGTGGCTGGCGGACCAGTCGCGCATTCATCGCGAAGCGGCGTCGATTCGCGCGCTGGCGCCGCTGTTGCCCGCGGGCGCGGTACCGGTTGTGGCGTTCGAGGATCGCGCGAACTTCATCTACGCGATGGAGGCCGCGCCCGGGGGTTCCGACGATTGGAAGACGCGCCTGATGCGGGGCGAAGCGAGGGAGGAGGCCGTGGCGCGGCAGGCGGCGGCGATTCTGAATGCGCTTGTGCGCGGCACGATGGATGTGCCGCGGTGGCGCGATGAGTTCGGCGATCAGCATTGTTTCGATCAATTGCGGCTTGACCCCTACTATCGCTTCACCGCCGCGCGGCATCCGGATCTGCGCGAGGCGTTTGAGGAGGCGATTGCGCTCGCGCGCCGTCCCCGCGCGATGGTGCATGGCGACTTCAGCCCGAAGAATCTGCTGGTCTCGCCAGCAGGCGTGGTGACGCTGATTGATTTCGAAGTGATCCACTACGGCGACCCGGCGTTTGACGCGGCGTTTCTGCTGAATCATCTGCTGCTGAAGGCGGCCCACGGCGTGCCCGGCGCGCGCGAGTTGGGGCGCATTTGCGCGCGGGAGCTCGCGTGGATGGAGCCGGATTCGACGCGGCATTTGGGCTGCTTGCATCTGTCGCGCGTAGACGGCAAGTCGCCGGCGGAGTACCTCACCGAGGCCGAACGGGAGCGCGTGCGGGGCGCGGCGCGCGAGATGATTCTGCGGCCTCCGCGGGGGATCACGGAGCTGTTTGAGTAGTTCGGAGCAGTGCTACAGTAAAGGCGTCGGACCTAGCGATGGTTGACTCTATTCCCATTTCCAAAGACACGGCTAGCGTGCTGCGCGTGGGTGATAGCCGGGTGGCGCTAGTGTCATGTAATATAATTGGCTTTTAATAACGGCAGCCAGGGATTCCCGCGCCCTGGTGATCTTTCGGAGGATGTCTTGGCCGTTGGCTTTCCATTTATATGGCTTCGGGGTCTCGGCGCGAACGGCCAGA
>Ga0194122_10006451_pt1 | contig 10576 bp, 7 predicted proteins | sample TA2MahCa10mmetaG_FD_155487 | JGI IMG/M metagenome (GOLD analysis project Ga0194122, IMG submission 155487) | Freshwater microbial communities from Lake Tanganyika, Tanzania - TA2015021 Mahale Deep Cast 10m | ecosystem: Environmental > Aquatic > Freshwater > Lake | place: Tanzania: Lake...
CGGCAAATACCATATGAGCCAGAATGTGTGGGCTGAAGATAACTCGTTTGTGATGCGTGTCGTTCTCGCTGACCACGCTGGATCGACCGACCTCCGATCCGGTGCCCGATGTTGTGGGCAGGGCAACGAAGTAAGGCAAGGGGCCCGAGATCGGCCGAACCTGCGGGTGATCCCAAGCGTATTCGATGATGTCGCCCGGATGGGTAGCCATCAAGCCCACCACCTTGGCCACATCCAGCGAGGCGCCGCCTCCAAAACCAATGACCGCATCGGCCAGGTGATCCCTGAAGGCCTGGGCACCGGCCATGACCTGTGCGGCGGTCGGATTACCCTGCACCCCGGCATACACACCGACCTGCAGTCCTTTGAGCGTGGCCTTGAATTGCTCCAGCACAGGCAGACTAGCCAGCGCCCTGTCGGTCACGATCAGTGGACGCCGCAACCCAAGCTCGCTCAAGTGCGCCGTCACCTGCATACGCGCACCGGCACCGAAAACAATAGGACAGGGAAAGGAAAAACGCGATAGGCTCACGGCAACTCCAAGGAAACAAGGGGGTGGAAAGACCATCAAATGATTTCGAAATAGCGCTTGAGTTCCCAGTCGGTCACTGCGTCAAGCCACTGCCGCCATTCCCATTCACGGGTGGCAGCAAAATGTTCCACGAAAGCATCGCCCAGCCAATCGCGGGCAATGCGCGACTGCCGGAACAGCCGGGTGGTCTCAATCAGGCTGCGCGGTGCCCGCGCGACCTGCTCGCCCCCCTGGTTGGTGCCAGTGATCGCGGGGGCAGTCAGCTTGAGCCCCTTCTCCACGCCGTGCAAGCCAGCGGCAATCACCGCTGCCATGGCCAGATAGGGATTGACATCGGCACCGGGGCAGCGGGTTTCCAGCCGGGTCGACTTGGCCGAAGCGGCAATCACCCGAAAGCTTGCGGTCCGGTTGTCCACACCCCAGGTAGGCTTGACCGGCGCCCAGAATCCATCCACCAGACGCTTGTAGCTGTTGATGGTGGGCCAAAACATCGGGGCAAATTCCATCAGGCAGGCGATCTGTCCGGCCAAATAGCTCTCAAACAAGCGACTCATGCCCGATCGACCCCGTGGATCCGAAAACAGGTTGCGCTTGCCATCGCTTAGCGACTGATGAATATGGCCGCTGCAGCCCGGATAGGCCTGATTCCATTTGGCCATGAAGCTGGGCATGATGCCAAAGCGGCTGCCGATCTCTTTGACACCCGTCTTGAACAAAATGGCACGATCGGCCTGCTCCAGGGCGGAACTAAAAGCGATGGCTGCCTCGTACACCCCGGGGCCGGTCTCGGTGTGCAAGCCTTCAATCGGCACCGCGAAGGCAGCCATTTCGTCGAGGATGGCATTGAAAAACTCGCGGCGCTGATTCATACGCAGCAGGGAGTAGCCGAACATTCCGGGCGTCAGCGGGGTGGGCGCCCCCCCCTTTTTTTCCGCCCAGGATTGCGGCGTCTCGACAAAATTGAACCACTCGAACTCCATCCCGCACATGGGCATCAAGCCCATGGCCTCGGCGCGCTTGAGCACACGCTTGAGGGTCTGCCGCGGACACACCGGATACGGCGATCCGTCCGCATTGATGAAATCGGCCAGAAAGAAGGGGACATTGTCGTCCCAGGGGACGCGGCGGGCAGTCTGTAAATCAATGCGCGCCAGTGCATCGGGAAAGCCGTGATGCCAGCCGGTGACGGTCGTGTTGTCGTAGCACTGGTCATGCGCATCCCAGCCAAAAACCACATCGCAAAAGCCGAATCCTCCGTCCGGATACGGCTGGGCAGCACCGAGAAATTTATCGCGGTGCAGGTATTTGCCGCGCAAGATGCCGTCGATATCGCTGACGGCCACCTTCACCTTGCCACTGTCGGCCAGCAAGTCGGCGGGGGCCCGGGCACTGCGAGCCTTTGCTTTGGCGGACGCCTTACGAACCGTTTGGGTGGCCATGGTGTAACTCCCAAAAAAAACAGAAACTTCACATCGAAAGAGCAGCCTCAGGCCGGCGCACCGCTGGCAATCCCCAGATCCCTGAGCGCCAACCGAACCGCCTGAACGGCCTGCTCCATTTCCACCGGCCCGATGGCACCGATACAACCCACCCGGAAAGTCTCGATTTGCGTGAGCTTGCCCGGATAAAGGATAAACCCATACCGCTTGGCTGCCTGGTAAAACGCCTTGAATTCGTAGCGCGAATCGCCCGGCGCATGAAAGGTGACGATGATCGGGGCCTGGATGGTAGGATCCAGAAAGGGTTTAAAACCCAGGGCCGCCATGCCCTGAATCAAAGTCCGGTAGTTGCTCTCATAGCGCGCCAGTCGAGCCGGCTGCCCGCCTTCTTCCTGGAACTGCCGGATCGCCTCGTCCAGCGCAACCAGGACATGGGTGGGCGGCGTAAAGCGCCACTGACCCGTCTTCTCCATATACACATACTGGTCGTGCAAATCCATGGCCAAGGACTGGCTGTGCCCTTGGCAAGCCGCAACGATCTCCCGGCGTAAAAAAACAAAGCCCATACCGGGCACGCCCTCCAGACACTTTCCACTGGCTGCAATCAGGGCATCGAAGCGGATACGACGCGCATCGATCTCCAGTGCAGCAAAAGAACTCATGGCATCGACGATCAAGCCACGACCATGGCGTGCGCAGACCTCGGCAATGTCGTGGAGCGGGTTGTGAACTCCAGCGCCGGTCTCGCAATGAATCATCACCACATGGCTGATACTGCCGTCGGCCTGCAGATGGGCCTCCAGGCTTTGCGGCGAAATGGCCTGCGCCTCGTCAAAGGCTGCCACGGTGGTCTTGCGCCCCATGAGGGTCGAAAGCCTGGCTGCCCGCTTGCAATAAGCCCCGTTGTCAAGCACCAGCACATGGCCATCGCGCGGCACGACCGTCGCCACCGCCGCCTCCACGCTGAAGGTGCCACTGCCCTGCAGCGGGACGACGACATGAGAGTCCTGTCCGTTGATGATGTCGAGCAAGGCGTTTCGAACCCGCGCGGTCACTGCAATAAAGTCACTGTCCCACGACCCCCAATCGCGCAGCATGGCAACCTTGGTGCGCAAGGTGGTGGTCAAAGGGCCCGGGGTCAGGAGAATGGCTTCGCGGTGCGCCGTGTTCATGGACTGCTCGCTCCTCGTGTTTGAGTCAGTTTATTGTTCAATTGATGGGCTATAGCGCCGGCGCCAGGCCTGCGTTTTGCGACCAGCCCACCCGCCCAGCAGCGCAAACAGCCCCGTGGCCGTGGCAGAAATGGCCGCGATAAGAACCGCCATCGCGGCAGCGGCGCCCATGTCTCCCGCCTCATCGAGATTGAGAATGGCGATGGAGGCCACCTTGGTCTCGGGCGAATACAGAAACACTACCGCCGAAATGGTGGTCATCGCATTGATAAAAAAATACCGCGCGATATCAATCAGGGCCGGGGTACAGATGGGGACGGTCACCCGCCAGAATGTTCTATAGAAGGGGACCTTGAGCGAAGCGCTCACCGCCTCAAAATCGGCATCGAGCGATTTGAGCGCAGTGACCGCCGTCAAGTGTCCGGTTGTGTAGAAATGAACGATGGTGCAAAGGGTTAGCAGGGTCATGGTGTGATACAGACCCTGCAGGGGGTTGCCCGGCTCGTTGAAGAAAAAGATGTAGCCCAGACCCAGGACCAGGCCGGGCACGGCCATGGGTACAATGGCCAGCATCTGCACTGGGCCGCGCAACAGGTCGAGGCCCCGGGTTTTCTCCAGCAGGTAGGCGGACACAAACACCAGCACCGTGCCAAGCACGGCCGTGCCGGCGGCCATCTTCAGGCTGTTGACGAAACCCTCCGCCACTGCGCCGTCAACCAGTCCCATGCGGTAGTGCTGCAGCGAAGGGGCCAGGTTGTAAGGCCAGAAACTGGCAAAGCTGGCAAAGACGGCCATGCCCAGCATAGCCAGCATGAGGGCCGAGACCAGCAGACAGTAGGCCAGCAGAAGGCGGTCGCGCCAAAGCGCTGGCTTGGGCACCAAAGGGACAGCCCGGGCAGTGAGCATGGCCGTCTGCCGGCGGCTCACATACCGGTCCACCCCAAAACTGAACACCGCAGGCGCCAACAGCAACAGTGCCACCACCGCCCCCTTGGCAAAGTCCTGCTGACCGATGACCAACTTGAAGACATCGGTGGCCATCATGTTGAAGTTACCGCCAATGACCTTCGGGATGCCGAAGTCGGTGATAACCAGCGTAAAGGTGACCAGAGCGGCCGAAATCAAGCCATATTTGGCACCCGGCAAGGTGATGGTAAAGAACTTGCGCAGGGCCCCGGTGCCCAGCGCATCAGCGGCTTCGTACAAGCGGGCGTCGGCCAGGCTCAGCGCGGTCACGAGAATCATCACCGCATGGGGAAAGACCGAAAAACATTGGGCGATCACCACCCCCACGGGACCGTAAATCTGCGAAACGCCCAGAGCCGTCAAAAATTCCTTGAGGACACCCTGGTTCCCGAACCAGTAGATCAAGGAAATGGCCGACAGCAAGGAAGGGGCCAGCAGCGGGATCAGGCTGACCGCGCGCAAGACGCCGGCGCCCGGTACGCAAGCGCGGACCAAGGCATAGGCAAACACAAAGGCCATCGGTATGACAATCACCGTGACCATGGCAGACACCCACAGGCTGTTCCACAAGCTGGCCAGCAAGGTGGGCGTGCGCGCATAGGCCAGGAAATTAGCCAGCCCGGCGTAACGCCCCTGATCGTCCTGCAGGGCCTGTACCAAAATGGCCAATAAAGGCGCGGCCAGAAACGCCAGCAGCACCAAAAGCACCAGCACCAGAAAGGCACGACCGAGCCAATCGCTCCAGTGCGCTTTCTGTCTGACCGTGCTCAAGACCAGCTGAGTCATGACGGGCCGTGCTTAAAAGATCTTGATGCGCTCGGGCATCAGACTCAAGGGCAGATCCGAGCCTTCACTGAGGCCCTGCTCGGCCAAAAAGTTCAGGGAAAGATAGACCACCAGCGGACGCGAACTGAGCTGCGGTGCCTGCACATGCACATGACAAAACGCACCCAGGAATTCGATTTTCTCGATATGGCCTTGAATCAGCGCCGCCCGGCTGACGTCGCCTGACCGGGCCCGAATGTCTTCAGGACGCAAATAGACCTTGACCGCTCCGTTACGGTCCCGCGCCGACGGAACCTCCCCCGTGCCAACGGACCACTGACCGACATGCAGCCGAGCTCCCTCGATGCGGCCAGGCAGTACATTTACCTTGCCAACAAAATCAGCCACGAAAGCGCTAGCCGGTTCGCGGTAAATCTCGGTGGGCGAGCCCACCTGCTCGATCACGCCATGGTTCATGACCACGATCCGGTCGGCCACACTCAGGGCTTCTTCCTGATCGTGCGTCACCATCACGGTTGTGACCCCGAGCTGCTTTTGCAGCGAGCGAATCTCCTGCCGCAATCGCACACGCTCAAGCGCATCCAGCGCCGACAGTGGCTCATCGAGCAAGAGCAGGCCCGGCTGCATCGCCAGCGCCCGCGCCAACGCGATTCGCTGCTGCTGCCCACCGGAGAGTTGGCTGGGGAACTTGGCAGCGCTGCCGGGCAGCCCCACTAGGGCCAACAACTCTTCCACCCTTCGGTCGATCTGCGCCTTGGGCAGCCTGCGATTGACCAGCCCATAGCCGACATTGTCCGCCACGCTCAGATTGGGAAACAGGGCATAACTCTGGAAGACGATGCCGTAATCGCGCTCAGCCGGCGGCAGGCGGGAAATATCGCGGCCGGCCTGCTCCACACGGCCCTGGGTCTGCACCTCAAGGCCTGCGATGATCCGCAGCAAGGTGGTCTTGCCACAGCCCGAGGGCCCCAGAAAACACAGCAGTTCACCGCTCAGGACATCAAGATCGACCCCTTTCAAGGCCTGGAAGCTGCCGAAGCTCTTGTTGATGTTGCGCAGGGATAAATAGGCGGGCATGCAGGGGGCAAGAAAAAGCCGCACGGCTGGGGGCCAGGCGGCTGAAAATGCAGAGGTCAGCGCTTTTCCGACTTCCCGTCGTAGCGCTTGATCCACTCGGCCAGGATGCGCTCACGCTCGTTGGCCGCATAGTTGAAATCCAGCTTGATCAGGCGCGCCTCATAGTCCTTGGGGATGTTGGGCAGGGGCGGAGCCACCCCCGGCTGCGCGGTGATGGCGAAATTCTTGCCATAGAGAATCATGGCGTCCTTGCTGGAGGCCCAGTCGGCAAGCTTTTTGGCGGCATCGAGCTTCTTGGTCCCTTTGTGGATCGCAAACGCCTCTAAATCCCAGCCCAGACCCTCCTTGGGGAACACCAGATCAATCGGAGCACCGCGAGCCTTGTTGGCATTGGCCCGGTATTCGAAGGAAATGCCCACGGTGAATTCACCGCTGGCAGCCATATTGCAGGGCTTGGAACCCGAGTGGGTGTACTGGGCAATGTTCTGGTGCAGGCCGTCCATGTACTTCCATCCCCCTCCCTTGCCCTTGTCGTCGCCGAACAGAGTGAGCCAGGCGATCACATCGAAATAGCCTGTGCCGCTGGAGGCCGGATTAGGCATCACGATCTGGCCCTTGTATTCCGGCTTGAGCAGGTCCTTCCAGGTTTCGGGCTTGGGAATGTTGCGTTTCTTGGCCTCGACCGTGTTGAAGCAGATGGTGGCGCCCCAGACATCCATGCCCCACCAGGCCGGCGGATTCTTCTTGTCCCGGTACTGGCTCATGATCGCGTCGAGATTGAGCGGTGCGTAGGGCTGCAGCATGCCCTGCTTGTCCATCAGGGCCAGGCTGGTCGCCGCCACGCCCATAACCACATCGGCCTGCGGGTTGTTTTTCTCGGCCAACAGCTTGGCCGTGATCACGCCGGTAGAGTCTCGCACCCACTTGATCTCAATATCAGGGTGGATCTGATTGAAAGCCCCCTGATACGCCTTGAGTTGATCCGTCTCCAACGCGGTGTAGACCAAGAGCTGAGTTTTCTGGGCCCAGGCGCTTGCTCCCAACAGGAAGGAGCAGACCAGGATCAGAGCATGACGAAGTGTGCGCATAGCCGTCCTTTGAAAGTTAAACAAACAATGAACTTTCGGGTCCGATTCATGACTGGCTCATGAACGGGGTCGAACTCATTGGAAATGAGCGGGCCGCTCTTGTCAATTATTTTTTGTTGATTGTTGACAAAACCGGAATCGAGCGGTCCAATCCCCCCATGCGCGCTTCGCTTCTTGACCCGCACGCTGCCGGCGACCCGGCCTCGACGGCCCACTCCACCATTGCCATGCTGCGCAGCAGCAGCCTGACCAGCGCGGTGCAACAGGAGGTCGAGCGCCTGATCTTCTCTGGCGAGCTCGGCCCGGGCGACAAGCTGACCGAGGCCTGGCTGGCCGATCGCCTGGGCGTCTCACGCGGGCCGGTTCGAGAGGCCTTTCGGGTGCTCGAAGAGGCGGGCCTGTTGCAGCTGGAAAAAAATCGGGGTGTCTTCGTGCGGCAAATTCCGATCGAGGAGGCTCTCGAGATTTTTGAGCTGCGCGCGATGATGGAGGCACATGTGGGCGCCACACTGGCCCGAAACGCCACCGAAGTCCAGTTGCGCGAGCTCGAACAGCTGATCGGCCAGATGGAGGCTGCGGTAGCCGTTGACGACGAGCCTCTTTATTACCGGCTGAATGTGGAGTTTCATGAGCGTATGGTGAGCTTTACCGGCAATCGCAAGCTGCTCCTGCTCTACCGCAAACTCACCCGCGAGTTGTCCCTGTTCAGACGCCGCAACCTCAACGACCAGGCCTTGCTGCAAATGAGCGTGTCCGAACACCGCTACATGCTGCAGACCATCGTCTCCAAAGACGCAACACGCGCAGCTGAAGCACTCAAGCAGCATGTGTTGATGAGCCGGGAGCGCACCCTGCGCAATGCCGCAAAACGGCAACCCGTCACCCAATAAACAACCCGCGACTCCAAAGAACATGAACCTGCATGTCAATCACCGAAGCTACGCCCTGCCCCGCCAACCCGTTGTGGTGGTCTGCGTCGACGGCTGCGAACCGGACTACCTGGGCCAGGCGGTGGCCAACGGTCACATGCCCTGGATGAAAGGCGTGCTGGCCCAGGGCACCGGCTTGGTGGCCGACTGTGTCGTGCCCACCTTCACCAACCCGAACAACTTGTCCATCATCACCGGCGCGCCGCCGAGCGTGCACGGCATCTGTGGCAATTTTCTCTACGACAGCGCCAGCGGTACCGAGGTCATGATGAACGACCCGAAGTGGCTGCGCGCCCCGACACTGCTGGCCGCCCTGGCCGACGCCGGCAAGAAGGTGGCGGTGGTGACAGCCAAGGACAAATTACGCCTGCTGCTGGGCCACCAGCTCAAGGGCGGAATTTGCTTCTCGGCCGAAAAAGCCGACCAGACCCAGCAGGCTGTCCACGGCATCGAAGGGGTGCTGGAGAAGGTCGCGCGTCCCCTGCCCAGCGTCTACAGCGCCGACTTGTCCGAGTTCGTCTTTGCCAGCGGCCTGTGGCTGATGCGCCACCACAGGCCCGATGTCATGTACCTCTCGACCACCGACTACATCCAGCACAAGCACGCACCGGGTACGCCAGGGGCCAATGCCTTCTACGCCATGATGGACCACTACCTGGGTCAACTCGATGCGCTGGGCTGCGTCATTGCACTGACGGCCGACCACGGCATGAATGCCAAGGTTGGCATGGACGGCCGGCCCCAGGTGATTTATCTGCAGGACTGGTTTGACTGCCAATGGGGAGCGGGCCGGTGCCGGGTGATCCTGCCGATCACCGACCCCTATGTGGTCCACCATGGGGCCTTGGGCTCGTTTGCCACCGTGTACTTTCCCGAGGATGTCTCGCCCCAGCAAGCCTGCGACCGCTTGATGCAAGACCAGAGGGTGGAAGTCGCCCTGACGCGTCAAGAGGCAGCTGCGCGCTTTGAACTGCCTGCCGACCGCATTGGCGATATTGTGGTGGTCTCCGAGCGCTTCACGGTTCTGGGATCGTCCGAGGCGCGACACGATCTGAGCGGACTCGATGCCCCACTGCGATCGCATGGGGGCATCAGCGAACAAAAAGTCCCCCTGATCGTCAACCGGCCAACGCCGGGCCTGGACACTCGCAGACGCTGGCGTAACTTCGATGCCTTTGATCTGGCCCTCAATTGGGCCCAGTAGCACGCCACGGAGCGCAGGATCATGAGCGAGATTGAAGCCTTCATCAAAGACCAGCAACTCGATGCCATGCGGGTGCTCGGACGCTGCCTGGGTGCGGGGCGTGAACCCTGTATCGAGGTGTTCAACCCGTACACCGAAAAACGCATAGGCACCGTGCCCAAAGCCAGCCTCGATGAAGTGCGGCAGGCCTACCAGTGGGCCTATGACTACAGACCCACCTTGACCCGGCACGAGCGGGCCAGCATCCTCAACCGCTGCGCCGCTCTGGTTCGTCAGCGGCTGACGCAGGTGGCCGAGCTGATTACCGCTGAATCGGGCCTGTCCATCAACGACGCCACCTACGAGGCGGGCCGGGTCAGCGATGTGCTGCTGTTTGGCGCCCAGGAAGTGCTCAAGGACGATGGGCAGATTTTCAGCTGCGACTTGACCCCGCACGGCAAGAAACGACGGGTCTACACCCAGCGCTCGCCGCTGCTGGGGGTGATCACTGCGATCACCCCCTTCAACCACCCGATGAATCAGGTGGCGCACAAGGTCATTCCGAGCATCGCCACCAACAACCGGATGGTGCTCAAACCGTCGGAGAAGGTGCCGTTTTCGGCCCTCTATCTGGCCCAGTTGCTCTACGAATCGGGCCTGCCCCCGCCGATGCTGCAAGTCATCACCGGAGATCCGCGCGAAATCGCCGACGAAATGCTGACCCACCCCCGCGTCGACCTGATCACCTTCACCGGCGGTGTGGCGATCGGCAAATACATTGCGACCAAAGCCGGCTACCGGCGCATCGTGCTGGAGCTCGGCGGCAACGATCCCCTGATCGTCATGGACGACGCCGACCTTCAGGAAGCGGCCAGTCTTGCCGTCCAGGGCTCCTACAAAAATTCCGGTCAACGCTGTACTGCCGTCAAGCGCATGCTGGTGCATGAAAAAGTGGCTGCCGAATTTACCGAAAGGGTGGTCCAGGCCACCCAGGCCTGGACCTATGGCGATCCGGCCGATACCGCCCACCAGATGGGCACGGTCATTGACGAGGCCGCAGCCCAACTTTTCGAGATGCGGGTCAAGGAGGCCGTCAGCCAAGGGGCCCGTCTTCTGTGCGGCAACACAAGGCGTGGCGCCCTTTACGCACCGACGGTCATCGACCGGGTGCGCCCCGAAATGACCGTGGTGCGCGAGGAAACTTTCGGCCCGATCTCGCCTATCCTCACTTTTGCCAACCTGGACGAGGCCATCGCGTTGGCCAATTCGACGGCCTACGGACTGTCCAGTGGCGTTTGCACCAACCGGCTCGACGATATCGTGCGTTTTGTCAACGAACTGCACATGGGCACCGTCAATATACGCGAGGTTCCAGGGTACCGGCTGGAGCTCACCCCCTTCGGC
>Ga0194122_10006452_pt1 | contig 10575 bp, 8 predicted proteins | sample TA2MahCa10mmetaG_FD_155487 | JGI IMG/M metagenome (GOLD analysis project Ga0194122, IMG submission 155487) | Freshwater microbial communities from Lake Tanganyika, Tanzania - TA2015021 Mahale Deep Cast 10m | ecosystem: Environmental > Aquatic > Freshwater > Lake | place: Tanzania: Lake...
GGCCTGGCCCATTCACCGGATAATCCAAGCCGCGCGCGTATTTGCGTGGCTTTCATGGCGCGCAGCCTTGCCGCGATGAAAGCCTTAACCCTCATTGCGCTTTCCGGCACGGCGGCAACCTGCACCGGGATTGGGCTGGCGCGTTTTTCCTATGTGCCGCTGTTTCCGGCGATGGTGGCGGCCGGTTGGGTGGATGGCGCGGAAGCCGGCTTGCTCGGTGCGCTCAACCTCAGTGGCTATTTGATTGGTGTGGGTGGCGTGCGGGCTTTGGCGCGGCGGGTTTCCGTGCCGCGCGCCTTGGATATGGGCATGGCCATGGCGATGTTGGCCTTTGCCGCCTGTGCCTGGCATGGCGGCCTGGCTTGGCTTGGGTTTTGGCGCTGCCTTGCGGGTATTTCGGGCGGCATGTTGATGGGGCTCGCCGGGCCTTCGGTGCAGGCGGTCACGCCACCGGAAGGGCGCGGGCGCGCGGGCGGCTTGGTGCTGTTTGGCGTGGGGGGCGGCATTACGCTTGGCGCGCTCCTGGTGCCGCTTTTGCTGCAAGGTGGCGTTTCCCTGGCGTGGCTTGGGCTGGCCTTGGTCACTTTGGTTCTTTGGCTGCTGATGCGCCCCTTTTGGCCGCGCCCGCCAGCAGCAGAAACCGCCCCGGAAGGCCGCGCCCCACCGGCGTTTGGCATTACCATGGCCTATGCGATTTCAGGCGCGGGGCTGGTGCCGCCCATGCTTTACTTGTCAGACCTGGCAGCGCGGGGCAGGGGGCTTGGCGTGGAGATGGGGGCTGGCATGTGGGTGCTCTTTGGCCTCGGCTGCATCGCTGGCGCTGTGCTGGGCGGGCGCGCGGTGGACCGCTGGGGCGGGCGCTTGGCCATTATGGTCTGGATGGTGATTCAAAGCATCGCGCTTGGCCTGGCCTTGCCTGAGGAGCTTTGGGTGCTGGTGCCGCTTGGCTTGGTTTCGGGCTTGGCCGCGCTTGGCATTACCACCGTGGCATTGTCGGCGGCGCGTGAACGTGCCGGCGCCTTGGCGGGGGTGATCTGGGTGCGCGTGACCGCTGGGTTTGCGGTGGCGCAGGCCTTGTCAGGCTTTGCGCTGGCGGCGCTTTTTCGCGCGACGGATGAAAGCCACGCCGCGGTATTTGCGGCGGGGCTTGCACTGTCACTTACAGGTTTGGTTGTTGCCTGGGCTGATTGGCGCTGGCGCTGGAATTGACAAACTACGCCCGCCCGCGCGTGACCAAGCGGCCCGGCTTTTCCCCTGTCGCGCCCTTGCCGGCGACAAAGGTTGAGATGCCATTGGCCCAAACCTCCTCGATCCCGGCACTTTCCTGTTTCGGGTTTTCGAAAGTGGCGCGGTCAATCACCGTATCGGGGTCGAATATCACCAAATCTGCATAGGCGCCTTCGCGAATGACGCCGCGATCCACCATGCCGAATACAGCCGCAGGGCGACCGGTCATTTTATGCACGGCGGTCTCAAGGCTGAACAGGCGCAATTCGCGCGCATAAAGGCCAAGCACGCGCGGGAAAGTGCCCCAAAGCCGCGGATGGGGATGCGCATCATGCGGAATGCCGTCCGACCCGATCACTGACATGGGATGCGCCATGATGCGGCGCACATCCGCTTCATCCATCTGGAAGGTGATTTGCCCCGCCGGCAGCAGACGCTCGGCGGCCATGCGAATATCCGTATTCCAGCCGCGCGCGATGTCGGACAAATACTTGCCGGCCATCTCAGGATGCGGGATGGACCAGGTGATCATCACCTTCACATCATCGCGCAGCCGATCCGGCATCAGCACGGTCGACCCCGCCGGATAGGGATAGACGTCAAAACAGACTTCCTGGCTTTGCGCATAAGCATCAATCAGCGCCAGTGTCTGCGTGGAACGCCCATAATTTTCCGGCATCGAGCATTTGTGGTGGCTGATCCAAACCGGACAGCCGACACGATCACCGATCTTCAAGGTTTCCTCGATGGAAGCGCAAACACGATCCGCCTCATCGCGCATATGCGTCACATAAATGCCGCCATAGGCGCGGAGTGGCTCGGCCACGGCGATCACTTCCTCGGTCGTGGCGTGCATGTTCAGCGGATAGTAGAGCCCTGTCGAAAAGCCCGAAGCACCTTCGGCCAAGGATTGCTTCACGCGCAGCCGCATGCGTTCAATCTCGCCGTCATTGGCAACGCGCATCACATCGCCATCCATGGCTTCAACGCGCATGGTCTGATGGCCGACCAGCGCATAGGTATTGACCTCTGAGCCCTGTTTTTTCAGCTCATGCGCGTAATCGCCGAAACTATCAAAGCGCCACCAGCCATCTTCGCCGATCAGGTCCAGCGGCGGCGGCGGGCGCTTGGAAAAACGCGCGGGGGATAGGCTGACCCCGCAATTGCCGACAACAACGGTAGTGACCCCCTGGCTGATCTTGCAGGTCATGCAGGCGGGGCCACACAGCACGGCGCGGTCATCATGCGTGTGGCTGTCAATGAAGCCGGGCGCCACGGCCTTGCCGCCCGCCATTACTTCGCGGTCCGCGCTCGCGCCGCCCAGATCGCCAAGCGCCACAATGCGGTCGCCGGAGACACCAATATCACCGCGCCGGCTTGACGCGCCGGTGCCGTCAATGATGGTCGCATCGCGAATGATCAAATCGCAGCGGAGAGCCATGGGAATATCCTGAAAGGGTAAGTTGCCGATGAAGCGATCATGGCGCAGCCCTGCCAGGCTTGGAACCCCCTTGTTTTATCGCTGGCCGCCCGCCTGGACCGTGGCTTTGCTGCCAGGGCCCGCCAATTCCAACGCCTTTTCCGGACCAAGGAGGATTTCCGAAATCCGGATCACATCCGCCCGCTGCGTGCCGCCAGACCGGCGCGGCCATCTGGACCAGCGCGGTGAAATCCTCGGGGCGGAGGCCGGTCTTCTCCCAATTTGGACCGGGTTGCAGATTGGGCGCATGTACCCCGGCTGCGGCCCAAAGCGCGCGTCCTGCCCGATCCACTACCCCTAAATCCTGAAAATTCTTCCCGGACAAGCTTTCTTCAAGGCGCTCCGCTTCGCCCTTCATGGAAAGGCGCAACGCTTCGGCGATGCCCGGAAGGGCGGTGCGCGGCAGGCGCGCATCGCCGCGTCGCCATTCCTTATTGTCCACAATCGCGCCATCCAGCTGCAGGAAAAGCAGCCTGGTGAATTGCAGGCTGCGTGCCGGGCGAATCTGGCGCAGCCTTGGGCGTGCGGCATCCAGCAGCCTATCTGCCTCCAGCCTATTCGGCAGACCATCCAGGATTTCGACCACATTGGTCAGCGCCATGTCGGATGCCGAAGCCAAAGCGTAGACAAGATGCCGGGTTTCAGTGAGCTTATTCTTGGCCGAGGGTCGGTCGGCGATGACGCTGCCCGTCCCTTTGGCCGCCCTGTTCTGGGTTCCGGCATCTGCGCGTTTTTTGGCAGCCTGACGCTGGGCTTCCATCAGCCTGATACGGCTCTTGCCCTGAAAATGGATCAAGTTTTCGTTGCGCGCGACCATGTCCAGGGCGCGCCCGCTGCGCCAATCTTCGAATTGTTGGACAATTTTGAGGTTGCGATATGGCCTTGCCCAATCGACATCAACGCCGAACCAGCCTGATATCTCCTTGGGCAGGATGGGCGCCAACAACGCCATTTCCATGATGGCGTTCTCCCTTTCGGACGGGGAGACGCTATTCCAAACGCCAAGGATCATGTCCCAGCCATCCAGCAGCGAGTCCAAGCGGGTCAGTCGCTGGTGGAGTTCGTTTCTGTCCTGGTGCCAAGCCTTGATGGCTGCGAAGGTATCGCCAAGCAACAGGTCGAATTCCTCGACCGATTGCGCTGCGCAATTCATTGTATGTTCAAGCGATTCCTGCAGCAGGCTCGCGGTTGTGGCCCCGGCCGCGTCTGGAAATTCCTGTCGCCAGACGCCGATGTCACCTGCCAGTCCTTGAAGATGCTGAATCAATTCCCGTGATGGGGTTGGGTCCTTATCGGCAGGCAAGCCAAAGCCATTGAAGGCCTTCGATAATTCTTCAAGCGCATTGGCCACGGCTTCCGTTGTCATGCTTAGCTGCTGGGCCGTTTGCAACACCGCACGCTGGCTTCGCATCTTCAATTCCCGGGGATCATCCAGTTCAGGCGAGGCATGCGCCGCATTTGGCCTTTCAACATGTTTGATCAGATTAAGGAGCAGAGCGAAATTGATCCGCTTTTCGCGCGCTTCCCGGGCCATGCGTGCCGCGCGAACGGCCTCGGATGCTGCCCGCCCCGCCAAGCCTTCAAGGGCTGCCGCTTCCACCGCATCCCGTACGATCCGTGGCGAGAGGATTTTGACGTCGCGGAGTAGATACCAAAGCCGGCGATCATAAAGCGTTGGGCTGCAAATCTGCGGAATGGCGACCCAGGGCAGAATATAGACACCATCGGAACCTGACGGATTCGCGATAATGACTTCCAGCCCTTCGCGATCTTCGCTTGGTCTTGCGCGCGCGCCCATCAGAATGGGGGTGGTGAAGGGCACGGCGACGCCGCGGTCAAGAAAAGTCGCTGGCTCATAACGCCGGGCATTGAAGTCACGAAGTTTGCTGGCGGGTTGGGCGTTCACACCCGGCGTTATCCGGGAATTTGGTAAACAAACCGGCAAAAACGTTTTAATATTGCCGAAACAAAACAAGCATCTTGGCCTGTGGGTTCCAGCCGCCGCTATTCCCCCGCGGGGCGGCCTGTCACATGGCGCCAATGATGCCAAAGCAGCCGCGCCGCCATGGATCGCCAAGGCGCCCAGGCCCTAGAAATTTCCGCAAGCTGTTTGGGTTTGGGGCGTTCCGGCAGGCCTCGTAATGCCGTGAGCGAAGCCGCCAAGGCCAGATCACCTGCTGGAAAAATATCGGGCCGATCATGGCCGAACAGCAAATGCACTTCAGCGGTCCAGGAGCCGAAGCCCGGAATGGCGGCAATGGCGGCAATCGCCGCTTCATCCGATAGGGCCGACAGCCCCTCAGCCGAAAGCTGCCCTTCAGCGAAGGCGGTCGCCAGGGCGCGCGCATGGGCAAGCTTAGGGCGTGACAGCCCGGCCTGTCGCAGCGCCTCATCATCCAGCGCCAGCAAGCCAGCGGGCGTAAGCGCCCCCGGCAGGGTGGCAAGCCGTCCCCAAATGGCGGTGGCGGCCTGATTGGAGATCATTTGCCCGCAAAGGCTTCTGAGCAGCCCGGTAAAGCCCGCTTCCCGCCGTCGCCAGGGCAGGGTGCCGGCGGTTTGCGGAATGGCAGCCAGTTGCGGATCAAGTGTCGTGAGTGCCGCCAAAGCGTGCCCGGCCCATTCTGGCGCATCGGCGGCCAGCAACGCGGTCAGTTTTGTCATTGCCGCTGCTTAGAATATCCGTGACGGCACGGCAAAAAAGATGCGCCCCGGCGGCAAGGCCAGGGCGCATCGGCGGAGGCAGGCCCAGGGTAGGCAGGGGCAGTTCAGGCGCTGTTCCGATAGGCTGGAGTCTGGGTTGCGAATATTGCTGGCAAAAGGCGTTGGGCGTGGCAGAGTGAAACGAACAGCAACCAACAAGGCACCCGATACAATTCGCAACATGGGCTGATGAACTACGCGATGAAAACCCGCATGTAACTCGGCATGGAAAACGCACCGCATATCCTGATTGTTGATGATGATCGCGAAATCCGCGACTTGCTCTCGCGCTTCCTGGAAAAACAGGGCTTGCGGGTCAGCGCCGCGCGGGATGCGCGCGAAGCCCGCCGGCTATGGCCGCTTGGGCGCTATCATCTTGTCGTGCTCGATCTCATGATGCCCGGCGAAACCGGGCTTGATTTCGCACGCTGGCTCCGCACCCAATCCGATGTGCCGATCGTGATCCTGACCGCGATGGGGGAAGAAACGGACCGCATTGTGGGGCTTGAACTCGGCGCCGATGATTATCTGGCCAAACCCTTCAACCCGCGCGAATTGCTGGCGCGCATTCGCGCCGTGCTGCGCCGTGCCTCTGGCGATGGCACAGCGGCCAAGGAACCGCCCGCAAAGCTGATCCGCTTTTCCGGCTGGACTTTGGAGCCTTCCCGCCGGCGCTTGCTCAACCCCGATGGGGTGGAGGTGCCGCTGACCGGCGGCGAATATGAATTGCTGCTGGTGTTGCTGGATCGGCCCAATCGCGTGCTGACGCGTGATATGCTGATGGATTTGCTGCGCGGGCGGCAAGCCGGCCCTTATGACCGCGCGATTGATGTCGCGGTGTCGCGGCTGCGGCGCCGGTTGGAAGATGATGGCCGCAACCCCGCCTTGATCAAGACCGTGCGCGGCGGCGGCTACGTGCTGGCCACCACGGTGGATCGTGGCTGAAGCCGCCCCTGTCGCCGCGCCCCCACGGCGGCGCTGGTGGCCGGGCAGCCTTGGCGGGCGCACGGCGGTTGCGCTGATTGTAGCGCTCATGTTGGTGCAGGCGGCGGGGCTTACCATCCACGCCTTGGATCGCGTGGATTTGCAGCGCTTTGTCCAAGCGCGTGAGATTGCCGGGCGCAGCCTTGGTGCCTGGCGCGCGGCGGTGCTCTCAGCGCCTGATCGGCGCGCGCAAATCATCGCTGATCTTGATATGCCCGACGGGCTGACGGTGGATTTGGATTTGGCGCCGATTGTCCGCGTGGGCGCCCCCCCCGTTTCGCCCCATATCCTGCGGTTGTTTCGGCTGGATTTGCTGGCTTCCGGCCCCCCACGGCTGCGCCCGCGCGAAATCCGCATTGCGGAATTGGGCTCGGCCGGATTTGCCGCATCGCTGCGGCTGCCGGATGGGCCTTGGCTTAATCTGCGCGCATCCTTGCCGCCACCCAGGCCCTGGCATTCGGATACTTTCCTTGCCGCCTTTTTCGGCATGACGCTGGCGGCGGTTTTGCTGATCCTTTGGGCGGTGGCGCGGCTCATGCGCCCGGTGCGGCTTTTGGCGGAGGCGGCGAATAGGCTCGGGCGCGATGTGAATGCGCCGCCCTTGTCTGAAAATGGCCCGACCGAGGTCGCCACCGCTGCCCGCGCCTTTAATGAAATGGCCGCGCGTATCAGGCTTTTTGTGGCGGACCGGACGCAAATGCTGGCCGCGATTGGGCACGATCTGCGCACGCCGATCACACGGCTGAAACTACGCGCTGAATTCATGGATGATGATGAACAGCGGCGCAAAATGCTGGCTGATTTGGATGAAATGGAAGCGATGATCGGCGCCACACTTGCCTTTGCGCGTGATGATGCCGCGACAGAACCCGCGGCCCAGATGGACATCGCCGCCCTGTGCCGCACCGTGGCCGATGAGGCGAGTGACGCGCATCCCGATCATGCAGAAAAGATCAGCTATGAGGGCCCGGAAAAGCTTGTCATCCGCGCCAAGCCTTTGGCCTTGAAGCGCGCCATCGCCAACCTTGTCGCCAATGCGCTGAATTACGGCGGCGCGGCGCGGCTCACGCTGGCGCAAGAAGATGCCGGCCTGGTGCGCCTGACCATCGCCGATGAAGGCCCCGGCATTCCGGAAGCGGAGTTGGAGGCGGTGTTCACCCCCTTCCGCCGGCTGGAGGCCAGCCGCAATCGTGAAACCGGCGGCACTGGGCTTGGCTTGACCATCGCGCGCAATATCCTGCGCGGCCATGGTGGCGATGTTGTGCTGCAGAACCGGCCTGAGGGTGGCTTGATCGCGGTGGCGAGCCTGCCCGTTTAGGTCTTAACCACCCAGCAACCGCTTCAGCTTCAACACCGCACTATCGGGCGTGGTCAGCACGGGCTTGCCGGTGGCTTGCTCCACCAGGGATTTGGCGCGCGCCAGGCTGAACTGGCCAAGCGCGATGGCATCACAATCCGCCAAATCGCGCGCCGCTTCCGCCGCCAGCCGGTCATGCGTTGCCAAATCACCCGCATCCAAGGCGGCGAGCGCACCTTCGGCCAGTTTCGGCACCACGGTGATGCCCGGCGGGAATTCCGGGATCATGGAAGGGATGGTGCCGGCGAAAGTCACCAAAAGCCCGATGCGTTTGCCCTTGGTGATGGCTTCTTCGATCATCGCCTCATTCGGTTTCAGCACGGGCATCGGCGCCAGATCGCGCGCGCAGGCTTCAATGCAGGGGCCGAAGGCAGAGCAGGTAAACAGGATACCATCCGCCCCGGTGCCAGCGGCATAGCGCGCCAGCGTCAAAAAACGCTCTGTCATGCGCGGCGTGAGCTTGCCCTCCCGCGCCAGATCGGCGGAAAGGCTGTCATCCAACAAATTCATCAGCGTCTGGCCAGGCCAAAGCCGCGCGAAGGCGGCTTCAATCGGCGGCGGCGAATGGCGCAGCGCATGGATCAGGGCAAGACGCATGGAAAACCCTTTCGGAACAAATCAGGCGGCGGCGGGCTGGGCGCGCGGGCCGTCACGCACAGGGATATGGATCACGGCGGCAAAGACCGCGGCCAGAATGCCTATCACCCACATCAGATCATAAGACCCGGTGCGGTCAAAGATAATCCCGCCCAGGAAGGCGCCGGTGAAGCCGCCAATCTGATGGCTGACAAAGACCATGCCGAAATTTGTCGCCAGCCACCGCAAGCCCCAATTGCGCGCACATAGCGCAAGACTTGGCGGCACGGTGGAAAGCCAGAGCAGCCCCATCATGGCCGAGAAGATCATCACATTCAGCGCGGTTTTTTCGGCCAGCAAAAACACTGTCATCAGCACGGCGCGGGCTGCGAAAATGCCCACCAGCAATTCGCGCCGCTTCCAGCGTTGCGATAATTCCCCGGCAGCCAATGAACCGACGATGTTGAACAGCCCGATCATGGAAATGGCGCCAGCGCCGACATAAAGCGGCAGGCCGCAGCTATGGACAAAGCCCGGCAGATGCACGGTCAGGAAGGACACATGCAGGCCGCAGACGAAATTGCCGGAAGACAGATACCAGAAGCTGGGGTCACGCAAAGCGCGGCCCATGGCGGAACGGGCGGTTTCATGATCCTCGGCCACGCCAGGGGCGGGTGCGGCCTGCCGATCAGCCAGGGGTAGCGCCAGCGGGATCATGAACAGCGTCGCCATCGCCATGGCGAATAGCGCGCCCTGCCAGCCAAAGCCCTGAATGGCAAAGCCCGCCAGCGGCACCACCAGGAATTGCCCTGCCGAGGACCCCGCCGTGCCAAGCCCGGTTGCGCGCCCGCGCATCTCAGGCGGCAACATGCGCGTCAGGCTTGCAATGATGGTGGGCATGCCTGCGGCGGAGACCGCCATACCCATGATGAAGCCGGCAAAAAAGGTGAAAGGCAGCACGGATTCCGAAAGCGCCATGCCCAGAATGCCGATGCAATACAGCACGGCACCGCCCATCACCACGCGCCGACCGCCGAAGCGATCGGCCAATTGGCCCATGAAGGGCTGGCTTATGCCATTGATCAGCACCTGCAGGCCAATGGCAAAGGCGAAATCCTGCGCGGCCCAGCCATGTTCCGTGGTCATGGGTGCCAAGAACAGGCCGAAGGATTGGCGCAAGCCCATGGCGAGCATGGCGCCACACACCGCGCAGCCGATCACCAGGGCAATCGGCAGGGCCAGGGGGCGGGCAGGTGCGGTGGAAGACATTGACCCTTAGTGACATTTTGCGCCGCGCCCGCGCAACCCAAGGCCGCGCGGTTGACGGCGCCGGGTGGGCGGGCCTATCTCAGCCTTGTTGGTGGCGGCCATAGCTCAGTTGGTAGAGCGCCAGGTTGTGGTCTTGGATGTCACGGGTTCGAGTCCCGTTGGTCGCCCCAGCTTCCCCTTTTTCGCGCCGGTTTGCGTCCCCCGCCACTTGCGGCAGGATGGGTGTCTTCATTGGGGGAGTAATCCATGAATATCACCTTGAATGGGCGCGCCGCGCTCATCACCGGCGGGTCCAAGGGGCTTGGGCTTGCCATGGCGAAAATGTTTGCTGAATCGGGCGGGCATGTCGCGATTGTGGCACGCGGGGCAGAGAGCCTGGCCAAGGCGGAGGCCGAAATCCGCGCCGCCGCCCCTGCCGCCAAGGTGGCCGCGATTGCCGCAGATATTCGCACCGCTGAGGGCTGCGAAGCTGCCTTTCAAGCGGCGGTGAAGGGGCTCGGTCAGGTGGATATCCTGATCAATAATGCCGGCACATCGCAGCGCGGTGGCTTCCTGGAAGTATCCGATGCGCTTTGGCAGGATGATCTGGATCTGAAGCTGTTTGCCGCCATCAGGTTTGGCCGCCTGGCGCTGCCCGGCATGCGGGATCGCAAATGGGGCCGCATCATCAATGTGCTGAATATCGGCGCCAAGGCGCCCTTGGCCGGGTCCACGCCCACTTCCGTGTCGCGTGCTGCCGGCATGGCGCTGACCAAGGCCATGGCGAATGAATTCGCCCCCCATAATGTGCTGGTGAATGCCATGCTGGTCGGCATTATCGAGAGCGATCAATGGGTGCGCCGCCATGCGGCCGAACAGCGCAACATCTCCTGGGAAGATTGGAAGGCCGAACAGGGCAAGGCCGTGCCACTCGGGCGCATCGGAGAGGCCGAGGAATTCGCTGCCCTAGCGCTGCTGCTTGCGAGCGAACAGGGCGGCTTCA
>Ga0194122_10006459_pt1 | contig 10568 bp, 10 predicted proteins | sample TA2MahCa10mmetaG_FD_155487 | JGI IMG/M metagenome (GOLD analysis project Ga0194122, IMG submission 155487) | Freshwater microbial communities from Lake Tanganyika, Tanzania - TA2015021 Mahale Deep Cast 10m | ecosystem: Environmental > Aquatic > Freshwater > Lake | place: Tanzania: Lake...
ACGCAGCAGTTCGATGATTGATGACGCGCTGCCAATCGGCTTGACCGACGCGGTGAGGGAGTTGTGCAGTTCCTTGGGGATGACCTCTTCCCAGAAGGGAACCCCTTTTTGGCCAGGTACGTCGGCAACCTGGAGCGCGAGCACAACCCGGATACCCACTTCCTCGTAGGCCTCCAGCATCGCGGCTACGTGGTCCTCATCGAAGGGGTAAACCGTTGCCATATCCTGGATCGTGGTGATCCCACCCCTCAGGCATTCCAAAGCGCCGAGCATGGCCCGGGCTTTGATTTCCTCACGGCTTCTTTTGGGGTAATTGGGAGGCACAGCGACCATGTACCAACCCTCAAGCGGAAGGGGCTCAAAGCTCCCACGCAGCAATACGTCGTGTGAGTGGTAGTGCGCCGAGACAAAGCCCGGGACAGCGACCCCCCCGCGCGCGTCGATGATTCTGTCGGGTCGGCTTCCTTCACCAGCATCAGGGCCAACTTTGGTGATCTCTGCTCCACTTACCAGGATGTTCCCGCGTACCGGGTGTGTATCCGGATCGATAATCAGCGCATTTCGAATCAGTAAGGACTCTTTGGTCATGACGGTCCCAGTTTGACGCGAGGGTCAGGAGTCGCTTTTTGCCGCGACAACTTCGATTTCGCATAGGAAGTCGGGTGTGGCGAGCGCGCTTACGCAAATACCCGTTGCTGCGGGGCGCGCGTCTCCTAGGTATTTGAGCCTGATCCTGGGATGGATTTTCATGTGCTCCGGACTCGTAACGTAGGTGTTGACCTTAACGATATCCGCTGCGGCCATTCCGCAGCCCTCGAGAATTGCGAGGATGTTTTGCCAGCAGCACTCGAGCTGGGCCTCGATACCGACGGCGATGGTGCCGTCGGGTCTCACCCCGACCTGGCCCGATACGTGGACGACTCTTGAGCCTGCGGAAATCTCGATGGCGTGCGAGTAAGCGCCTAACGGTGCGCCAATGGCGGCGGATTCGACTGGACGGTTCATCACTCAGGGCTCCCGAATATTGTGGGGATGTAAAGGTGAGGGAGATGTTCGGACCACCGTGTTCCGTGACCAGAGAAATAAATCATTGCGCGACCGCCCTCTGAGACGCGCGCGGTCAGTTGTTGAAGCTCGCTCTCGATGGCCGCTTTGGTAGCGGCAGAGTCGATCAGGACTTTAATGTTGGTTCGCGGAACGCCCAGCGCACTGGCGATACGAGCAGCACTTTCGAGGTCGTGAGGAACGCCGGGTAATGGGGTTGCACCAGACTTGGGGTCATAGCGGCCGATGCCAATTAGAAGGGCGTGGTTGCCGGCCGCGAGCGCCGCAGTGGTGCTGGCCGAGATGACGATCCCAGCGGCAAGTAGCGGCCAGAAGAACTGGTTGAAGCGGCGCACCAACCGACCGGTTACACAAAGGAGTAAAGAGATGGCAAGCAACCGCAACGATGGGACAGGGGTTGCGGTGTCTACACGCTGATCACCGTCGTTCCCGATGACAAGCGCATGGCGGGCAGGCTGCGCATTTCCGGCGAGGGCTACGAACATCCAAAGCATGGCAATCAGGCGCATAGGAACGTAACCGCCGAAAACGTTATGTCGCGCTGAATTTACCGGTCGATCAGTTCCTGAGCAAGATCGTTCGAGCAGATTTGAGTGCATAGGTAGCTGGGACTCCAATCTGCGAAAAGGGGGGCCCCGGGGGTGGGGGGTAAGGGGCGTTTGCTGCGCGCATCGAGCGAGGCGCAGCCTGCGGTTCCGCCGCGTCGTTGTGGTTCTGCCGGCAGTCGCCAAGCGCCAAAGACCACCCGCCCTTGAGCAGCGTGGCTCAAAGCCGTTTTAGGATACTTTTAGGATACTCAGACCGAGCACGCCGGACGGGCTCTTCCAAGTGTTTGTTTTGTTTCGTTATTTTGGTGGGCGGCACAGGGTTCGAACCTGTGACCCCTGCCGTGTGAAGGCAGTGCTCTACCGCTGAGCTAGCCGCCCCATGTGGGGACGCGGATTATACGAGGGCGGCTGAGGCTCTGGCAAACCAAAGCTCTTTGTTCTGAAGATTTCTTCGGATTGGCGGGTCGCCCGCTCAGGGCTTGTTCATGCCAGCCTGCCGGACCAGCGCGCCGGCGCGGGTATGGTCGCCGGCGATCTGGCGTGCGAATTCATCGACTGAACTGCTGGAGGATACGAGCCCAAGGCCTTCAAAATGCGCTCACAGCGCCGGGTCATCAAGCACGCGTCTGAAATCGCGATTCAGCGCGGCAACCGTTGCGTCAGGGGTGCTGGCTGGCACGGCAAATCCGTACCACTCGGGCATCTCGCCAGCCTGTGCCACGCCGGCCTGGGCGGCAGTCGGCGTTCCCGGAAGAACGCTGATCGGGTCCGTGCCGAAAAGGACGAGCGCGCGGAGCTTGCCGGAGCGCACGTGCTGGGCAACGGAGGTGGGGTTGGCCACCAGCAGCGGAATATGTCCCGCCAGCACGTCAATCACCGCGGGGCCCGCGCCTTTGTACGGCACATGCGTCAGGTCGATCCCCGCGGCGGACTTGAGCATCTCGCCCGCAAGTTGAGGACCTGATGCACTTGAGCCGTAACTGATGCGGCCGGGCTCGGCCTTTGCGAGCGCGATGAGTTCAACGAGCGACTGGGCTTTGAGCGACGGATGCGCAACCAGGACAAAGGGCTGCTGCGTCGCGCGGGTAACAGGCTTGAAATCCCGAAGCGGATCGAGTCCGCCGTCTTTGTAAAGATGTGGATTGACGGTGAAGACGCCCTGGTGTGCAAGCAGCACAGTGTGGCCGTCGCCAGGTTGCCGAGCGGCCTGAGCGCTACCAACATTGCCCTGCGCACCGGCCCGGTTGTCCACGATCATCTGCTGCCCCCACAACTGCGAAAGCCTCTCCTCGACTGCGCGACCGACCGCATCCGTACCGCCGCCAGGTGGGAAGGGAACGATCAGGGTCACGGGACGCGTAGGCGTAAACGCTGCGGGGGGCGCCGCGTTTTGCGCCTGTACAACCGGAGCGCCAAGCGCGAACAGCATCAGGGTGCGCAGAATCAGGCCAATGAAGGGCGACGTTGCGCGCGTGGGGCGGATGGTCATGGGCGTCTCCTCACTGCGGGTATGGTTGGGAATAGCGGCTCTCGAATGCCTTGATTGGGAGCCATCTTCCAAACGAACGATTCAGGAACTGAGCGTCGGTGAAATCTTTGGACCCTCTGACTTTGCCTAGGCAGGCAGGCCCGTCTACCATCCGGCTCCCACTGCTTTTTTCCACTCCACACTTCGGAGCGCTTAGCGATGAACAACAAGGAACTTTTTGACCGCGGCCTGCAGATTCGTAAAGAGGTGGTCGGCGCTGAATACGTCGAAAAGTCGCTGGCGGCGGCCGATGACTTCACACGACCGCTTCAGGATCTGGTGACTGAGTACTGCTGGGGCGCGGTCTGGGGGCGCGAGGAACTGCCGCGCAAGATTCGCAGCATGTTGAACATCGCGATGATTGGTGTGCTGAACCGTCCCCATGAGCTCAAGCTGCATGTGGCAGGCGCACTGCGTAACGGCGTGACGCGCGAAGAAATTCGCGAGGTGCTGCTTCAGGTTGGCATTTACGCGGGCGTGCCCGCAGCAATCGATGGCTTCCGCGTTGCGCGCGAAGTGCTTGATGCTGCCGACAAGAAGGCCTGAACGGCGTAATGATTGATGGATGCGCCCGCCCGCGCGTGGCTCGGCCTCGAATGGGTGGGCGCTTGCGCTGTCGCGATTACTCAGCGGTCAGATTTCTCTCTTTGATGATCTTGTCCCATTTGGCAAACTCGCTGCGCAAGAATGCGCTCGCCTGCGCGCGGCTGCTGGCCACTGCATTGAGCCCGTCGCGCTCAAGCACCTGACGCATCGCGTCGGTTCGCATCGCCTGGGCGACGCCCGTATTCAGTCTGTCGAGTAGTGCCGATGGCGTACCGGCTGGCGCCGTCAGGATGAACCAGTTGAGCGCTTCGAACCCAGACAGCGTCTCGGCGACTGCAGGGACGTCGGGCAGGGTAGACAGACGGGTCAGCCCCGTGGTGGCCAGCACCTTCAATCGGCCACTGCGCACATGAACCATCGATGAGCCCGGGTTGTCGAACATCAGGTCAACCCGGCCTGCAATCAGATCGGTGAACGCAGCGCCCGCGCCCTTGTACGGCACCTTGTTGACATTGATCTGAGCGGTGGCCGTCAGCAGTTCGGTGGCAAGTCGCTGGATTCCGCTGCTTCCAGGAAGCGGAAAGTTGATCGAGGTGCCACTGCGGGCCATCTGCATTGCCTCGGCAAAGGTGTTGGCCTTGAATCCAACCGGTGCTACCAGAACCTGCGGTGTCGAGGCGACGATCGTGATCGACTCGAAGTCTTTCAGGATGTCGTAAGGCAGCTTGTGTACGAAAGATGGCGTAATGCCAAACGCTGCCGAGCTGATCAGTAACGTCGTGCCGTCAGGCGGCGCCTTGGCAACTTCTGCTGCTCCTATTTGCCCGGTGGCGCTCGGGCGGTTTTCAACTGCCACCGATCGCTGGATGGCCTTGCTCAACTCGCCTGCCAAGGCGCGTGCAAGCACATCGACGCCGCCGCCGGCAGCAAACGGGACCACCAGCCGGATGGGGCGATCCGCCAGATCCTGGGCCCAGACGTTCGCGGCGTGCAGCGCTGCGCACGATGCGATCGCAGCGACTGCGACGCGACGATTGATGAGGTTCATGAAGGTGATTTCCTCGAAAATTGGGATTCCGACGCGATCTGCGTCGGGTCTGGAAATCGCCCCATCATGTCGCTTTGGTTTTGCAGGGGATCTCCCTGACTGTAAACGCTCGACTGCGGCCGCTTCCAATTCGATTCCGGAAACTGCCGACTCGTCAGATCGGGAGGCCTTGATTCACCTCAAAGGTCATCGGGGTAATCATTGCAAGTTGCCGCGCATGATGTTTCCTACCGCTCTGGTCAGGTTCGCACCACCAAGGGGACCCGAGTGAACACGCTTTCCACTGCGCCAACGCTTGATGCGCTTATTCGCGAAATTGATCGGTATCACTTGACCCCCGGTTGGATTCCGCGTGCCAAGCCACTGTTATGGCCCGAGATGCAATCTGCCTTCGTGCCGGCCCATTGGCGTTATGCGGATGCCCGATCGGGCATGCAGGCTGCAGGCCGACTCATCGGTACAGACCTGGCCGAGCGGCGTAACTTCGTGATGCGCAACCCGATCCCTGGCAACGATACCGCCACATTGCGAACGTTGATCTGCGCCTATCAGTCAATCCTTCCGGGCGAAAAGGCGCGGTCGCACCGTCACGCGTCGCATGCGCTCCGGGTCATTCTTGAAGCGCAAGGTGCTTTTTCTGTCGTCGACGGTGTCAAGCACCCCATGGAGTCCGGCGATATTGTTCTGACGCCTGGTGGGTGCTGGCATGGGCATGGGCACGATGGGGACGAGCAAGCCTTCTGGTTTGACGGTCTGGATGTTCCGCTGACGCATCTACTCGAGCCGATGTTCTTTGACGAGCATCCACAGGGTTTCGAACCCGTTTTGCAAGAAGACCTGCGATCGCCTAATCGCTTCGCATGGAAAGACACTTTGCAGGCGGTGTCCGAGGCCGAAATCGACCCCTGGTTCGGCGGCACTGTACAGCTCCCTGCGCCACTCATGCCAACCATTCAGCTCACGGTTCATGGTTGGCCAGCGGGGTGGCGCAACCGACCGTTTCGCCACAGCGCCAACACGATCCTCGTTGTCATGAAAGGACAGGGACGTTCGGTCATTGGCGACCACTGCTTCGACTGGCAATTTGGCGACACCTTGGCGGTACCTGCGTGGACGCGTATCGCGCATGAGTCCCACGATGACAGCGTGATGTTTGCGATGTCAGATGAGCAACTCATGCGTTGGAGTCGCTACTACCGCTTCGAGGCGCTCGACGGCGATCCCGTCTAAATCGATTCTGGAATCTGCTGGCCCGTCATCTCAGGTAACCGTTACGATTGCGCCCACACCCTGGTGGGCTGAGCGTTGGATGCCATGAGAGTCCTGAACGGAAAAGTGGCGCTGATCACCGGATCGATCGGCGGTATTGGTCTTGCCGCGGCGCATGCCTTGGCCGCGCGCGGCTGTTCGGTGATGCTCAATGGCCTCGAGGGGCCAGCGCTGGCCGAGCCCGCACTTGCCGCGTTGCGCGATCATGGCGTCACGGCGCGCTATTGCCAGGCTGATCTGGCTGACCCGCGCGCAGTTGATCGCCTGGTGTTCGAATCCGCCGCCATCAGCGGCGGGGTCGACATCCTGATCAATAACGCGGTGATCCGCCACTTCGCGCCTGTCGATGCGTTCCCTCCCGAGGCCTGGGATCGCGCGCTCGCAGTCAATATCAGCGCGCCATTTCACGCGGTGCGGGGCGTGTTACCCGGCATGCGGCAACGCGGCTGGGGGCGCATCATCAACATGACGTCGGTATACCGCGAGCGCGGCACACCGAATCGCGTGGATTACTCGACCACCAAAGCTGCTCTGGCGGGCATGACCCGAGCCGTTGCCGCCGAGGTCATGGGGCAGGGGATCACTTGTAACGCGGTAAGCCCCGGCTCTGTGCTCACGCCAAATATCGAGTCGCGCCTTCAAGCGATGATTGCCGAACGCGGCATTGACCGCGAGGCCGCGACGCGCGAGTTTCTGGCGGGCAAACAGCCGGTCGCGCGGTTTGTTCCGGCGGAGCATGTGGCGGAGCTGATCGCCTTTTGTGCAGTGATGCGGCCGCTGAGATCAACGGCGCCAATCTTCCTGTTGATCATGGATGGCTCGCGACATGACGGTCGTGAATCGTGATGGTTCGCTTAGCCGGGCACTGGCCGATGCGGTGATCGGTTGGCGCTGGGCAGACATGCCAGCGCCTGTTCAGCGCCAGACGCTGCGCTCGCTGGTGAATTTCTTCGCGTGCGCGCTTGCAGGCTACCGCGACCCGGCTGTCACAACCGCTGCGCGTGTGTTCGCGCGGCTCGGACCAGCGGGGCATTGCACACGGATTGGTAGCGGTGTTGCGACCAACGCGTTGCACGCAGCCTCGCTCAATGCCATGGCTGCCAATGTCCTTGACTTTGACGACACGCATATGCCAACGATCGCGCATCCAACGGCTCCCGTGGCGCCGGCTGCGCTTGCGCTCTCGCAAATGCGTCGCATCAGCGGAATCGAGCTGCTGGAGGCCGTTGCTGCGGGCATCGAACTTGAGTGCCGCATTGCCCTCGCAATGTCGCCCGGGCACTATTCGCGCGGATGGCATATCACCTCCACCTGTGGCGTTTTTGGCGCTGCTGCGGCCGCTGCCCGATTGGTCGGGCTCGATTCTCAGCAGACGGTGTGGGCCTTCGGCAGCGCAGCGGTTCAGGGCGCGGGGTTGGTGGAAATGCTGGGCACGATGTCCAAGAGCCTCAGCGTGGGTAATGCAGCCGCCAACGGAATGCTTTCAGTCTGGCTGGCCGAGGCGGGGTTTGCTGGTCCGCCCGCCCCGCTTGATGGCGAGCGGGGCTTTGTCCCGGTGTTCGGGCCCACCGTCAACTGGCCAGCACTCGCGGAGGGGTTGGGTGAGCGCTGGGAAATATTGGCGAATACTTTCAAACCCTATCCGTGCGGTGTGGTGCTCAACCCCGTCATCGAAGCCTGTCTGACGTTGCGCCCGTCGGTCGCAGAACGGCTCGAGCAGGTTTCGCGAATTGAATTGCGCGCGCATCCGCTGCTTCGCCAGCGCACCGATCGCCCCGGGGTCAACTCGGGAAAGCTGTCCCAGGTCAGCGCACAGCACGCGGTGGCCGCGAGCTTGTCTCGCGGGCGTGCAGGTCTTGATGAATTCAGCGATGCGGCCGTGAGTGACCCCCGTCTCAAGGCCTTCGAGCGCATGCTGAGGTTCGTCGATGATGAGTCGCTGGGCGTCGAGGCCGCCGAAGTCACCCTGTTGATGGCGGATGGTGCGCGACTGTCCCATCGGGTGGATGCCGCACATGGCAGCCTGGCATCGCCGCTCACCGATGACGAGTTGTCCGCCAAGTGCCGCGAGCTGGTTCGTTACGGTGAAAGCGGGGTTGATGCCGAGGCGCTGCTGGATGCGCTCTGGCGTCTCGAAGAGGCACCCGATGCCTCGGTGCTGCTGACGCTTGCAGCGGGGCGGCACGGATCGGTTTGAAAGGAACCCAAGCATGACCACTCAACAGACAATCGGTTTCATTGGCATTGGCGTGATGGGGCAGTCCATGTCGCTGCACCTGATCAGGGCGGGCTACGATGTGCTGGTCTTCGATGTGCGCGCCGAGGCGATGGCGGTGGCTGTCAAGGCAGGCGCTCGCGCCGCGGCAAGCGTTCGCGAGGTCTGCGATCAGGCCGCGCTGGTGTTCACCAGTCTGCCTTCGCCCAAAAGTTTTTCTGACGTGATGACAGGCGACGGGGGCGTTATCGCCGGACACGCGGTCCGTGTTGCGGTGGACACCTCAACCGTGGGGCCGCGCGCCACGCGTGCCGCGGCCGAGGCCCTGCGTGTGCGCGGTATCGAGTTGGTGGATGCGCCAGTAAGCGGTGGCGCAAGTGGCGCCGAGAAAGCCAGGCTTGCCGTGACCGTATCGGGGGCCAGCCAGGCAATCGACACCGCCATGCCGATTTTGAAGCGGTTTGGAAAGCCGACCGTGGTGGGCGCTGAGCCTGGTCAGGCACAGCTGCTCAAGCTGCTGAACAACATGTTGTCGTCGACCGCGTTCGCGGTGACCGCTGAGGCCTTTGTGGCTGGCGTCAAGGGTGGACTTGACCCCAAGCTGATGCTCGATGTGCTCAACATCAGTAGCGGCCGCAGTGCCGCTTCGCAGGAAAAATTTGTTCGTCAGGTGCTGCCGCGCACCTTCGATTTCGGCTTCCCGATTGCGGGGGTCTGCAAGGACATCGGCCTTGCTGTTGAAGAATGCGAAGCGTTGGGTGTGCCGATGTGGATTGGTCAGCAATCGCGCCAACTCTGGAACTTTGCGTTGAAGCAGGGCGCTGGTCATCGGGACATGACCGACATGGTGCGGTTGATGGAGGCGTGGGCAGGCGCGGAGCCGCCCGAGCCGGTGCCCGCTGAATCAGCCGCGCCTTCCGCAGCGGGTTGACGACAGCGACTCGGCCCAGGTGCGCTTTAATCAGCCCAGCGTAATCCCGGTGCGCTGAATGACCGGCCCCCAGCGTCGCGCCTCGTCTGCCATCAGCCGCGACAGATCTTGGGGGCTGCCGCCAGTGGGCGTCATGCCCTGACCCATCAGTTTTTCCGAGATTGCCGAATCGCGCAGTGCGTCATTGAATTCGCGATTGAGCCGCTCGACGACAGCCGTGGGCGTACCCGCCGGTCCAACGATTGCGTTCCAGGCGATCGCCTCGAAATCTTTGAGCTCTGGCAGCCCGGATTCTGCGAGGGTTGGCAGGTCTGGAAGCGGCCGGTACCGGGCGCGGCTGGTGACAGCCAGCATGCGAACGCGACCGGCCTGCACATGCGGCAGCAAGGCGGGCGCAACGGTCATGATCATTTGGGTGTCGCCGCTTGCCACTGACAGCGCCGAAGGCGGCGAGCCGTTGTAAGGAATGTGCAGCGCGAAGGTTCCAGTGGCCACCTTCAGCAGCTCCATCGACAGGTGCGATGAACTGCCGTTGCCGATCGAGGCAAAGGCCGCCTTGCCCACGTTGGCCCGAAGCCATTGCACCAGTTCGACCACCGAGTTCACGGGTAGCTTGGCATTGACCGCCAGCACGTTGGGCTGGCTGGTGGTCATGAGGATGGGTGCAAAGTCTTCCGGTAACCGGTAAGGCATCTTCTGATAGAGAAACGGTGCGAAGGCCAGGGGGCCGTTGAAGCTGATCCCGAAGGTATGACCATCGGTTGCCTTGGCAATGGCGTCGGTGCCGATGAGCCCAGCCGCGCCGGGTCGGTTGTCAACGACGATAGGTTGCCCCAGGCGCGCGCCCAGTCGTTCGCTGGTGGCCCGAATGATGAGATCGAGCGAACTGCCCGGGCCGGTGGGTACGATCATGCGAACCGGACGGGCGGGCCAGGATCCCTGTGCGCGGGTTGCGGTCGCCCCCAGGGCGGCTGATGCAGCCGCCAGGCGCAGAATGGATCGACGCTTCATGGAATAAACCTCCGGGTCCGTTGAGAAGTGAGAACCTAACACAGGGCGTCGCACGCTGTGCTGGGGCGACCGCTCGCCCGTATGCTTTCCCAACCGGAGCCTAAAGAGTACATTTTCGCGTTCTCGCGGCAGCGGGTGACGCGAGAGGGGTTATTGATCATCAGGCGCTGCCCCTCGAACACTTCATAAGACGGAGGTCCTGATGGATCTGAAACTACACGGCAAGACCGCCCTGGTGACTGGCGCAAGCGCCGGGATCGGTGCGGCAATCGCCAAAGCCTTGGCTGCAGAAGGCGTTCGGGTAGCGATCAGTGCGCGTCGCCTCGACAAGCTCAACGAAACAGCGGCGGCCATCAAGGCAGCTGGCGGACCTGATCCGGTCGTGCTCGAGTCCGATCTTTATGCGA
>Ga0194122_10006461_pt1 | contig 10562 bp, 6 predicted proteins | sample TA2MahCa10mmetaG_FD_155487 | JGI IMG/M metagenome (GOLD analysis project Ga0194122, IMG submission 155487) | Freshwater microbial communities from Lake Tanganyika, Tanzania - TA2015021 Mahale Deep Cast 10m | ecosystem: Environmental > Aquatic > Freshwater > Lake | place: Tanzania: Lake...
TCGACATGCGTGTCCCAGCCAGCGTTAAGTTGACCGAACTCGTCCCAGACGACAGTCACGAATCGGCAACCCGCCTCGACCAAGCGACGAGCTTGCAGCGTCGACTGGCCGAACAGTGTCATGCCGTACTCGTCGCGCAACTTTGCGGGTTCTTGTTCAAGATCGAACGCCGCTCGAATCGCTCGCGAGTCGAGCAGTGAGAATGCCAACTCTCGCTTTTGATCCAGTACTGATCGACCTGCCTGCTGATCGAGATTTCGCCGCAACGTCTCCAACTGGTCGAGCAGCGTGCGGCGTCGGTTGAGCCGGTCCAATGAAAAATCGTTCGGCAAGTCGGCTTCGGCTGCGATTAAGAAGCGGCAGTCGCGCCGCACGCCGAGATACGGATCGCGAAACTCCGTGGCCGGTCCGTGTGACCGCCGTACCGCGCTGCGAGTCGCCTCGCCACGGAACTCGGTCCAGATTGGATCGAAGCGACTGCCGAGATACATCGCCGACGGCGGCGTGTATCTCGCGGCCGAGCGGCGACTGCTAAGCAGAAACGGCAGCATCAGGTTGTCGGGAATCGCACCATGCGGCTTCGGCCCGCGCCGCTGTTGATCGAAGTAGTTCACGACCGATCCCAAGAACGGCTGATGCTGCGGATGTCCCAGCGTCTCTTCCAGTGGAATGCTTCCTTCCGGCGAACCGGTCGTCGCGTATTGCATTCCGTGAAAATTCCACGGATGAGTCAGTGAGCGAACTACGGTGACGCGATCCATGACCTGGGCCATGTTCGGCAAGTGCTCACACAGATGCAGCCCCGGTAGCGTCGAGTCAATTGACTGGAGCTTGCCGCGAATCTCGATCGGAGCTTGCGGCTTCATGTCCAGCGTTTCGAGATGACTCGGTCCGCCGAACAGGTACAGCAGAATGACATTCTTCGCGCGGCCGAATCCTGGCAGTACCGTTTCGGGAAGTTTCTCCGTCGGCTCCGCGCCCGCCAGTGACGGCAACAGAGCGGGTCCTCCGACACCGCAGAGGCTTAATCCGCCGACCGACAGTAGATCGCGACGAGTCACGCCGTTGCACAGCCGCTTCGGTCCACCCAAAACTTGGAACATTGCCGCCTCCCGGAGTCGCCGCTGAAACGGCCTGAGCATATCTGTCGGCGAACGTCTCGCCAACACTTTGGTGATTGGCAGACATCACCGCTTGCATCGCGGGGTGAAATGCGTCAATTGTGGTGGGTCGATGTGACGCGAATCACGGGAGTCTCTCATGTCCGAGCAATGCCCATTCTCACGACGGCAGTTATTGCGACGCTGCGGAACCGGCTTCGGGACGCTCGGACTCGGAGCCTTGCTCAGCGAGCAGGATCGATTTGTCGCGGACGAAGCAGTCGCGCCGCTCGCCCCAAAGCGACCGCATTTCGAGGCGCGAGCCAAACATGTCGTGCATCTTTTCATGAACGGCGGGCCGTCGCATGTCGACACGTTCGATCCGAAGCCAAAGCTCTCTGAGTGGCATGGCAAGTCGCTGCTGACGGGAAATCTGCGAACCGAACGGAAAACCGGCGCGGCGATGCGGTCGCCGTTTGAGTTTCGACGCTACGGCCAATCGGGGATCGAAGTCAGCGATCTGTTCTGGCAGACGGCGCTCAACCACGTCGACGACATCGCCGTCATTCGCTCGATGCAGGCGGAGGTTCCCAATCACGAGTCGTCGCTGATGCTGATGAACTGCGGCGATGGCCGGTTGCCTCGACCCAGTTTCGGCTCGTGGTTGACCTACGGGCTGGGCTCTGACAATCAAAGCCTGCCGGGCTTCATCGTCATGTGTCCTGGCGGCTATCCGATTGTCTCGACACAGAACTGGAGATCGGCGTTCTTGCCGGGAGCATTTCAAGGAACGTACCTCGACACGCAGCACACCGAGGTCACCAAGCTGCTGGCCAACATTCGCAACTCGAAGCTGTCGCTCCACGAGCAACGGCGGCAGCTCGACTTCGTGCGGAAGCTCAACGAGCAGCACAAATCGCAAAGGCCGGAAGAGGCGGCGTTGGAGGCACGCATCCAATCATTTGAGCTCGCGTTTCGGATGCAGACCGAGGCGGCCGACGTGTTCGACATCTCGAAAGAACCCGAATCGGTTCGGCTGATGTACGGGTCGGGGACTCACGGCCGGCAGTTGCTGATCACTCGCCGCTTGATCGAGCGTGGCGTGCGATTCGTCCAAGTGTGGAGCGGGGCAGGGCAGCCGTGGGACAACCACGATAACCTTGAAGCCCAGCACAAGAAGCTCTCGGCCGATTGGGACGGCCCGATCTCGGCATTCATGAGCGACCTCAAGCAGCGTGGTTTGTTCGACGAGACGCTGATCCAATGGGGCGGCGAGTTCGGAAGGACGCCGGTGGCCGAGTTACCCGCGCTCAACGGCCGCGATCACAACCACTACGGATTCACCTGCTGGCTGGCCGGCGGCGGCGTGCGTGGTGGGCAAGTGTACGGAGCGACCGATGAGTTCGGTTTCCAAGCGGTCGAGAATCCCGTCTCGGTTCACGACCTGCATGCGACGATGCTGCGTCTGCTCGGATTCGACCACGAACGCCTGACGTACCGCTACGCCGGCCGCGATTTTCGCTTGACCGACGTGCATGGGCGAGTGGTCAACGAGCTGATCGCGTGAGGAAAATGACGAATCGGAAAGTATCGAATGAGGAGGGAAGCTTAAACGACGAATGGCCAAGTGCCATCGCAACTGCAGAGCGAATTCGTCATTCGTGCTTCGTCAGTCACTTCAGCGAATCGCGAATCGCTTCGACTCGCGGCAAATTGATGTTGGGGGGCTGGAACTTGACCAGCCAGTCGGCATCGGCGCGGGCCTGGTCGAGCCGTTTGGTGAAGGCTCCGATTTCGAGCCGCATCGCCCGGTAGTCACCGTCTTCAGGGTTCAGCGTCAGGATCGTGTCGACGTAGCGGTACATCGACTCGGCGTCCTTTTCGTCCTGAGCGCGTCGCAGCAGGTTGCTCAGCATCCGGATCAGGATGTCACGGGGCTTGGCGGTTGCGAAGTGTTCTTCGCGAGCGGGGCGGCCGCTGTTTTTAAAAACCCGCTCTTCGGCTTCTTTTCGAGTCAGCGCGATTCCCCCGTCGAAGACGTCGATGATTTGTGATTCTCCCTCTTTGGGTTCGTACCGAGCGACAAACTGACCCGGTAGGCCGACTCCGACAAGGTTCAAGCCGACTCGGCGACCGAGTTCGATGTACAAGACCGAGAGAGTGATCGGCATCCCCTCCCGATCGTCGATGACCTCGTTGAGATGGTTGTTCGAGCGGGCGTAGTAGTTCAGTCGGCCGCCATGAAAGCCGAGTTCCTCGAAAAAGAATTTCTTGAGTGCGGCGAGCTTCGCGGCGTCATCGGCATCGGCATCGGCCGTGAACATTTTCTTCAGGTCCAACGCAAGGTCGTCGATCGCGTGACAGTAGTCCGCGACGACGAGTTCCTCGTTGTCGAGCGCAGCGATCCAGAGTGCGGCGGCCAGCAGGTCGATCTTGGCGTCCTCTTTGCCTTCGACGAGCGAACGCAACTCAGCCTGCACCTTTTTGACGTGCACGTCGCCAGCGAGCTGCCGCAGCCGCTCAGCCTGTTGTTCAAGTTCTTTGGCCTTCTCACGCAACACAGTGCTGGCGACTGCGCCATCGGGAGTGAGTTGCTTGAGCACCTCCTCGGCCGCTGCCTGCTTCGGCGAAATGTCCTTGACGAGATCACCGATTCGCCTGGTCGTCTCTGAGGTAACCTTCTGCGAGTCGAGTTCGGTCGAGATGCGGAAGCTGCGGAACTCGGCTTCGGTGTGCCGAAACTTTGCGAGGCCGACTTGTCCGCCAGACAGCACGTCATCCGTCGATTCGATGACCTGCGTACCGTTGACGAAGCAGATCATCCGGTCCTTCTCCACGCGGACCTTGATCTCGTTCCATTCGTTGGGCCGATACTCGTCGGTGCGGATCTCTTTGAGAACCTGCCAATCGGTCACCACCGGGCCGTCGAAGCGGCTGAGCCGGAATCCGCCGCTGCTCGGATAAAATCCGTAGTGTTTGTCATTGCCGTCGGCATGAAACACGAGGCCCGCCGCTCCGTCTTCGGGCGAGAACTTCACGTTGACCGAAACCTCGAATGGCTTTTCCGGCACCGCTTGCTTCGACAGGCACAATGATCGTCCGCCGAAGCCTTGCCCCAGGCCTTCGACCGCGATGCGGCCGGCTCGCTGACGCCAGCGTGCTCCGAACAGCGGCGTCCAATCGCGCGGATTGAGTTGCCCGATCGTCAGCCAGCGCGACATCAGTACCGGATTCGGTTTCTCCAGCAGTGGCTTCAGCGAGTTCACGGAGATCGCGAAGCCCAGGTTGTCGGTCACGAGCGACTTGAGCGTAATGATGCCGAGCACTTTCCCGTTGCGATCGACGAGTGGCCCGCCGCTGTTTCCCTGCTCGATTGGCATCGCCAGTTGCAGCATGGACCGGCCGTCGATCTCCCGTTGGCCACTGACGATCCCCTCGACCACGCTGTGCTTCAAGCCGCGCGGGTTGCCCATCGCCACGACCGGCTGTCCGTCCTTCGCCTTCGTCGCGTCACCCAGTTCAAGCGGCTTAAGCCCCTTCTGATCGATCTTCACGACGGCCAAATCCAGTTGTCGATCCGATGCTCGAATCTCGATGACGTCACGCTTGGTCCCATCCGCGAACTGCACCGAGATCGGCCGTCCTTCACCGATGACGTGAAAGTTCGTCGCGATCAATCCGTCCTCGCTGACAACGAATCCGGTGCCGAGTCCCTCTTGCTTGCCATCTCGGCCGGTGAACGTGATGACCACGATTGACGGCTTGAGTTCAGCGACAAGATCGGCAGTTGTGCGGTCTTCTGCAAAGCCACTCCATGGAACAAAGGCGAAAACGAATGCCAGCATCAGCAGATCACGTGAGAACATCAGTTCGCCTTTCTGGTGCCCAGTAATAGGATCATGGCTTTCAGGCCACGGCTCACTTAGCCGCCACTTTGTAAATCCGCACGGCGTTGTCGTGGAACAGTTTCTTTTGCCAATCGAGCGGTTTGTCTTTCACGATTTCCTTGAGCGCAGCAATCCAATCGGCCAGCGGAGCGGTCAGTGTGCAGACAGGCCAGTCGCCGCCAAAGAAGCAACGATCGATGCCGAAGGTGTCGATACAAAGGAAAATGACTTCGGCCAGGTCGGAGGGCTTCCAGGCGTTCGGCTTGGCAGTCGCGACGATCCCGGAGATCTTGCAGTAGGTGTTCTCGCGGGCGGCTGCGGCTTTCATTCCCTTCAGCCATGCTTCGCGGAGAGCCTTGTCATCGGACTGAGCCGGCATATTGCCGCAGTGATCGACGACCAGTGTTGTCTTGGGGCATAGCTCGCCCAGCTTGGCTCCGTCACCGATCTCAGCGGGTCGCATGCAGAGATCGAAACTCTTGCCCATGTCACCGAGCCGTTTGACGTTGTCGACGAACGTCTTTTCAAGGCACATCCCTTGCGGCCGATCCGGATCGTGCAGCACGGTACGGACGCCGTTGATCCGATTGTTAGTTGCGAACGGCTGCATGTACTTCGCAAACTCGGCCGACTGCGGCGAGCCTCCGATGATCGCACCGCACATCGGGTTGTCCTTCTTGCCGCAGAGGTCGAGGACGTATTCCGCCTCGGCGGTCTGCTGCGACGGATCGACGTTGACCTCCATGTAGACCGTCTTCGTGACTTTGTGCGGGCCGAGCAGTTTTAAGTAGTCGGACATCAGGAAGCTGTGTCTGAGCGAATCGACGCCGTCTCCTTTCAGCCACGGCAATTTGAACTTGGTCAAATCCCACAGATGTTGATGCGTGTCGCAGATCGCCAAGTCATTCTGATTCACGGTACCCTCTTTCTTCGGAGCCGCCCGTAAGAGTTGCTGTTGTTTGGCTTTCTCCTGAGCCACCAGTGACGTGGCTGAACCGGCGACGGCGACACTTGCGGCGGCGGACAGAAAATTTCGTCGAGTCAATTCGGACATGGCAATCTCCAGCAGTGAGTGGTTCGTGGACGGAGGAAATATCGTAACGGCGACGTCCGTGCGCTCAATCCTGGCCCGGCGAAGCCAGTTCGCGTTCGACGCGAGCGAAGACCTCGTTGAGCCTGTTCGTGGCGTCGAGCAGCATCTTGACCAGCGGGTCGAGCGGCGCGAGGTGGTTGTCCTCGAAGTTCTGAGCGTTGTCGTCTTTCCAATGCTCTTTGGTCAGCTCCCACGCCTGAATTAATTCGACGTGAGCTTTGTAGAGCTTGGTGCTATCAACGGAGAGATCGGCGACTCGCATGGCTTCGAGAGGGGTGAGGGGTTAGGGATTAGTGACTGGGGGCGGAACTGGCTCTTCGGCGGCAGATTCAATTTCGGCGTAGGCCTCGATGGCCAGGATCATTCGTTCGAGCGTGGCGATCGTCTTGGCGAAATCCGCTTCGATGTAGCGCTGTAAGCCGCCGCGACGGCCGTCGAACTCGTCGATTTCGTGCCGCACCAACGAGCACCAGCGAGCACAAGCCTCGACCTTCTCTTGGGCCGTCTCCAGACGCTTTTTGGCGGCTTCCAATGCCAGCTTTTCTTCGTAGCAAGTGGGTCGATGGTCGCCGACCGTGCGCATCTTGCACTTTTCCAAATCGGCGCGTGCTTGCGCGATGACGTCAAAACTGCGGAGCATGTACTGCTTCCAAAAGTTTGGCCGGTCGTGCTCGACCCAATCGAGAAATCCGATCGTCTGCTGCTGCAATGACGCTGTGACATCCATCGCGACTCCCGCGAACTCCAGCAGTTTCACTCGAAAGGCTCGCATGGCATCGAGTGAACGGACATTGGCTTGCGACATGAAGCACCGCAGAAAGGACGAAGGACCAAAGACCCAATGACGGAAGAATAACAAGTGTCGAAGCTCAAATGACGGTATTCGTCATTCGAAAGTCGTCATTCCTTCGTCATCGGACGCTTCGTCATCTGTCATTCGCAACGACACCGGATCGATGAGTACCTGGCACTCCGGCAGGCTGTCGAGGAACAGTTGGCCGTAGCGTTTTGTGCGAATGCGGGGGTCGAGGATGACCACTTGGCCCGTGTCGCTGCTGCGGCGGATCAGGCGGCCGAAGCCTTGCTTGAGTTTGATGATCGCTTCGGGAAGCGAGTACTCGAAGAACGGTTTGCCGCCGCGAGCTTCGATCGCTTCCATCCGAGCTTCTTGCAGCGGATGGTCGGGGACGGCGAACGGCAGCTTGGTGATGATCACGTTTTGCAGAGCGTCGCCGGGGACGTCGACTCCCTGCCAGAAACTGTCGGCCCCGAACAGAACCGCTCGCGGGTCGTTGCGAAACTTGTCGAGCAGCATCGTTCTTTGCAGCCCGGCACCTTGGCAGAGCAGCGTGTAGTTGTGCTCGGCGAACCATGGTGTCAGCCGATTCGCGCAGGATTGCAACAGCTTGTAGCTGGTGAAGAGCACAAAGGCTCGGCCGGAGGTTGTATCGACGTGTTGTTTGATCTTCTCGCAGAGTTCGGTTTCGAACTCAGCAGGCAGGTCATTTGGATCGGGCATGCGGCCGTGCAGGATCAATTTGGCTTGTCGCCGGAAGTCGAAGGGGCTGCCGAGCTTTTTCTCCAGCGACTTCGTCAGGCCGATCCGGGCCTTCGCGTAATCGAAGTTTTCGCGGCCGGTCGAGAGGGTCGCGCTGGTCAGGATCACGGTCGGGATCTTCGCGAACAGTTCGTCGCGGAGGACGGGGCCGACATCGATTGGACAGCTGATTAACTTCGTGTTCTTGAATTTTCCGGTGTTCCTTTCGGTCCAGTAGACCGAGCCTTCGACTTCTTGCCGTACCCAGCTTTGCAGGCTGATGCCAAGCTGCGTGCATCGAGTCGCGGCGGCGGTGTATTCGAGCTTGTCACCCTCCTTCGACAGAGTGGCACCGTAATTGTTGAGTTGCTTGGCCAATTCGAACAGTTTTGGCGAGACGTTGTTCTCGAAGGTTGGCGGTGTGCGGAGCCGGCCGTTGCTGCCGCTGAATTTCGATTGGAAGAACTCCAACTCCGAAAAAAATTCGGTGACCTTGTGCCGTGTTTCGTGGACCGCCAATTGGGATTTCAGCAACGCGCGCGGGGCGAACAGCCCCTTCATCTGGCGATCGTTCCAGAGTTTGTTGAGTTGGTAGTTGATCTGTCCGCTGCTGATCGAGAGTCCCAGATGATCGCCGGCAACCGCTTCGACCGTGTGGGCCTCGTCGAGCACCGCAATGTCGTAATCTGGCAGGATGTTCCCTCCCTCGCGGCGCACGGCGAGGTCCGAGAAGAACAACGCGTGATTGACGACGAGGATGTCAGCGTTCCAGACTCGGCTGCGAGCCTTGAAGTAGTGGCAGTCTTTGAAGGTCGGACATTTCTTGCCCAGGCAGTTGTCGCCATCACTGACGACTTCGTCCCACACGGGGCCGAGCGGTTTGAATGCCAAATCCTGCAAGCTTCCTTCGGTCGTCTTCGGTGCCCACTCGCCAAGTTGGCGCAGTTGCTCGGACTCTTGCGGATCACCGAACAGGATCGGTCCCCGCTCGAGGGCCAGTTTCATACGTCGCAGGCTAATGTAATTCGACCGGCCTTTGACCAGTACCGTCGAGAACTCCACGGGCAGTACGGCTTTCAAGAACGGGATGTCGCGCGTAAAGATCTGCTCTTGCAGCGCGATCGTGTGCGTCGAGATAACGACTCGACGCCGCTTGTCTTTTTTCGCGGCGGCACTGAACGGGACCGAGTTCGGTCCCCCATCATCATCGTCATCGACATCTCGGCGAGCCGCCGGCGATTCCTTGGCAGTTTTTGATTGCGCTTCGGCGAGCGCCAGGATGGCTGGAACGAGGTAAGCGAAGCTTTTGCCAACGCCTGTACCGGCTTCGACGATCAAGTGTGACTGTGTGCGGATGGCTCGCTCGACCGACTGTGCCATCTCCAACTGCTGTGGGCGAGACTCATAAGTCGGCAGCCGCCGCGCGATGTGTCCCTCATCGCCGAGGATCGAACTTACGTCAAGGCTCACGGCAGCCTCTGGAAACCGACAATACAAATATCGTCGCTCTGTGGGCGGCCCTCGACGAACGCTTCGACATCGTCAACCACGACTTTGACGGTCTCGTTGATATTTTGCGGAGCTTTGGCGAACACGCCGCTCAGACGCTGGTTGCCGTAGATCTCTTTCTGTGTCCGAATCGCCTCGGTCACGCCATCAGTGAAAACCAGCCAGGATTCACCGGGACTCAGGTCAAACGTCGAAACTTGAAACTTCTGATCAGCCAAAATTCCCAGTGGCATTCCCGATTCGGCCTGTCCGATTGATTCGACCTTTCCGGTAGCGCCATCGCGACGCAACGGTGCTAGGTGTCCGGCGTTGATCAACGTCAGTCGATGATTCTTCGGATCGATGACCATGATCAAGCAGGTGATGAATCGGTGACCCAATCCACTGACGGAGATTTCCGCATTCAAGCCGGTCATCGCGGTCGCCAAGTCGGGTTGGCTAATCAAGTGATAGCGGACCGACGAATACAGTCGAGCCATCAGCAATGCGGCGGGAACCCCTTTTCCAGCAACGTCCGCCAAGGACAGCGCAACGCAGCCGCTCGGCAGTTCGATGTAGTCGAAGTAGTCGCCGCCAACGCGCTGCGCGGGTTCGTAATAATCGGAGAACTCATATCCCGGCAGTTTGGGCCGCGCGTGAGGCAAGAAACCGAGTTGCACCTGTGTGGCGAACTCCAGATCGCGTTCCAGGTCGCGCTTTTTGACCGCTTGGTGGTACAGATGCGCGTTTTCGACGGACAAGGCGACTTGCATAGCCACGCTGATGAGCAGGTCCAAGTCTTCGTCGCGGAATTGTGCGCCAACGTCGTTGGTGGTGATTTGAATGACTCCCAACGGTCCCAACTCTCGGGAAACCAAGGGAGCGCAGATCATCGAACGAATTCGCAACGACGAGAGACTCTCGCTCGCTCGAAAGCGGCTGTCCTCGAGAGCGTTCTCGCTCAGAATGCCTTCGCTGGTTTCCAAGGCCTTACGCACGATGGTCATGCTGACGTGGACTTGATCGTCCGCTTCGGTCTTGCGCCGCGTCTTGGTGGCTTTGACGACCAGCTTCTTCTTCTCCTCTTCGCGGAGCATGATGAAGCCTTCGTCCGCCTGTTGGAAAATTCGGAACAAGGTTTCGAGCGTCTTGTCCAAAACTTGATCGAGTCCCAGCGAGCCCGCGAGGACTTTGGTGATTTCCAAAATCGCCTTGAGCTTCATCTCCGGCTTTACGCTCAGTCGCAAGTCGGACGACGAACTGCCGGCGTCGAGCGTGCTGATGATTGACGAGTGATCTTCCTCATCAAACTCGTCATCCGTGTTCACTACTCGGGTATCGGTTTGCGGCACGCCCTGATCATGGATTTCTTCGAGCGGTGATCGGGGCCCGACCTTGATCCCTTCGTCTCCGACGATCGCGCCCGGTTTCAGCAGATTGCTGTCGGTCGGAGCCAC
>Ga0194122_10006467_pt1 | contig 10559 bp, 2 predicted proteins | sample TA2MahCa10mmetaG_FD_155487 | JGI IMG/M metagenome (GOLD analysis project Ga0194122, IMG submission 155487) | Freshwater microbial communities from Lake Tanganyika, Tanzania - TA2015021 Mahale Deep Cast 10m | ecosystem: Environmental > Aquatic > Freshwater > Lake | place: Tanzania: Lake...
GGGCTTCTCCCTAAAGCGGGGAGGCGCGCGGGGAGGCGCGCGGGGAGGCGCGCCGCTCACGCGCCCAAAAGCGCCCTTCGTTCATAATTCTTCTTGAGTCAGTGCGCGCCTGTATTATGCTCAGAGCGCTACACTTAGAGCACACATCAGACGCCAAAAGCCGCGCGCCCCAACGCCGCTCAGCCCCGCGCGGGCGACCCCCCAGCACCTCCTCGCCCGCCACGCCCCCTTCACTCATCGGCCGCCACCTCCCACGCGCCACAAGGTCATCGCCATGTCCATCAGGCAAACACTCGCGCTCTCGCTCGGGGCCCTCTGTCTCGCGCTCTGCGTGCCGGCGCGCGCCGCGCTCGCAGACGACGACATCGTCTTGGTGCCTTTCGCCCCCAACAACCTCGAGCTGCCGCACCCCGTGCACGAGAACGCGCGCATCACCCTCAAGGGCATCGTGCGCAACGCCTCTTGCGGCTCGTATCGTGTGATCTGGGACACCGACCGCGACGGCGCCTTTGAGACCGACGGCCAGGACGCCATGCGGAGCGCCTCGCCGTGGAACGGCACGCTCTACGACATCAGCGTCTACTACGAGGTCCCCGACGTCCCGGGGACCGCCGACCAGCGGTGGCCCATCAACGTGCAGGTCTACAACAACTGCACGGGCAAGGAGTCCCTCGCCACCTATAAGCTCTTTGTGTACAACTGGAGCCCCACCCCCGACCCGCGCGCCTGGAAGAAGGACCAGATCGACGTGATGTCGCAGGTGGCCATCCAGGAGAGCCTCTGGTACCTGCACCGGCGCATGGTGCGGAGCGGCACCAACGCGCAGATGACGGGCTACCCGGCCTCTGGGGGCAACACCTTCGCCGGCGCCGCCCTCGCCGCGTGGGCGTTCTCCATCAACGGCCACGGCCCCGCCTTCCCCGCCGCGGGCTACAACACCTACGGCTTCACGATGCCCGACAACTGGTCCGCCACCAACAAGTACCGCTGGGACTCCAACCCCTACGCGGAGACGGTGGCGCGCATCGTGAACCAGGTTCTCGCCAACGGCACCGGCTGGGTGGGGATCAACGGCGCGGACGAGAGCAGCGAGTGCGGCGTGGATGTCCTGTCGACTGGCTCTTACCGCACGCGTAACTGCAACCGCCTCCCCGGCACCACCAACAACAGCGGCGCCTATACCAACGGCGCGAGCAACAACGTCTACTACCATGGCGTCTCCACCAGCGCCCTCGCCTCCGTCCTCCCCAGCCTCGTGGGCACCCCGCTGCAGACGGGCGGCCTGGCGGGCATGCGGTGGGAGAACTTTATTCAAGAGCTCACCGACTACATGGGCTACATGCAGATCGACGGCGGCTGCGCGGACGGTGGGTGGTACTACAGCGCCTTTGACGGCGGCGGCGACTGCATCTACATGGACGCCTCCACGGCGCAGTGGGCCTACATCGGCCTTGAGAGCGCCGAGGTGCTCGGGCGCCCCTTTGGCGTGATCGTCACCAACCGCCACAAGTACCGCAGCGCCTACGCGGCGGTGGCGAACCTCAACAACAACGGCGCCGCGCAGTACAGGACCTCTGGGCATGGCACCAACAACCTCATGCTGACGGGTGGCTCGATACTGGTCGCGCGTTGGCTCGAGTTTGACAAGCTGCCCACCTCCGGCGGCGCCAACAACGCCACCCCCTTCCCTTACTCCGGCTACCGCGTCAACGACTACCGCCAGGCGATGTCGAAGATGCGCAGCTTCACCAGCAATAACTGGACCTCCACCACCGTGGCGCCCTACTACAACGGCGGCCTTTTTTGGTCCACAGGGAGCTACCTCTGCGGCAACACCTCGTCGGTGTACCGCTGGTCGGGGTCGGGCTGCGGCAACCTCTACGCCATCTACTCGCACCAGAAGGCCTACCGCACAGGAATCCCCGAGGAGCTCTCGCCGCGCGTGCTGGACGGCTTCACCTGGGACCAGCAGTTCGCCATCTCCACCATGCGCGCGCAGTACCGCGACCGTGGGGATTTTGACAACGGCAACTGGGGCTACATCCACGACTGCGACGTGGGGAGCATGATCAACTGCAACTACGGCGGCGTGTCGTTCTCCACCGCCGTGGGCGTGCTCATCCTCACCCCCACGCTCTTTAACCCCAAGCCCGTCGCCCTCGCCAGCATCACCCCCGCCGTGGTCTATGAGGGCTGCTCCAACAGCAACGCCAGCACCCTCACCTTTAACCACAGCGCCTCCTTCCACCCCAGCCCCGACGCGCGGATCGTGGCGTACCAATGGGATGTGGACAAGTCGGCCAACGGCGGCGGGCTGTGGTGGAACACCCCCGGGGCGCGCGCGGATTTTGAGGTTGGCGCCACCCACACCACCGCCGGCGGGCAGGTGATCCCGGGGGCGAGCGTGCCCTTTATTTACTCGTATCAGCGGAGCGGCAGCTACGTCGCCACCCTCCGGGTGGTGGACAGCACGAACCAAGAGAAGCTCACCGAGCTGCCCGTGACGGTGCTGCCGGTGCCCAACGAGGCGCCGTCGGTGAACCACGGCGGGCCCTATATCCTCGAGGCGGGTGACGCCCTGACGCTGCGCGGCAGCGCCTCCGACAACAACGCCGGCTGCGGCGACACGCTCTCGGTGGCGTGGGACCTCGACGGCGACAACGCCTTCAACGACCTCAGCGCCGCCGCCGGCACGATCCCCTGGTCCAAGTTCAGCGCCTTCCAGTACGGGCGCGCCTACAACATCAAGCTCCGCGCCCGCGATTCCGCCGGCGCGGAGGTGTCCACCATCACGCAGCTCACCATCTACCCCAAGGAGCCCGTGGCGGTGGCCACCGCCGTGCCCAACCCCGCGCAGTGCCAGCAGGAGATCTCCTTCAGCGGCGCCAACAGCTTCCACCTCAACCCCAACCGCCGCATCACGCAGTACGCCTGGGACGTCGACGCCAACCTCAACCCCGGCGTGGACGGCGGCGGGGTGCGGTTCGCGTACGCGTACCCCCGCTTTGGCACCTATGACGTGACGCTCAAGGTCACCGACGACCTCGGGCGCTCGCACACGGTGTCGGGGCTCAAGGTGAACGTGAATCAGGGCAACAGCGCGCCCGTGGCGCGCGTGGCGGCGGCGCGCGTGACGCGCATTGAGCTGCAGGACATCGTCCTCGACGCCTCCCCCTCGTATGACGCCAACGCCAACTGCGGCGACGCGATCACCCGCTACGAGTGGGACCTCGACGGCGACGGCCGGTTTGGGGGGGCGAGGGACGTGACCACGCAGCAGTCGCGCGTGGTGCTCCCCTGGGCGGACGCGAGCGTCCGCCTCGGCTGGAACGGCGTGGACCTCAGCCTCCAGCGCCGCCTCACGGCGCGCGTCACCGACACCTTTGGCGCGCAGTCCACGGCGCAGGTGGAGCTCACCGTCTATAAGGCCGACCCCGTGGCGCGCTTTGACCAGCGCCCCTCCCCCGCCCCCATCGACCTGCAGACGGGCCTCGTGCAGGTGACGCTCGACGCGCGCGAGAGCTACTCGCCCATCCCCACGGGCGCCATCACCAACTATGAGTGGGATTTTGACTGCGCCGACAACGCGCCGCAGTTCGTGGACGCGGTGGGGCAGCCGGTGGTCACCTACCGCCGCATCTTTGAGAACGTCTCCCCCAACAGCGTGCCCCGCCCGCTCGTGTGCCTGCGCGTCACCGACCACCGCGGCACCAAGGTCTGGATCCAGAAGCCGATTCTCTACGGCGTGGGCGACGTGCCCCCCACGGCGGACGCCGACCCCTCGGACTCCCCCGAGGTGGGTTATCACGTGCTCTTGGGCGGCGACCTCCGCCTGAGCGGGGCGCAGTCGATCGAGCCCAACAAGGATGATTTTATCAAGTTCTATCGCTGGCGCGTCAACTACAGCGCCAACGAGAACCCCGACACGCTCGTCAACTGGGACGTGGTGGCGCGCGACGACAACGGCGATGGGCTCGAGGCGGTGAGCGCGGTGACGGCGGCGCGCCTCGCGCAGCTCGGCGTGGGCGCCCTCGGCACCTATCCGCTCGTGATGGAGGTGGAGGACACCACCTTCCTCAGCGCCCGCGACCGCTCCACTCTCACCGTCCACCCCGTCAACCCGGTCGCCTCCGCCGTGGTGGATCCCACCGTCGCCGCCTGCGGGCAGCGCCTCACCCTCGACGCGAGCGCCTCGGGGCACTCGCACCCCTTCATCGACATCGTGGAGTGGGCGTGGGACATGAACAACAACGGCAGCTTTAATGACGCCGTGGATGCGCGCGGCGAGCGCACCACGGTGACGGCGAGCCAGTTCACCTTCAACGGGCCCGTCCCCGTGATGCTCCGCGTCACCGACAGCGAGGGGCACCAGGCCACCACGCAGGTGAATCTCGCGGTGACGCAGGGCAACAGCGCCCCATCGGCGAACGCCGGCGGGCCCTATGTGGTGGCGATCGGCGACGCCGCTGTTGCGCTCAACGGCGGCGGCACGGTGGACCCCAACGCCCAGTGCGGTGACGCGGTCGTGAGTCTCCGCTGGGACATCGGCAACAACGGCACCTTTGAGGCGCAGTACGACAACAACCCCACCCCCACCCTCACCTGGCAGCAGCTCACGCAGCTCCTCGGCACAGGGAACAAGGGCCGCTACGCCGTGCGCCTGCAGGCGCGCGACCGCTTTGGCGCCACGAGCGAGCACGTGGTGAATCTCGACATCGTGCAGGGCCCCACCGCCCTCGCCGCCGTCACCCCCTCGCGCCCGGCGTGTAACGCGCAGGTGGAGCTGAACGGCGGCGGCAGCTCCACCGACGGCCCCCTCGACAATGGCTTCGCCCTCGTCCGCTACCAGTGGGACCTCACCAACGACGGCACCTTTGACGCTGAGGGCGTGTCGGTGCTCCGCAACGCCGTGGGCGACGGCCCCGTCACCGCCCGCCTGCGCGTGACCGACGCCTCTAACCGCACGAGCGAGGCGACGGCGGTCTACACCATCTCCAACAACAACCTCCCCCCCGTCGGCAACGCCGGCGGCCCCTACGCCACCACGATTCTCAACGGCGTGCGCCAGCCCGTCACCCTCGACGCCCGCGCCACCGTCGACCCCAACGCCCCCTGCGACGCCGTGGCGCGCTATGAGTGGGACACGGATAACGACGGTCTCTTTGGCGCCAACGACACCAACGGCGTCGCCGGGGTGGGCAACTCCGACGCGGTGGGCGCGCTCGTGGAGAATCACGTCAACTCGCAGTGGCGCGTGGGGCTGTCGTACATCGTGCGCCTGCGCACCTGCGACACCAAGGGCGCCTGCTCCGTGGTGGAGGCGGACCTGACGGTGTCGGATAACGCGCCGCCCACGGGCGAGATCGTGTACCCGCGCGCCAGTGACTGCGTGGCGAATGTGCAGTTCCCGCTGCAGATCAAGCTGAAGGACCTCGAGGGCGGGGCGGTGACGGTGCGCGTGCTCGTGGACAACGTGTCGGTGCACCAGTCGTCGGTGCAGGTGCAGCCCAACGTCCAGAAGACGCACACCATCACCCTCGACGCTGGGCGGTTCGCGGAGGGCTTCCGCGCGCTCACGGTGGAGATGGTCGATGACCGCAACGGGCGCTCGGTGATGAACTCGGGTGGCCCCGTCCCCTTTGACCGGACCGCGCCGTCGCTGAGCATCTCTAGCGCGCTCATCGCCAACGCCTGCTATCGCCTCGCCGAGGTCCCCAGCCTCAACATCGCCGCCTCGGACGCGGTGGACCCCGCCCCGATCATTCACGAGACCACCACCGCCAACTCCTGCCGCCGCCTCCTCAGCGTGGAGGCGGTGGACCGCTGCGGCAACCGCAAGGTGATCGACCGCCAGTACCGCGTCGCGGAGGCGGTCCCCTTTACGCTCAACGGCCCCGCGGAGGGGAGCCTGGTGGGGAGCGGCGCCTTCACGTGGGCGCTCGACGAGAGCTGCGCTAACCCCCTCTCGGCGACGCTGGCGGAGGCGGGGGCGACGCGCGCCTACGCGGCGGGGGCGCTCATCAATGTGCCGGGCGCCTACACCTTTACGCTCAACGTGCCCAACTGCGTGGGCGAGGTGGTGCAGGCGCGCCGCGCCTTCACGGTGAACGCGCCCCCGGTGGCGGTGGCGGTGCCGAGCGGGCACCCCAACGCCGACAGCCTCGCGCAGGTGCCCACCTACGTGGCGGTGGAGGGCTCGCCCCTCCGCGTGGAGGCGGATGACTCGCGCCCCCCCGAGGTGGAGGACTCGCTGTCGACGTACCGCTGGGACTTTAACGGCGACGGGGTCTTTGACGTGTCGGGGGCGGCGGCGGCGGCGGCGCGGGTGCCGTTCCCCACCGACGAGGACGGGGTCTTCACGGGCCGCCTCGAGGTGGTGGACTCGTTTGGGCTCACGAGCGGGCAGTCGTTTGAGGTGCTCATCGATGACGTGCACCCGTCGGTGAACGCCGGCGGCCCCTACAACCCCGCGCAGGGCGAGGCGCAGCGCTTTGACGCCTCCCTGTCGCGCGCCGCCAACGCCGCCGACCCGCTCTCGCGGGTGGTGTGGCGCTGGGGCGACGGCACCCCCGACACGGTGGCGGCGCCGCCGGCGGGGCTCACGCCCACGCACGTCTTTGAGCGCGACGGGCAGTATGAGGTGCGCCTCACCGTGCACGACGAGGACAGCTCGCGCTCTCAGGTGGTGCAGGTGTCGGTGCGCGACGTGCCCCCGACCTTTGGCCCCAACGGCGTGACCGTCGCCCCGCAGGAGCCCTACGCGCTGCAGGAGGTCACCTTCACGGTGGACGCGCGCGCGGGGGCGCCGGCGGACCCCATCGTGTCGTATGATTTTGATTTCTTGGGCAACGGGCGCTTTGAGCAGTACCCCGGCGCCGAGGTGCGCTACCAGTACCTCGAGGCGGGGCGCTACACGGTGACGCTGCTCGTGCGCGACGAGGACTCCTTCGCCCGCACCTCCTTCCCCCTCACCGTGCGCGCCGTGACCCTCAGCGACCTCCTGCGCGAGGTGGACGCGGCGGTGGCGCGCCTGGAGGCGGCGGGGGGACCGGCGCGCGCGCTCTCCGCCCTCAACCCCGACGGGCAGCGCGACGCTCACGCGTGGGTGGCGCAGGGCCTGTGGGCGGAGCAGATGCGCGACGCCGCCGCCGGCGCGGGCGTGGAGGCCTCGCGGATGCAGAGTCTCTATCGCGGCTCGACGCTCATGGCCTTTGATGAGCTGCTGTTCCGCCTCAATCGCGCGCAGTCGGCGGGCGCGGACCTCGGCAACCTGCTGTGGAAGGTGAGCCGCCAACTCCTGCGCGAGACGGAGTCCTACGCGGCGCAGGTGCTCGCCTCCGACGCCAACGCCCTCCTGTCGCGCAATTACCAGCAGGCGCAGGTGTACCTCGGGGCGGCGCGCGCCATCTTCACCAACGTGGACTTTAAGGACCGCGTGGGCGCGCGCGACGGCTTCTTGGCGCGCGACCTCTTCGCGGCGATCTCGGAGGCGCACTTCTCTCTGCGCGGCTACTCGGACCTCGCCACCGTCCACGGCGGCTTCCCGATGCCCACGCGCGGCGACGTGATCACGCGCCTCTTCGCCGCCAATGAGCCCAACGCGCACGTCCTCGCGTCGTTCAACCAGCTCGCCGGGGAGCTGGCGTCCTATCTCGCCGACGCCGACGACGCCGCGCGCCCGGGGCCGGGCGTGGCGGAGATCGCGCGCGCGGCGGCTACCCTCGATGACCTGCGGGCGCTCGTGGCGCAGCCGATCCTCAGCCCCTGCCTCAACAACCCCGACGCGGACCTCGAGGCCCCCGAGTGCGCGGCGATCGATGACCTCGATTCGCTCCGCCTGCAGCTGGGGCTGATGGACCTCATCACCGACCTCTTCGCCGCCGCAGACCAAGGCGTGTATGTGCGCAGCGCGCAGAGCATGCTCACCCTCGCCGTGCGCTTCCGCGTGGAGGTGGCGCTGCTGAGCGTGCAGGACGAGTGCGGCGTGCGCTCTCCCCTCCTGGTGGGGGCGCGCGCGCAGCAGGAGATCATGCTCAACCTGCTCGAGCGCGGGCAGAGCGACGCGGCGCTGCTGTACTATATCGCCCCAGAGCGCCGCTGCTTGGTGGTGCAGATCTACAACGAGTGCGTGGTGCCGGCGCGCAACGTGGGCGCGGACCCCGCCGAGCTGCTCTCGGAGGAGCCCTACCCCGACACCTGTGAGGGCGTGGGCTTTGGCGGCGAGGGCGGCGGCGGGCTCTTTAGCTTCGAGCCGCCCATCGCGTTCCGCGAGCCCCTCGATGACCTCTTCCTGCTCTATAAGATCGTGAGCGCCTTTGTGCAGCGCGTGGACCTCGCCCGCGCCGCTGAGCTCGCGCGCTTCGCGCCGGAGTACACCTGGGCGGACGTGAACCGCTTCTTTGTGGACAACGCCTTCAACATCAGCGACGTGGACACCGCCATCACGCAGTTCAATCACGACGTGCTCGACGCTGACGGCGACGGGCTGCTCGGGCTGATCGAGATCGACTGCCGCGTGCGCTACAACGTGCCGCTCAACCCCATGCGCGCCAACTCCACCGGCGTGCCCGACGGGGAGGTGGACTGCGACGGCGACGGGATTCCCAACGCCGAGGAGCTCGCCATCGGGCTCAACCCCGTGGCGCAGGCCGACGCGGCGCTCGACACGGACGGGGACGGGGTGACGAACTACCGCGAGTGGCTCTGGGCTAAGCGCGGCCTCGCCCTCGACATCCGCGACCCCCTCGACGTGCGCCTCGATCACGACAGCGACGGGATTCCCGACGGCCTCGAGATCCGCAACGACCTCGACCCCACGCTCACCACAGACGCGCGCGCAGACTTTGACGCTGACGGCCTCACGAACGCGCAGGAGGTGCTCAATGGGCTCAACCCGCGCGACGCCTCCGACGCCAACGCCGATCCCGACGGCGACGGGCTGACGTCGCGCGAGGAGGTGGCGCGCGGGCGCGACCCGCTCGTGGCGGACTGCGAGTCGGACGCGGTGGAGCTGGTGGGGCGCGACGACGACGCCCTAAGCGCTCGCCCCCTCGCCCTCGTCGGCGACCCCGCCCGCGCCTCCTTTGGAGGCGGCACCATCTGCGGGGCACGCGGCAGTGAGGACGTGGACTGGTTCTCGGTGACGATCGACGTGGAGCAGGCGCGCCTCGCGGCGCACGTGCGCGGCGCCGATGGCCCCAACGCGGACCTCGCCCTGCGCCTCTATCGCAAGCTCGACCTCGCGCAGATCGCCACCAGCGACACCCGCTTTGAGGGCGAGGTGGTGGTGGCGTCCCGCGGGCAGCTCGAGGCGGGGGAGTACCTGCTCCGCGTGTCTCACGCCGCTGGCGACGCCGCCCCTGAGTCGCCCTATGTGCTCGACGTGATGGTGGTGGAGGCGACCCTGCCCTGCCTCCCCGACTCCTTCGAGGGCGCGCAGACCAACGACCGCCTGAGCGCGGCGACGGTGGTGAGCGGCGAGCTCCGCCGCGGGGACGTTTGGGTGTGTGACGCGGAGCGCAACACGGGCGACTGGTTCCGCGTGGACGTGCAGGGCGTTGACCGCACCGTGCACATCAGCTATGCCCCCAACACCGACGGCAAGCTCGAGCTGTCGGCGATGACGCAGGACCTCTCGTCGTACGCGGAGAGCCGTGACGTGCAAAAGAGCGCGCAGTGCCTCAACCTCCGCGCCTCGGGCTCGCCGGCGGCGGTGTTCGTGAACGTGACGGCGGCGTCGATTTTCGCCGACGGCGACGGGCGCGTGGACTACACCCTGCAGGTGGTGGAGACGGACCTCGACGCTAACCCGCGCGGGGCGTGCGATGAGCTGAACCGCGGGCTCTTTGGCTTCCACCCGTGGCCCACGCTGGCGCTGCCCTGAGCCTGAGCGGGGCTGCCCTGAGCGGGGCTGCCTTGGGGCGCGGCGGCTGAGGGCGCGCGGGGGGGTGGGGGGCGGGGCGCCCTCAGCGCCCGCAGCAGCGCTTGAGCTTCTCGCCGCGCCCGCAGGGGCATGGCTCGTTGCGACCCACGCGGCGCGACGTGACGCGCGCGTCGCCGTCACTGTAGCGCCACTCGCCGCCCTCGCGGGTGAAGCGGCTCACCTCCTCGAGGGCGGTCGCGCGCTCTCCTTCGAGGGCGGTGGCGCGGAAGCGTACCGTCCCCGCGTGGGCGTCAGCGGGGGGGGCGCTCAGCACCTCCAGCCGCACCCAGCGCGCGCGCTCGCCGCTGAGCCCGAGGGCGGGCGGGCGGGTGGCGCTGTGCCAGGTCTTGAGCACGTAGGGCTCGTCGCCGCGGGCGTAGGCGGTGTAACGCGAGCGCATGAGCTGCTCTGGGGTGGCAGGGGCGGCGCGCCCCTCGAGGTAGGGGAGGCAGCAGTCGCTCAGCGGGGCGCCGCCGCCGCAGGGGCAGGGGGGCTGGGGGGCGGGCGCGGCGGGGGGCGTTGGGAGTGCGGCGGTGGGCATTGGGGGGCGCTCGTGGGGTGAGGGGAGCGTGGCGGGTGTGCTTGAGCGTGCCAGGCGCCTGCGCTGGGCGCCTGCGCTGGGTGCCTTTTATGACAG
>Ga0194122_10006468_pt1 | contig 10559 bp, 8 predicted proteins | sample TA2MahCa10mmetaG_FD_155487 | JGI IMG/M metagenome (GOLD analysis project Ga0194122, IMG submission 155487) | Freshwater microbial communities from Lake Tanganyika, Tanzania - TA2015021 Mahale Deep Cast 10m | ecosystem: Environmental > Aquatic > Freshwater > Lake | place: Tanzania: Lake...
GGCAGCTGAAGGCGATGAAGGACGTTGTAGCCTGCGAAATGCCTCGGGGAGTCGGCAAACAGACTTTGATCCGGGGATGTCCGAATGGGGAAACCCACCGCGCAAGCGGTATCGCCACCTGAATACATAGGGTGGTGAGGCGAACTCGGGGAACTGAAATATCTAAGTACCCGAAGGAAAAGAAATCAACCGAGATTCCCTCAGTAGTGACGAGCGAACGGGGACCAGCCCTTAAGTTGGCGGTTAGTTAGTGGAAACCTCTGGAAAGTGGTGCGGTACAGGGTGATAGCCCCGTACACGAAAACTAGCCATCAATGAAATCGAGTAGGACGGGGCACGAGAAACCTTGTCTGAACATGGGGGGACCATCCTCCAAGGCTAAATACTCTCAGCTGACCGATAGTGAACCAGTACCGTGAGGGAAAGGCGAAAAGAACCCCGGTGAGGGGAGTGAAATAGAACCTGAAACCAGATGCATACAAGCAGTGGGAGCCTGACTTCCTTTGGAAGGGTGGGTGACTGCGTACCTTTTGTATAATGGGTCAGCGAGTTACTTTTATTGGCAAGGTTAACCGTTTAGGGGAGCCGTAGGGAAACCGAGTCTTAATAGGGCGTGCAGTCGATAGGAGTAGACCCGAAACCGAGCGATCTAGCCATGGGCAGGTTGAAGGTTGAGTAACATCAACTGGAGGACCGAACCCACTAATGTTGAAAAATTAGGGGATGACCTGTGGCTAGGGGTGAAAGGCTAATCAAGCTCGGAGATAGCTGGTTCTCCCCGAAAGCTATTTAGGTAGCGCCTCTTGTATCACCGCCGGGGGTAGAGCACTGTTTGGGCTAGGGGGTCGTCTAGACTTACCAACCCCATGCAAACTCCGAATACCGGCAAGTGCAATCAAGGGAGACAGTCGGCGGGTGATAACGTCCGTCGACAAAAGGGAAACAACCCAGACCGCCAGCTAAGGTCCCAAAATCACAGTTAAGTGGGAAACGATGTGGGAAGGCCCAGACAGCCAGGAGGTTGGCTTAGAAGCAGCCACCCTTTAAAGAAAGCGTAATAGCTCACTGGTCGAGTCGGCCTGCGCGGAAGATGTAACGGGGCTAAAACTGTGTACCGAAGCTGCGGATACGTGTTTCACGTATGGTAGGGGAGCGTTCTGTAAGTCTGTGAAGGTGTGCCGAGAGGCATGCTGGAGATATCAGAAGTGCGAATGCTGACATGAGTAACGATAAAGGAGGTGAAAATCCTCCTCGCCGAAAGACCAAGGGTTCCTGCGCAACGTTCATCGGCGCAGGGTGAGTCGGCTCCTAAGGCGAGGCCGAAAGGCGTAGTCGATGGCAAGCGGGTTAATATTCCTGCACCGTTTGCAACTGCGATGGGGTGACGGAGAAGGTTAGGCTGGCCTGGCGTTGGTTGCCCAGGTTTAAGCATGTAGGCTGGGGGTCTAGGTAAATCCGGATCCCCTTAAGGTCGAGATGTGATGACGAACTACCCCTCGTGGGTGGGAAGTAGCTGATACCAAGCTTCCAAGAAAAACCTCTAAGCTTCAGGTTGTAAACGACCGTACCCCAAACCGACACAGGTGGTCTGGTAGAGAATACCAAGGCGCTTGAGAGAACTCGGGTGAAGGAACTAGGCAAATTGGCACCGTAACTTCGGGAGAAGGTGCGCCGCTTCGGGTGAAAGGATTTACTCCTCTAGCCTGGGGTGGTCGAAGATACCAGGTGGCTGCGACTGTTTAATAAAAACACAGCACTCTGCAAACACGTAAGTGGACGTATAGGGTGTGACGCCTGCCCGGTGCCGGAAGGTTAATTGATGGGGTTAGCGTAAGCGAAGCTCTTGATCGAAGCCCCGGTAAACGGCGGCCGTAACTATAACGGTCCTAAGGTAGCGAAATTCCTTGTCGGGTAAGTTCCGACCTGCACGAATGGCGTAACGATGGCCACACTGTCTCCACCCGAGACTCAGTGAAATTGAAATCGCGGTGAAGATGCCGTGTACCCGCGGCTAGACGGAAAGACCCCATGAACCTTCACTATAGCTTCACACTGGACTTTGACGTGTCTTGTGTAGGATAGGTGGGAGGCTTTGAAGCTTGGACGCTAGTTCGAGTGGAGCCAACCTTGAAATACCACCCTGGATACGTCGGGGTTCTAACTCAGGCCCGTAATCCGGGTCGAGGACAGTGTGTGGTGGGTAGTTTGACTGGGGCGGTCTCCTCCAAAAGAGTAACGGAGGAGCACGAAGGTGCACTCAGCATGGTCGGAAATCATGCTATGTGTGTAAAGGCAGAAGTGCGCTTGACTGCGAGGCCGACGGGCCGAGCAGGGTCGAAAGACGGTCTTAGTGATCCGGTGGTTCTGTATGGAAGGGCCATCGCTCAACGGATAAAAGGTACTCTGGGGATAACAGGCTGATACCGCCCAAGAGTTCACATCGACGGCGGTGTTTGGCACCTCGATGTCGGCTCATCACATCCTGGGGCTGAAGCCGGTCCCAAGGGTATGGCTGTTCGCCATTTAAAGTGGTACGCGAGCTGGGTTTAGAACGTCGTGAGACAGTTCGGTCCCTATCTGCCGTGGGCGTTTGAGATTTGAGAGGAGCTGCTCCTAGTACGAGAGGACCGGAGTGGACGAACCTCTGGTGTTCCGGTTGTCACGCCAGTGGCATCGCCGGGTAGCTATGTTCGGACGGGATAACCGCTGAAAGCATCTAAGCGGGAAGCCCCCCTCAAGATGAGATCTCACAAATCTTCGGATTTCTGAAGGGCCCTCGTAGACTACGAGGTTGATAGGCAGGGTGTGTAAGCGCTGTGAGGCGTTGAGCTAACCTGTACTAATTGCCCGTGCGGCTTGACCATATAATCGAACGTACATCTCGAACATCATTTCGAAGACGCAAGAAAGCGTCAGAGGATTTGGAAAGAGAGACGATACGAGTCAAGTCCCCACGAACATCAAGAACTGAACGTCAAACAGCTACAGACTTTGCATAGGCCGCAGCAGAAGGTGCGGCTGTACGGTTTGCCTGACGACAATAGCGAGTTGGAACCACCTGATCCCATCCCGAACTCAGCAGTGAAACGACTCAGCGCCGATGGTAGTGTGGGGCCTCCCCATGTGAGAGTAGGACATCGTCAGGCTTCTAATGAAAAACCCTGTTCCATAACAGGGTTTTTTTTCGTCTACGAAAAAGCAGTGTGACGTCTCGTGCTTGAGCCTGATAAGTCCGTCAGTTTCTTCAAATCGCTGAGGGAAGGCCGACTGTCGACTGCTGAACTACCTACAGGGGTTGATCCAGTTTTCATTGGTTTGACGGAGGTTGGCGAAGGGCGGTTTGCTCTACCTGCGAATGTGTCCTTGTTGGACGACGCAGTACTCAATAACCGGATGGCGCAGTCCGACGTTCGTGTCTCCCGGTGTCTGACGACCGGATCGACGAATCTAGACCTGATGGACGAGGGTCGGCATGACTCGATCCATCGTCGACTGCATGTGGCTGAGCATCAGGGTTCAGGTAAGGGTCGAAGGGGAAAGAGCTGGCTGTCACCGCTGGGACGCAGTCTGTCCATGAGTATTGGTCATGAATCGACCGATTCACCGAACCGACTCCAGGGATTGAGTCTGGTTGTCGGGATTTCCGTACTGGGGGTTCTGCACCGGTTTGGGGGAAAGGACTGTTTGCTGAAGTGGCCAAACGACGTGCATTGCGCCGGTCGAAAAATGTGCGGAATTCTCGTTGAATTTCAGCAAGTTGGCGGTGTCGGCCAGTATGTCATCGGTATCGGAATCAATACCGGCCTGACTTCTGAAGAAATGGCTTCGATTGGACAGCCTGTTATGAATGTCCTCGATGCTGGAGTGACAGTAGAGCGGACCCTGCTCGCTGCCGAAGTTGTGGATGCTGTATTGAAAGCCGTCACTGTTTTGCAGGCGCAAGGGTTCGATTCGTTCCGCGACCAATTTGACCGTCATCACTCGCTGCAAGGAAAGGCGGTACTTGTGTCCACGCCATACTCGAAACTTGAAGGTGTTGTTCGGGGTGTTGCGGCGGATGGATCACTACGGGTGACAAACGATTCCGGTGTTCACCAGATCATTGCGGGGGAGGTATCCGTCAGGGCGATTCAGTGAGTGGGTCCGCGCCTCTGATTGCATGGAAAAAACCCATTCTGTAAAATATCGCTCCCATTTTGCCGCCATAGCTCAGTCGGTAGAGCAGCTCACTTGTAATGAGAAGGTCCAGGGTTCAACTCCTTGTGGCGGCACCAAGGTGACCCGCTCCCGTCTCGGTAACAAGGGATTCTGAATCGGTTTGGGCTTTCCCCGGCATTCGCACGAACGCGGCCTGTGGCTGCTTGACGGCAGTAGGCGTCACTGTGTGGGTGCAGGTTCAGCAAGTCTGATGTTGTCGGGGATGGGGAGCGAGACAAGGCGAGAGATAGGGACGGGAAAGCAGCGGCTGGGCTAAAGAGGATAAAGTTTGGCGTAACGGTGGGGTTCCCGAGCGGTCAAAGGGATCAGACTGTAAATCTGACGGCTCAGCCTTCGAAGGTTCGAATCCTTCCCCCACCACCAAGCCGGCCCGGAACCTGCGGGTATAGTTCAGAGGTAGAACCTCAGCCTTCCAAGCTGATGACGCGGGTTCGATTCCCGCTACCCGCTCCAGCAGTCTGGTATCGCCGACCAGGAGTGCGGGTCGGGATAGCAGGATGAGGGTAGATAACAGAGCCGGTCGAAGCATGTAACCGGGATCGGAAGCCGGCGTGGAATCCGGCGAGTGAGTCAGGGCTCACATAGCTCAGTCGGTAGAGCACTTCCTTGGTAAGGAAGAGGTCATCGGTTCGATTCCGATTGTGAGCACCACCACGCGGTTGGTGGCGGAGCGAATAATGCGGATTCGGTGTTAGGTACGGATTGAAAAGAGAGACTTCAAGCAGCGTCAGATAGACCGTGACCGGATTGCCACAGATGGCCGGTTCAGTGAGTCAGACAGAACCCAACGAATAGATGCAGGGGATTTGAGAAATGGGCAAAGAGAAGTTTGAGCGGAAGAAGCCGCACGTGAATGTGGGGACGATTGGCCACGTTGACCATGGGAAGACGACGCTGACGGCGGCGCTGACGAAGGTGTGCGCGGAGCAGTGGGGCGGGGAGTTCAAGGCGTTTGATCAGATTGACAATGCGCCAGAAGAGCGGGAGCGGGGTATTACGATTTCGACGTCGCACGTGGAGTACGAGAGTGCGGCACGGCACTATGCGCACGTGGACTGTCCTGGGCACGCGGACTATGTGAAGAACATGATCACGGGCGCGGCGCAGATGGATGGAGCGATTCTGGTGGTGAGCGCGGCGGACGGCCCGATGCCGCAGACACGGGAACACATTCTGCTGGCACGGCAGGTGGGTGTACCGAAGATTGTGGTGTTCATGAACAAGGCGGACATGGTTGATGACGCTGAACTTCTTGAGCTGGTGGAGATGGAAGTTCGAGAGCTTCTGGACAAGTACGAGTTTCCGGGCGATGACACGCCGATCATCATTGGCAGTGCGCTGAAGGCGCTGGAAGGCGAGAAGAGCGATCTGGGCGTTGAGTCGGTGAAGAAGCTGGTTCAGGCACTGGATGACTACATTCCGGAGCCGGATCGGCCGGTGGATTTGCCGTTTCTGATGCCGATCGAAGACGTGTTTTCGATTTCGGGACGCGGGACGGTGGTGACGGGTCGAATCAGCCGCGGGATTGTGAAGGTTGGCGATGAAGTTGAGATTGTAGGGATCCGGCCGACGACGAAGACGACGTGCACGGGTGTGGAGATGTTCCGCAAGCTTCTGGACGAAGGACGGGCGGGAGAGAACGTCGGGATTCTGCTGCGTGGCACGAAGCGTGACGATGTTGAGCGTGGACAGGTTCTGGCGAAGCCGGGATCGATCACGCCGCATACGAAGTTTGAAGCGGAAGTTTACGTTCTGTCGAAGGATGAAGGCGGTCGGCATACACCGTTCTTCAAGGGTTATCGTCCGCAGTTTTTCTTTGAGACGACTGATGTGACGGGTACGGTTGAGTTGCCGGCGGACGTTGAGATGGTGATGCCGGGTGACAACGTACGGATGAATGTTGAGCTGATCAGTCCGATTGCGATGAATGTTCAGCAGCGGTTTTCGATCCGGGAAGGCGGACGGACCGTGGGTTCTGGTGTTGTCACCACGATCATCAAGTAACAATCATCTGAAAAACAGAAGGCGCGCCGGGCGGGAAGATGTTGGTCTGCCCGTCCTCCGCAAAAACACTAGGCCAGTAGCTCAATTGGCAGAGCGGCGGTCTCCAAAACCGCAGGTTGGGGGTTCGATTCCCTCCTGGCCTGCCAAGTACGGGTGGCGTAGTGATATCGCGTAGCGAAGTGGACGATCAGACGGATGGCCTCCGGCAGGAGGCGGGTTGCCCCGACGGCAGTAGTTGTCTGGACGGCGAGCTTGTGATTCTCGAAACGGGGCCACTCAAGAAAGGTTGATGTTCGAGTGAGTACTGGTACTGAAGCTGGATCCGGGCACGCGCTCGATTGGGCGAAGTGGCTTGGCCTTGCGTTGCTGGTTGCTGGAGGAGTCTTCGGCAACTGGTACTTTCAGGACCAATCCGTTCTGCTGCGAGTGATCGGATTGGTGGTGATTGCGGCGGCAGCGGTCTATGTCGGAGCGATGACCGAGAAGGGCGAAGCCGTCTGGGATTTGCTGCGGGAAGCCCGTGGTGAAATACGTAGGGTGGTGTGGCCAACCAACCAGGAAACAACACAGACAACCCTCGTTGTCCTTGTGCTGATTGCGTTGTTTTCGTTGTTGTTGTGGTTGCTCGACTGGATGTTGGGCTCGCTTGTTGCGGCGGTTATCGGATGATCCATGCAGCCAATACCAGGGCGCTGAACCAGGATTCCCGCGGCCGGAACAGGAAATACAGACATGTCTAAACGATGGTACGTGGTACACGCCTACTCGGGCTTTGAGAAGAGTGTTGCGCGTGCGCTGAAGGAGAGGGTTGGTCTGTCCTCTCTGGGCGAGTTCTTTGGAGAGATTCTCGTACCGTCGGAAGAAGTAGTTGAAATGCGTGCGGGACAGAAGCGCCGCAGCGAACGCAAGTTCTTCCCGGGTTACGTATTGGTCGAGATGGAACTGAACGATGAGACGTGGCATCTCGTTAAGGAAACGCCGCGGGTCATGGGGTTTATTGGTGGCAAGGCCGACCGGCCCGCGCCTCTTTCAGAACGTGAAGCACAGGCGATCCTCGACCGGATCCGGGTGGGCAGTGAGAAGGCGACCCCCAAAACTGTGTTTGAACCCGGTGAAGTCGTTCGTGTGGTCGATGGCCCGTTCAACGACTTCAATGGCATCGTCGAAGAAGTGAACTATGAGAAAAACCGGCTGAACGTCGCAGTCACCATCTTTGGACGTTCAACCCCGGTCGAGCTGGACTTCAGCCAGGTCGAAAAAGCCTGACCAGCGAATAGCAGACACGTAGTCCGCACAACACAGCGGACTGAAGAGAGCGGGTCGAGGCAAAAGAAAAGAAGCGAAAGAAAAAGAAGAGAAGAGCCCGTCACGGCGACCTTGTCGAAGTGACAGGAAAAAAAACAAGGGGAGTGGTGCCTTCGTGGCCACACGTATGCACCCGAACAGGAGCAAACATGGCGAGCAAGATCACTGCCTACGTCAAGTTGCAGGTGAAGGCCGGACAGGCAAACCCCAGTCCGCCCGTCGGCCCTGCGCTTGGTCAGCATGGCGTTAACATCATGGACTTTTGCAAGTCCTTCAACGCGCAGACACAAGGCATTGAACCCGGGTTGCCGATACCGGTGATCATCACGGTCTACTCTGACCGTTCCTATACCTTCATTATGAAAACACCGCCAGCATCGGTGTTGCTGCGTAAGGCGCTCGGTATTCCGAAAGGAAGTTCCAAACCCAATTCGGTGAAAGTCGGAAAGGTAACACGTGCTCAGCTGGAAGATATCGCGAAGCTGAAGATGCCGGACCTGACTGCAGCAAGCCTTGACGCTGCTGTACGAACGATTGCTGGCAGCGCTCGCAGCTCCGGTATTGATGTGGAGGGCGTCTGACATGCCAAAACCATCCAAGCGGATGCGAGCCATCGAGGAAAAGATCGACCGCTCACGACAGTACCCGATTGATGAAGCGGTAAACCTTCTCGGTGAGATTTCAAAAGCGAAGTTCACGGAGTCCATTGACGTCGCAATCAACCTCGGCGTCGACCCGCGAAAGTCTGACCAGGTTGTCCGCGGCGCGACGACATTGCCGCACGGATCAGGCAAGACTGTGCGCGTTGCGGTGTTTGCCCAGGGTGCCGGTGCGGAGGCTGCCAAAGCGGCCGGTGCTGACATCATTGGCATGGAAGACCTTGCCGACCGCGTGAAGAGCGGCAATCTCGATTTCGACGTGGTAATCGCATCGCCAGACACGATGCGAATCGTTGGCCAGCTGGGAAAGATCCTTGGTCCACGTGGTCTGATGCCGAACCCCAAAACCGGTACCGTGACCGCAGACGTTGGCGGCGCCGTGCGTAATGCGAAAGCCGGCCAGGTCCAGTTCCGGACCGATAAGGCTGGCATCATTCACGGCAGTCTTGGCAAGGTCGGCTTTGGTACGGTTCAGGTGAAAGAAAACCTCGAGGCGTTGCTCAACGACCTCAAGCGGGCCAAGCCCGCTTCGGCGAAGGGGATTTATCTCAAGAAGATCACACTGTCGACGACGATGGGCCCAGGGCTCGTTGTCGATCAGACATCTCTGGAAGTCTGACGGAGAATTCCAGAAAGATTTGAAGGCGCGCTCCCGGCTTAAGTTTTGGAAGGGGGCGCGATCCGTCAAAAACCGTATGGCGGCTGAAAGTAGGTACTCGTGCGAACGCGTTCGCAGTGATGCCCACCCGAAAGCCTTAATGCAATGCCTACGCAGACGGCAGAACTCGAAACCCGAAACCGCCTGGGTTCCGGACTGGAGTCGCCGTAATGGGGGTTGTGCGGTGCAAGCGTGCAACCAAAGCAGTCGGATATCGGCGATATCCAAGGAGTAAAACGTGGCACTGAGACTCGAGCAAAAGCAGGAAATAGTTGCCGAAGTCAACGAAGTTGCGGTGAAAGCCCTTTCGGCAGTGCTGGCAGATTATCGTGGTATGACGGTCACCCAGATGACGACCATGCGCAAACGCGCACGGGAGTCGGGAGTGTATTTGCGGGTCATCCGCAACACATTGGCCCGTCGTGCTGTGGAAGGTACGGAGTATGAATGCCTCAAAGAGGCGTTCACCGGCCCGACGCTGCTGGCCTTCTCGAAGGATGATCCCGGTGCTGCCGCCCGTCTGCTGAAAGACTTTGCCAAGGAGTACGAAAAGCTCCAGGTAAAGGCACTGTCGATCGGCGGCAAGCTGTTGGCTGCAAGCGATATCGATCGCTTGGCTAAGATGCCGACACGGGAGCAGGCGCTGTCCATGCTCATGGCAACACTGCAAGCGCCCATCGCCAAGCTCGCCCGCACCATGAATGAGGTGCCCGGCAAGCTGGTACGGACGATTGCTGCAATTCGTGACCAAAAACAGGCGGCAGGTTGATAGCGGTCACCCTGCGAAACCAATTACGGGTTTGGAAAGAAATCAGGAGAATTTGAATGGCACTGTCCAAAGACGAGATCCTTGAAGCGATCGCGCAGATGAGCGTGATGGAAGTTGTCGACCTCATCGCGGCAATGGAAGAGAAGTTCGGTGTAACCGCAGCTGTAGCAGTAGCCGCAGCACCTGCAGGCGGTGGTGGCGATGGTGGCGCAGCCAAGGCGGAAGAGCAGACGGAATTCACCGTCGTTCTGTCCTCCTCTGGTGACAAGAAGGTCAACGTCATCAAGGTCGTACGCGCGGTGACCGGTCTCGGTCTGAAAGAAGCGAAGGATCTGGTAGATGGCGCACCGGCCAACGTCAAGGAAGGGATCAGCAAGGCCGATGCAGAAGACATCAAGAAGCAGCTTGAGGAAGCTGGCGCCAAGGTGGAGCTGAAGTAATCCGCGCTGTTTGCGGATCGGAATGTCTGTTCCAGAACGGGCCGGTCGCGGTTCTCCGCGTACCGGTCTTGGGCCATTTCGATTGCTGGCGTTAGTCGGCAGTGATGATGGTGTAAAACTCTCAGGAGAAACGTATGGCGTATAGTTTTACCGAGAAGAAGCGTATTCGTAAGGACTTCGGCAAGTTGCCCGAAGCGATGGACCTGCCTTACCTGCTTGCGATCCAGGTGGACTCCTACGGCCAGTTCCTGCAGCTCGGGAAAGGTCCTGAGCAGCGTAAGGACGTGGGCCTTCACACCGCTTTTCGCTCGGTGTTCCCTATCGTCAGTTATTCCGGAAGTGCTGCGCTTGAGTACGTCGATTACCGGCTGGGCACACCGCCGTTCAACGTGAAGGAGTGTGTGCTCCGCGGTACAACCTATGCCGCTCCACTGCGCGTCAAGGTTCGGCTGATCATCTATGACAAGGAGTCCGCCAACAAAGCCATCAAGGATGTGAAGGAGCAG
>Ga0194122_10006470_pt1 | contig 10557 bp, 6 predicted proteins | sample TA2MahCa10mmetaG_FD_155487 | JGI IMG/M metagenome (GOLD analysis project Ga0194122, IMG submission 155487) | Freshwater microbial communities from Lake Tanganyika, Tanzania - TA2015021 Mahale Deep Cast 10m | ecosystem: Environmental > Aquatic > Freshwater > Lake | place: Tanzania: Lake...
GACGAGGCTCACTTTCTTGGGGGAATCGCGAAGACGGAGGTGCTGAGCGCATTCCGACCGCATATTTTCTTCGACGATCAGAAACTTCATTTAGAACCCGTTGCTTCGTTGGTGAGCGCGGCGCAGGTCGTGAGCAGCGAGATTTGCGATGCACTCGATCCTGTGAAGTCTAAACCTCTCGCTGAGGCGCTGCATTCGCGGAAGTCTGATGAAAAAGCGAAATTCATGCAATCCTGCCGTCACTACCGACGCGCTGAGTTTAAGAACAACGCAGAGGAATTTGAGGATTGGTTCCGACGGCACGTTGAACCGCTGCACGCTACCCAGCGAAGCGAACTAGTTGAAGAACTCGCGGTTTCTTCGCGAAGCAGGGTCCGAGGGGAGGAGAAGGTAGCTACTGCCTCCGCGAATACGAGAACCGCAAAGTTGCTTGCGTTTCTCAAGGCACTAGAGATCAAATACCGCACGGAATGAAATGCTCAAGGACTCTGATCTCGGCTTTTTAAATTCACGAGTCTCGGCCCTCCTCGAGAATCATGTTCGAAATCTACAGGGCGGGATTGTACCCGTTGACTTAGAGAAGGTCGCCCTGGCTGCAGGAGTGAGTAGGATCGACCGAGTAATGATGATCCCGGAGGGGGCGTTGGTACATGGCGAGAGTGGGTTCGTCGTGTACCTGCAGGCAAATTTCCAGCACTCGCCGGGTGCACACCTAAAGCAGAGATTCGTTCTTGCGCATGAGATTTGCCATGCCTTGCTCTACGAACGCATTGACGCAAACAAGATTCGGCGTCGCCGGATGGGCGAAGCCGAGCGGGAGAGCCTCTGCAATCGAGGCGCCGGATGGCTGGTTTTACCAGAATTTGTGGTTGATTGGTTCGTGCAGAGGAATGGCCGAATCCGAACAACTGAGCAGATATTGGCGCTCGCGACTGATGCTCAGGTTTCTCTGGAAACTGTTATTCGGCGCCTACATGAGAACCCATCGAAGTGGCTGGAGGTCGATCATGGATTTGTGCTGGCGCAGGCACACGCAGAAGTTCCGACTATTCGGGCCGTCGCGTACGGACCGTGGATGTGGGGCAAGATTCCCGTGCCGCAGCTCTACCAAGCAGAGAAGGATTGGATCTCGAAGCTTCGATTTGATCACGACTTAGTCGAGGGAAGTGAAACTACAATTCACCTGAACCCAGGGATCCTACGCCTTGAGAAGGCGCACCCGCGTTCAAGTAGTTATGTGTATAAAATCCGACACGAAGCGGGTTGAGGCACCCTGTAGTCCAGCCGGGGCGTGTAGTTGATGAAGAGCTTTAACGGTGTGATGCCGGGTTGCGAAACGCCGGGCGTAGGTTGTGCCGCCACGCTCGGATTTCTGCAAAACTAGAAGTAACCGCGTTTCCCCGACGCAACCGGCTTCACTCGAAGGGAGTTGTCATGACCCGTCTTTTTGCGTTTGCTCTTGCCGCGGCTCTTTGCCACGCGCAGACTTCCACGTCCCAGATCTCAGGGACGATCACCGATTCCTCCGGCGCTTCCGTACCCGGCGCGACGGCCATCCTCACCAATGAAGCGACGGGCGTGCAACAGCGCCAGTCGACGACGGCGGCGGGCGTTTACGCGTTCCCATCGATCAACGCGGGCTCGTATTCGCTGCGCGTCGAAGCGACCGGCTTCAAAGCCGCTGTGCGCGCTGCCATCGTGATTCAGGTCAGCACACCGGCTGTACTGGATTTGCAACTCGAGGTTGGCGCGGCCACCGAGAGCGTGCAGGTCGTCGCGGCCTCGGAACTGCTGCAGACGGCGTCGGCGACGTTGGGCAATGTCGTCGAGCAGAAGTCGATCGTCTCGCTGCCGCTGAATGGGCGCAATCCATTGAACCTGCTCTTCTACGAACCCGGCGTGACGCAGCGCAGCGGCAACACGGTAAACGTGAACGGCGCGCGATCGACGGCGGTAAACATTACGATCGACGGTATCGAAGCGAACGAGTCGACGAATCCGAATCCGACGAACAACATCTTCCGGTTGAACCCGGACAACGTGCAGGAGTTCAAGGTCACGACGAACAACGCCACGGCGGAAGAGGGCCGCAACTCAGGCGCGAACGTTTCGATCGCCACGCGCTCGGGCACGAATCAATTTCACGGCACGGCGTTTGAGTTCTTCCGCAATACGGCGCTGAACTCGCAGGAGTTCTATTCGAACGCGCAAGGGCAACAGAAGCCGATCATTCAGTTAAATCAATACGGCTTCGAATTGGGCGGGCCGATCAAGAAGAACAGAACGTTCTTCTTCGGTTCGTGGCAGGGACAGAAGGTCAACTTCGCCGATCCGATCGACAAGGCGTTCGGCGAGTCGGTGGATCTTTATACGTCCACTGCGCTCACGGGCCTGTTCCGATATTGGGTCGCCGATCCGAGTAATCCCCAGGTAATCAGCGGGCAGCAGATTAGACAGAACACGCCGCTGCTGACGACAGTGAACGGCGGGTTGGCGCCGGGCGTGCGAAACTGCGCGGCGGCAGGCGATGTCAACTGCGTCGCGACATTCAACATCTTCGGGCAGGATCCGGCGCGCACAGGTCTGGACTCCGCGGTGAGGTCGGTGCTGGGTTCTTATCCCTTGCCGAATTCGGTAAACGGCGGCGATGGATTGAACACAGGAATCTATCAATGGAACACGCCATTCAAAGTGCGCGGGCCGCAGTACATGTTCCGCATCGATCACACGATCAACGACAAGCACAACGTCTTTGGGCGGTTCCTCGGCGCGAGGCAGAACACGCTCGGCGGCGACCCGAACAACAGCCGGCCCGTCGTTTTGCCTGGTTTCCCGCCACGGGGCGAAGTCTTTCGCCCGGCCGAAAATTACGCCGTCGGATTCCGCAGCGTGCTCTCGCCGCGGTTGGTCAACGAGTTGACGCTCGGTTTTTCGCGCTGGCAGTTCCTGTTCACGCAGGGCGAAGCGCACCCGAACTTCCCCAACAACCCGCGCTTCACGTTTAACAACGTCGATATCGCGCACACCAACAACCCGCGCACGTTCCGCGCGGTGAACACGCCGCAACTCGTCGAGAACCTCAACTTCCTGACTGGCAAACACGTGATGCGCTTCGGCGGCACGTTCCGCTTCTATCAGCACAACGATCAGCGCGGCGACGTCGGCGGCACATCGCTGACGCCGGCGATTTCGCTATCCCGCACGACGCGAGTGCCAATCGGTTTCACATTCCCCGCGCTGGCAACCGCGACGACGCCGGGCATCAACGCCAACGATCTGAACCGGCTGCAAGGGGCCGTCAACGATCTGCTCGGTATACCGGCCAGCCTGACCCAGGTGTTCATGGGCGATCTGAACAGCGACACGTTTCTTCCGTTCCGTACGGGCGAAAAATCGGTGACACTCTGGGCTCAGGGACAACGCGCCAAGCAGTATCACTTCTACGCGCAGGACGAGTGGAAGTTCCGGCGCAACATGACGCTGTCGATCGGCATTCGTTGGGAATTGAACACCGCGCCGACCGAAGCGGGTGGCCGCGCTTATGTGCCGAACAAAAACATCGACGGCTCCGAGGGGCCGGTGAGCTTTGTGAAAGCGGACCGGTGGTATCAAAACAATAATGTGGGCGCGTTCTCGCCGCGATTGGGATTGACGTGGTCGCCGGGACAGTCGTCGAAGATGGTGCTGCGCGCAGGGTACGGGCAGGCGTTCGACGCGCTGAACACGTTTCAGGTGACATCGGTCGCCGCAGCGGTGCCTGGACAAAGTTTCCGTTGCAGCGCGGCTTTTTCCGGCGCGAATGGCGCGTTGGTGACAACGCCGGGTTGCTCGACGGTGCCGAACGTTCGGCTGGCAGGCGGGTTCCCGGCCGAGATGGCGCCGCCGACGGTGAAACCGTCGTCGTTCTTGACGCCGCCCGCGCAGGTGCAGTCGAACGCGGCGCCGGCGCGCGTGTTCGATCAGAATCTGAGGCTTCCCACGGTGCACATGTGGAACTTTAATTTGCAGCGCGAACTGCCGCAGGGGTTCGTCGCTTCGGCGGCGTATGTTGGGCGGCGGGGAACGCGGCTCTATCGTTCCTGGGACGCGAATCAGCACGACATTCGAGGTCTGCTGCCATCGTTTCTGGCCATGCAGCGCAACGTCCAACTCGGCGGCGGCTGCCGGCCCGATGGAACGCTGGCGAGCGGCGCGGCGTGTGCGGGCGCATCGGCGGTGCCGTACATTCAGCAAGGCATCTTTAACGCGGCGTTCGCGAATTCGGCGGCGTCGGTGACCGATCTAAACCAGAATGCAGCGGGCAACATGGGGCTGCGCGTGGAACAGGCGACGATCAACGCGAGGCTGCGCTCGAATCCGCAATTCGCGCAGATTCTCGTGATCGACAACGGCGGTGACTCGAACTATCACGCCGGGCAGTTCACGCTCCGAAAGCGGTTCGACGCCGGGTTGCTCCTGAACGCAGCCTACACGTGGTCGAAGTCGATCGACGTATTGTCGCTCGATCCGGTGTTGGCGACCGTCGGAGGCGGATTGACGACCACCAGCGCGCGCACGCCCGCCGACGGCCGCAACTATCGCAACGAACGCGCGCGGAGCGACTTCGATCAGCGGCATGTGATGAACATGACCGGCATTTACGAATTGCCGTTCGGCAAGGGGAAGAAGTTCCTCGGCGGGGCGAGCGGATTCCGCGAGTACCTGTTTGGCGGCTGGAGCGTCAATGGCATCTACACGTATCAATCGGGCGAACCGTTCACGGTGCGCAGCGGAGTGTTCACACACAACGCGACGGCGCAGTCGCGCGCGGCGTTGAAACCGGGCGCCTCACTGCCGAAAGCCCAGTTGCAGGCCAAGCAGGGGATCGTCGGTCCGGTATTCTTCCAGAACGCCGACGCGTTTGCGTTCCCGGCCCCGGGCGAAGTTGGACTTGGCCGCAACATCTTCCAGGGTCCGAGTTTCTGGAATATCGACGCCAGCGTGGCGAAGTCGTTCCCGGTGGGCGAACGCGTCAAAGCCGTGCTGCGCGCGGAGTTCTTCAACGCGCTGAACCACGCGAATTTCCGCAATCCGCGCGACGCCTCCGTCGGATCGCCGGCGATTAACTCCGCCGTATTCGCACAAGCTTGCTGCGTGACGCTTTCAACGGCGAGTTCGTCCACGACCAATCAAAACGGCGAAAGCTGGCGCGTTGTGCAGTTGGCTCTCAAACTGAGCTTCTAACGACGCGCCCAACTCTGCCACGGAAGCACGCTGGAGCGCTTGGCCCAGGCGTCCCACTGCGCTTCCATCTGCTTCACGCGGTCCGGCATGCGCGCGGCGAGGTCGTTCAACTCGCTGCGGTCGGCATCGATGTCGTACAGTTCCCAAGCGCCCTCGTGTTGCTTGACGAGTTTCCACCGGCCCATGCGGATCGCCTGATTGCCTTCGTGTTCCCAGTAGATCGCCTCGTGGCCCTTGCGCCGTTTGCCTTCGAAGATCGGCGCGAGACTTTTGCCTTCGAGCGGCGTGATCTTCGCGCCCTTGTACTCGGCCGGATAGGTTGCGCCGGCGACATCGACGCACGTCGCCATCACGTCGATCAGATGCCCGGGCTGATCGGTAATCGAGTTCTTCGCTTTCACGACCGCGGGCCAGTGCACCACGAGCGGACTCGATATGCCGCCCTCATGCACATAGTGCTTGTAGAGACGGAATGGCGTGTTCGATGCATGCGCCCATTCGGGGCCGTAGCTCTGATAGGTCGTCTCGGGGCCGGGCATCAACGTCGGAATGTTTCCGACGACCACGGGCCGTCCGTCGAGAGTCTCGCGCGGACGGCCCGACGTATTTTCGTTCGCCTTCTTTTTCGCGTTCGGATTGATCGTCGCCATGCCTTCGGCGCAACCGCCGTTGTCGGCCAGGAAAAGAATCAGCGTATTGTCGAGCTGGTTCTTCTTTTTCAGCGCATCGACGATCTTGCCGATCGCCTGATCGAGGTGATCGACCATCGCCGCATAGACCGCCATGCGGCGAATATGCCAGTCCTTGTTCGGGATGTCCTCCCACTTCGGCACCTCCGGCGCGCGCGGGGACAGTTCCCACTTCGTCTTGACGATGCCCATCTTTTTCTGGCGTGCGTGGCGTTCGGTGCGCAACGCATCCCAGCCGATTTTGTAGCGGTCCTTGTACTTCGCAATCGACGCTTCCGGCGCGTGCATCGGCCAGTGCGGCGCGGTGAAGGCGACGTACAGGAACAGCGGCGATGAGCCGCCCGTCATCTCGTCGATATACTTGGCCGCGTTATCGCCGATGGCGTCGGTGTAATAGAAACCCTTCTCGGCGCGGATCGGCGTATTGTCGCGCGTGAGCGTGGCCGGGTCGAAGAAACTGCCCGCGCCCGCGATGGTGCCGAAGTACTTTTCGAAGCCGCGCTGGAGCGGCCAGTTGTAGTTGTCGGCGATCTGCGGCGTGACGTGCCACTTGCCGCACATGGCGGTGCGATAGCCGGCGGTGCGCATCACTTCGGCGATGGTGACGGAGGTACGGTTCAGGTCGCCTTTGTAGCCGGGAACGCCGTAGTCGTTCATCATGTGGCCGATGCCGGCTTGATGCGGATAGAGGCCGGTCATCAGCGATGCCCGCGTGGGGCAGCAACGCGCGGTGTTGTAGAACTGTTCGAAGCGCAGTCCGTTCTTGGCGAGCGCGTCGAGATTGGGCGTCGCGATCTCGCCGCCATAGGGGCCGATGTCGGAAAAGCCAAGATCGTCGGCCATCATGACGATGATGTTGGGGCGCTTGGCCGCGGCGGACACGGGGACGGCCGCGAGTGCGGCGCGAAGGAAGTCTCTACGGTTCATCGGGATTAGTGTGACATAAGGTTGATACCCGATGGACAGTGGTGCGGCCGTCTGCGATTCTGGCGTCGTATGGAGAAGCGGGCGTTGATCTGGGCGGGGTATTTGCTGATGGGCATCGCGGGCTGGCAACTCGCGGGATTGGCGTGGTTCTGCTGGGCGGGCGGAATCGAAGGAATGCTGAGTCCCGTGGCTGCCTTCGCGGCTGTCTGGCCGATCGCGGCGCTGCTTGGCTACATCGGTTGGCGCATGCGCGACCGCGCTATCCTTTGAGGATCATGGATCTCTCTCGGCGCGATATGTTAGGCCAGATCGCGCTCGCGCTGGAACACGCTCATCACGCCGTGCAAACCAAACCGGGCTTTTCCGTTTTAACGCCGGAGATGGCGGCCAAGCTCGAAGCGTTGACGTCGGCGATTATTCCTTCCGACGACGGCCCGGGCGCACGCGAGGCGGGCGTGGTCTACTTCATCGACCGCGCGCTGGCGACCTTTGACGCGAGCAAGCTCGAGGAGTATCGCACGGGGCTGACGGCCGGCGGCGATATCGCCGTGATCGAGAAGACGCCGTTCTTCGAGACGCTGCGCACACACACGATCATGGGATTCCTGGGCAGTCCTTCGTATGGCGGCAATCGCGGGAACGTGGGCTGGAAACATATCGGTATGGATCACCGCATGGCGTGGCTGCCGCCGTTCGGCTACTACGACGGCGAGGCGTCGAAGAAGTGAAGACCTACTCGACACGCGAGACGGTGGACTTCGTCGTCATCGGCTCCGGCGCGGCGGGCGGCGTGATGGCGAAGGAGCTCTCCGCAGCGGGATTTTCCGTGGTCGTTTTGGAGCAGGGGCCATGGCTCAAAGAGAAGGACTTCGATCACGACGAACTCGCCCACTGCTTTCACTCGAAGCTGACGAACGATCAGGCGAAGCAACCGTACACGTTTCGCAAGGACGATTCGGAGACCGCGGCGCCGGTGCGCGCGATCGAGTACGGCCGCGGTGTCGGCGGCGGCACGGTACATTTCACGGGCAACTACTGGCGCTTTCACGAGAGCGATTTTCGCGAGCGGTCGCTCTTCGGCGAAATCGCGGGCACCGGCTTCGCCGACTGGCCCATTTCGTATGCCGACCTGGAGCCCTACTACACGAAGGCCGAATGGGAACTGGGCATTTCGGGAGCCGGCGGCGTGAATCCGTTTGAAGGGCCGCGGTCGAAGAACTACTCGCTGCCGCCCATGCCGGTGAAATCGTCGGGTGTGTTGTTCGAGCGTGGCGCGCGGAAGCTTGGGCTGCATCCGTATCCGGCGCCGGTGGCGATTCTGTCGCAGCCCTACAACGGACGCGGCGCGTGCACGCACTGCGGGTTTTGCGAGAGCTTCGGCTGCGAGACGCGTGCGAAATCGAGCACGCTGGTGTCGGTGATTCCCGTCGCGGTCAAGACGGGCCGCTGCGAGATCCGGCCGGGTTCGTACGTGCGCAAGATCAGCGTCGACAAACAAGGCCGAGCGAATGGCGTGATCTACTTCGATGGCCGCAAGCGCGAACAAATGCAGAAGGCGCGAGCGGTGGTGTTGTGCGCGAACGGGGCCGAGACGCCTCGGTTGCTATTGCAATCGAAGCCCGGGGGTCTGGCGAACTCGAGCGGTCTTGTCGGCAAGTATTTGATGTGGGATAACGGCGGCGTAGTCCATGGGTTGTTCGAGCATCCGCTCAACGAGTATAAGGGCATCCAGGTGACGCGCGTGCTGCATGACTTCTACCGCTCCGACCCAAAACGCGGGTTCTATGGAGGCGGCGGGATCGACGCGCGGTTTGACTACACGCCGATACGCTTCGCACTCGAAGGGATGCCGGAAGACACGCCGAAGTGGGGCGCGGGATTTAAGAAGTCGCTGGGCGAGATGTTCAACCGGACGATGATGCTGTTGAGCCACTCGACGTCGCTTCCTCAGGCGAAAAATTCGGTGACGCTCGATCCAACGGTGAAGGATGCCTGGGGGTTGCCGGCGGCTCGCATCACGTTCGCGCAGCATCCCGACGATCTGCAGACGATGCGGTGGCTGCAGGACCGGCAGCAGGAAATTTTCGAAGCGGCGGGCGCGCTGCGCACGTGGCGCGTGCCGGTGGATATTTTTTATGCGAACCGGCATCTGATGGGGACGTGCCGGATGGGTGTGGATGCGCGGACGTCGGTGGTGAACCCGTTCAGCCGCGCGCACGATGTGTCAAATTTGTGGATGGTCGACGGCAGTAACTTCGTGACCAGCGCGCGGCAACAACCGACGGCGACGATTCAAGCGCTGGCGTATCGCGCGGCGGATCATATCGTGCGGAACCGAAGCTTGCTACACTTGAAAGTGTAGACGGGCGCACTTGTGCGCAGTGTCTGTACGAGTCGGGGCGTAGCGCAGCCCGGTAGCGCACCTGCCTTGGGCGCAGGGGGTCGCGTGTTCGAATCACGCCGCCCCGACCATTAGAATCAGCATCTTGCAAACATAATCCAAAGCGCAAAGAAGACTTTGTGACGTGGATTGTGACGTAACCCCCTCCTGAGAGCATCAATTGAGGCGTTTCGTCTGTATTGGCTCGTCGGTTTTCGGCGCGGCCATCAGCCCGCCTTCGAGCTTCGAGAGTGCATCGCGCTTCGCCGTCATGCGGACGTGAGAGTAGTGTTCAAGCATGGCGCGGCTCATGTGACCCGCAATCGCCATCATTGTAGCGTCGGACGCGCCCGCCTCTGCAAGCTCTGTGATCGCCTGATGGCGTAGGTCGTGGAAGCGAAAACCTTTGAAGGGCGCGGCTGCCGCCGCCCGAGCTTGCTCTGCATCCAGCCCGTTCTGAAATGCAATCTCCGCCGCTAACTCTCCGGCTGACTTCGCAGCATGGATCACAAGTTTCCGCCACGCTGTCCGCCATGTGGTTTGTGGCCGCGATGGATCGATCACGCCACCTTCGCAAGCCGGGAACACGAAGTGCTCGGGCGCGCTCGACCCCAACCCGGTAGCGCGTTCGTAGAGTCGCCCGAGCGCGGCGACGGCATCGGGAATCAACGGAATGACGCGAAGCCCAGCATCCGTCTTGCTACGCTTCACCGTTACACGTTGTTCGAACAGGTCCACATCCCGCCAGCACATGTTCTTCAACTCGACGCCTCGGCACGTCGTTGACGCCGCCAACACAGCCGCGCAGTACGCGACAAGCCAGCGATCCTCCGATGCAGCGGTTGCGAAGAGATGCCGCTTCTGCTCGCGCGTGAGCACCCGGCCAACGGTGCCTTTCGATTCGGGAAGCATCCGCACGTCCTCCTCCACCGCGCGCCAGACCTTCGCCCGTCCCAGGAGTTGCCGGAGCACGCCGACTTCCATGTTGACCGTACGCGGTTGAACGGCCAACGTTGGGCGCGGCCTTCCGAACTGGATCTCTCCCGCAAGCCGGGCACGCTGGAAAGCGGCGATGTCGTCGGCCTTGATTCGAATCAGCAGCCGGTCGCCGAAGAACGTGCGAAGGGGGCGAAGCCGCTCCGAATCAAGTTGGTACGTCCGGGGTGAAACGTGCAGACGGCGTTCTTCGAGGAAGGCATCGGCGGCGTCTCCGAAAGGACGCCGGGCGAAGTCCTTCCCAGATATCGACGCCCGCTTGCCTTGCTTGATCTCGGCGATCCGATCTTTTTCCAACGACAGCGCGTCTCGCTTGTCCGTCGTATCAAGCGCCTCACGATA
>Ga0194122_10006476_pt1 | contig 10551 bp, 9 predicted proteins | sample TA2MahCa10mmetaG_FD_155487 | JGI IMG/M metagenome (GOLD analysis project Ga0194122, IMG submission 155487) | Freshwater microbial communities from Lake Tanganyika, Tanzania - TA2015021 Mahale Deep Cast 10m | ecosystem: Environmental > Aquatic > Freshwater > Lake | place: Tanzania: Lake...
AACACCACAGGAGGTGATGCAAAGATTGAATCTACAATGAAGTCAAGCTAGACTAAAAACTCTCACAGACTTTGGATCAACATTTAACGCGGGTCAGTGGACGGCACCCGCAATCCTTTGGACGCCTGCGAACCGCCGGCCTCATGAACGCGAGGGCGACAGGGCCCCGCGGCTTCACCCTGATCGAAGTGCTGGTGGCGGTGTTCGTGATGACAGTCGGTCTGCTCGGCATCGCCGCCCTGCAGATCACCAGCAAGCAGACGAACTTCGAGGCCTTGCAGCGCATGACCGCCTCTCAGCTCGCCCAGGAGATGCTCGAGCGTATCCGCGCCAATCCCGGCCAGCTCGCGGTGTACACCAACAACGGCACCGGTCGTAAATTCGATAGCCAACCCCAATCTGCGTCCTGTAGTGGGGCGGTGGTGACCTGCCTGGCCTCACAAATTGCCGAGTTTGATCTGTACGAGATCACCCGCGCGATGTCCGGCATCACCGAGCAGGCTCCCACCGCCGCGGGTGCAGCCACGCCGACGGGTGGTCTTGTCGCGCCCGCTCTTTCCGGGCCCATCGCATGTTGGAGTTGCGGCATTGCGGGGCCTGTCACGAAGCTGTTTCCCTTTACGCCGCACAATGCCCGCACTGCCACGAGCCGCTCAAAGGCGCTTATTCCCTGCGTGCCGCGAGCGTGGCTCTGGCCCTGTTGTTGCCGCTCGGTTTCTTGGTCCAATCGCGGCTGGTGGAGGCACCGGTTTCGCGCCTCGACGGAATCAGCAATGAACGCTATGCGCGCTGCCTCGACCTTTCTGAAGCCTATAAGGAAATCGCCTCTCGCAAGGGGGCGACTGCCGTTGAAGCGATGGCGCGCATGAACCGCTGGCATGCCGAGTGTTCCCGCAAGGCGCTGCGGGACATCGTCGCCGGCAGCCATGTGGAGGTGCCGGCAACACCGGCAGCCTGGCTGCTGTTGGAAACCGTACCCCGGCCACCGCAAGAGACTTCGCGGCCGGAGCGCGTGGCAACACCGTAGCTGCCGATTCCGGCCAAACTCATCGCGCCGGAATTTCCCCCGCGCCGTGTCGGCGGGGCCGGAAGGACAGCTCTGTCCTCCGGCCTGCCGCCGGGCTCAGGCCAGCGCTTGCAGGAAGAAGTCCCGTGCGGCCGCGCTGGTCTCGTCGAACTTCTCGATGTAAGCAGCGTAGTGATCCGCCTTGATGATCTTGAGCTGCTTCGGCCCCCGCACCTTCGCAAAGCACTCCAGTGCAATGTCGGTAGGCGTGGTGGTGTCGTACTCGGACAGGATCATCAGCAAGGGTGTGGGGCTGATGCGCTCCATGAACGGTGAGACATCGTATTCCAGCATGTACTCGATGGAGCGCAGGGTCACCTGGTTCTTCCAGGTGCTTTTCGGATCCTGGTTCACATAGTGGTGGATGAAGTTGTAGGTGGCGCTGCCGGGGAACACATGCGGCTCCGTCGGATCCAGCGAACAGATCTTCATCACCTTCGATTTTTCACCTTTGACCCGACGCGCCCGATCCTCATCGAGCATCTGCATGAAAGGCTTCCAGCCATCGATGGGCAGGAACTGCTGGATGTTCTTGTGGCCCACCATGTAAGGCACCTGACTCACGACAGCCTTCACGCGCCGATCAATGGCGGCCACCATGCAGACCGTGCCCCCGGTATAGCTGGTACCCCAGATGCCGATCCGGTTGGAATCCACATCGCGCAGGCTCTGGGCATAGGTGATGGCGGAGCGGTAATCGCGGCGCTGCCAGGTCGGGTCGATCTCACCACGCGGTTTGCCATCACTGGCACCGAGGCAGCGGTTGTCATAGACGAGTACGGCCAGCCCCGCCGCACAGAAGACTTCCGCGAATTTGTCGAGCGACATCTCCTTCACGCCCGAAAAGCCGTGGGCCATGACCACGGTCGGGAACGGTCCCTTGACCTTGTCCGGCTTGTAGAACCAGCCACGCAGGGTCACGCCATCGGCATTGAATTCGATATTTCTTCTCATCACTCCCCTCCTCTTTTCAGCCAGCGTGCAGCGCCGTGCTGCACGTCATGGGTCTCTTATACCCCTTTGCACCGCCGCATCTCCACGTTTTCCGGGCGAGTCAGCGCTGCCCTGCTTGGCCGAGAGCAACTCGGCCAGCCGATACCAGGCCTCGCCGAGAAAGCCTGAAAGCAGCAGCACGGCGCCGGTGTCCCCGCGGCGGGCATAGCGCAGGGCACCATCGGTATTGGTCTTGCCGAGATCGAGCTTCAGGCGTTCGCCGCCGGCCGCTTCGAGCGTGAGAGAGATACCCGGTGGTGATAATCCCATGCTCCGCAAGCTTTCTTCATCCGCGGCATTCGCAAGCTCGCGCACTGGCGGGGCACGGTGGGTGTAAGCCAGGGTTTCTTCCAGCACGGCCCGGACCTCGTCTTCCAGGGGTATTCCGGCGGCATAGGCCCAGCCAGCCTCATCCCGCACGAGCTTCACGGCGAGGGTCGGAGTTTCGAGGACCACTGCCTGTACCGCCTCGGGTGTCGCCTTGAGCAGCCCTTCCGCCCCGCGGGATTCATGGTAGTGGCCGTGGCGCGGCAGCTCACCTGCAACGAACATCGCGAGCAGATAGGCGATTGCCAGCCCCGCGAGCAGCCAGGATTTGACGGCGCGGCGGATCATCGCCGCCGCCACCACAGGAAGAAACCGATGACTGCGGCGAGCAAGGGCAGCAAGATCTCGACCACCACGAACACCAGGCGCTGCGCCGCCGGCGAGAGAATCATCGGGCTCGGGGTGGGGATACGCGCCGCCACCGCAGGCTCGGCCTCCTGTCGCAACAGCCAGCGCACCATGGCGAGCACCAGATCGCCGTTGGCCGCATACGGCAGCAGACTGTTGCGCGCGAAATCCGCATCCCCCACCACTACTGCACGCAGCGATTCATCCGCGCCGGGCAACGCCCCTTCAACCACAGCGCCCAGCACGAACGGAGGCGTGAGCCCGCCATCCGCGGAATCTTGCGCCGGGTTGTTCGCCGAGTTGTTCGCCAAGTTCTGGGCAGCCTCGCCCGCACCGGCATCCACGGCCTCCAGCGCTGCACGCTGCGTGCTCTCGATCAAGGCCTGCACCTCAAGGCCGGGGGCTGGGGCCATGAGCTGCAAGGGGCGTATCCCGGGATACATCGTGAGGGAGATCCGCGCGGTGATGGGATGCTGCACATACCCCGTGACTGCGAGCGTGCCGGGTTTGCCTTCGAGATGGTTGGAGGGTTCGCGCACTGCGGCCGGCGGCAGATGGATACCGAGCTCCCCCAACAGGGCTGTCAGGGACGGCCCCGGTTCAAAGCCGAGGTCATACATCAGGAGCGCTGCACCGCCAGTGTGCAGGTAGGCGCGAAGCGTCTGCACAACCTCCGGGGGATAGGCCTTGCGGGGGCCGGCATGAATGAGAACGCGGCAGCGCACAGGGATTCCGCTGCCATTCGCGAGCATCACCGTCTCCACCGTATGACCCTGGGCCTCCAGCGCACGGCGCAGGCGCACGTAGCCACGGTCCGACGTCACCACCAGACGGGTCTGGGGATCGTTGTGATCGTGGCCGGCGGGAGCATCCTGATGCGTGATGAATTCTCCGTTCTCGCTGGCATCCTCGCCCAATCCTTCCGCAAAGCAGACGGTCTCGGAACGAGCTCGCAACACCCGCTGAATGCCCAGCGCAAACTCGCGGTCATCGGTGCCCTCAACCGTGACGCGGCGGCCCTCAGCCTCCACCACCGCGATGTTGTGCACACGCACGCCAAGGCTTGCTGCCAGCGCAGGCTCGCGGTCCGGATCCACCGCTCTCACTTCGAGCTTGTCGTTATGACGCGCAAGCGCTTTCAACACCTTCACGACGCGCAGCCCGTCCGGGTCATCGTCACGGTGGAAAAAGGTGAGCGTCACAGGCCGGTCCAGGGCACGCACCACGGCCAGCGCTTCCGGCGCCGGCGTGAATATCCGCCCACGGGTCAGATCGAACTGCGTGTCGTGCAGGGAAAGCGTGATGTTGGCGAACAGGACAACAGCGAGCGCCGCCAGCAGCATCAGGCCTTGTTGGCGGAAACTCCTGCCTTGCCGCCAGAGGAGTGGCAGGCGCACGGCCAGCACCCACAGGCTGGCGAGAGCAAGCAGCCACCCGGCGAACCAGGCCACAGCCTGCCAGTCGACCACATGCCAGTCGATGCCGTGACTGTCCATCAGGGTCGCGCCAGTGCGCGTACCGCGCCCAGCAGCCCGAGCGCGGTCAAGCTCAGGAAGTATCCGAGATCACTCAGATACACCACGCCGACCGAGAGTGGTGTGAAATGCGCAATGAGTGAAGTGTTGACCACCAGCACGTCGAACGGCGCGGGCAGCATGCGGCCCAGGGAATCGAGCACCCACATCAGCATGCCCAGACCGAGACTCGTCACCGCGGCCACGAGTTGATTGGTGGTGAGGGCGGACAGGAAAAGGCCGAGTGCACACAAGGCGGCGGCGAGCAGCAGCAGCCCCAGATAGCCGGCCTGGACCGTGCCCCAATCCGGGTGACCGAAGTGATCGAGCAGCACCGGGTAGAGCAGGGTCGGCGCCAGCATGGCGCAGACGAGGCTCAGGCTCGCCAGGAATTTTGCGAGCACCACGGCCACTTCATCCACGGGCGTGGAGAGCAGCAGTGCGAGCGTGCCATGACGGCGCTCCTCGGCGAAGGCGCGCATGGTGATGACGGGCATGAAGAGCAGCAGCAGGACTGCGGATTGATGAATCACCCGCACCAGTGAAGCGTTCTGCCCCACGATCAGCCACGCGCTGAAGGTATATCCGGTGAGCAACAGGAACATCGCAATCACGGCCCAGGCGAGCGGCGAGGTGTAGAGCGCCTGCAATTCCTTGCCGAGCATCGCGCGGAAACCGTTCATGCCCCGGTATTCCGCGAAGTCAGTGCGAGGAAGCGCGACTCGAGGCCGCCACTCACCGGGTGCAAACCCACCACGGGCAGGCGCGCCTCCACCAGAGCCTGTGCCACGAGGGTTATCGGGGCATCCTGGGCCAGCGCAAATTCGAACACCCGTTCATTCCCTGCTTTTCTCTCCAGCGAAACGACCTCGAGAATCCCGGGCAGGGAGGAGAGCAGGCTCTCCACCGCCTCGTTGGCCTCGACCACGACACTGAGGCGGTATCGGGATTCGCGCGACAGGGGCAGCACGCTGCAGAGTTTGCCCTGCAACAGGATCCCGACGCGCGTCGCGACGCGTTCCATCTCGGACAGGATGTGGGAGGTCACCAGCACCGTGTGCCGGGGCACGAGGCTCAGGATGAGCTCACGGAGATCGATGATCTGCTGCGGATCGAGCCCATTGGTGGGCTCATCCAGAATCAGCAGCGCGGGCTCGTGCAACAAGGCCTGGGCTATCAGCACACGCTGGCGATACCCGTGCGAGAGGCGCCCCAAAGGCGTGCGCCAGACCTCCGCCAGCCCAAGGCGTGCACGCACGCGCTCCAGCGCATCGGCGAGCACCTGCCCTCGCAGGCGCCGCAGACGTCCCATGAAGCGCAGAAACTCGTGCACGCGCTGTCCGGGATAGAGCATCACGTCTTCCGGCACATAGCCCATGAGCGCCCGCGCGGCGGCGCTCTCTTTCATCACATCAAGACCGGCGAGGGTAATTCGCCCCGCACACGGCGCAAGCAGTCCCGTCAGTAGCCGGATGAGCGTGCTCTTGCCCGAGCCGTTTGGGCCCAGCAGGCCAAATACCTCCCCCTGACGAATCTCCAGGTCGACGCCATCGAGCGCCAGCCTGTCGCCATAGCGCCGCGAGAGTCCGCGTATCTCGACCAGCGGCGGCAAGCGAAGCTCCGGGTTGTCGGGGCGGTTCATGGCGAGGCGTCCAGCAGTGCAGGCTCCAGAAACGACATCGGAGCTCGCAAGCCCCGATGTTTCCAGACTGGAAATTGCAGGCTTATTCGTAGAACTCCGGCGCGTGCTTCAAGGTCTTCCACGCATCCGGGTCATGTGCGGTGAAGAAGTTCGCGCCCTCCGAGGCCATCATGAAGCGGATCCAGTCATAACCGCGCATGATGCCGGCGGGATCATAGGCCAGCGCCAGATTGGGCGGCAGCGACTTTTCGACGTTCACCCGGAAATAGGCCGCATCGCTGGTGAGAATGATGGGGCCGGTCTTGGGCAGACGTACCAGGAGCATCTGGGTGCCCTTGGTGTGGCCCACTGAACGCTTCACGTAGACGCTGCCGTCACCGAAGAGATCAAGGTCGCCATCCAGGCGCAGCATGTTGATGGCATTGGGCCTGGATGAGCCGAGTCCTGCACGGAGTGGCACGAGATCCGCCGGAATATAGCCCGCCGCGAAAGGCTCATCCGGAAACATGGCGAAATTCAGTTCGTCGTTCTGCACGACGATGGTGGAATTGGGGAATTTGCCCACGTTGCCGCCATGATCGAGATGCAGGTGACTGGCCACGACATAGCGGATGTCATCGGGCTTGAGGCCAATCTTGCCGAGCTGCGCCTCGATGGAAACTTCCGGCGTCATCATGGGTTCGAACACATCGGCGAGCTTGCCCCAGTGGCTCAGATCGGTGATGAGCTTGTCGTTGCTGCCGGTGTCGAAGAGCACATTGCCCTTGGGATGCTTGACGACGAACATGCCGACCGGCACCTCGATCTTCGGCTCCATCGGCGCGAAGTTCTGCAGGTAGCCCTTGCCGAGCTTGAGCGGGCCGGAGTTGAGTACGTAGAGCTTCATGCCGGCCGGTGAATCCGCCAGCGCCTGTGCCGTCATCACCAGAAGTCCTGCCAGCAGGACCAAGGCCCCGGAAATTGTTTTTTGCATCGTCCCCTCCCTTCAAGTGGCCGCATTATGCGCGGTTTGCGCGGAGGTGTGCACCCGTACTCAGGGCTGGGTGGCCACCGGTCCTCGAGGTGAGAGAAACCCCAGTACCGCGCTCGCGGCCATGGCCAGCACGACACCACAGGTGAAGGTCGCAACGGCCCCTGCGAGGTCCCAGATCACTCCCGCCAGCAGGCTGGCGAGGAGCAGCGCGATTCCCGTCACCAGATTGAAGACGCCGAAAGCGGTCCCGAGCAATGATGCTGGGGCGGCGTCCGCAACCAGCTTGCTGAGCAGGCCCTGGCTCAAGCCCAGATGCACGCCCCACAGCGCGGCACCGAGCAGAATCATCGAGGGCCCGTGCGCGAGCGCGAGCACACCATGCGCAAGGGCTAGCACCAGAAAGCCTGCCAGCAGCAAACGCGTCGGGGGCAGGCGGTCAGCAGCAACGCCGGCGGGATAGGACACCAGCGCGTAGGCGAGGCCGAGGGCAATCAGCGCCAGCGGCGCGAAGGTGAATGCCAAACCCTGCTGCGCGGCATGCAGCACGAGAAAAGCTTCGCTGAAACGCGCGAGCGTGCACAGGACGCCCACGCCAGCCACCCGCCAGAACGCGCCGGGCAGACGCATGGCATGCCGCAGCGGTGGCGGGCGCGGAGAAGTCGCGTCCGCCACTGAAGGTTCACGCACTGCGAAGACGAGCACCGCCACCGAGAGTGCGGCCGGGATGACGGCGAACCACAGGGCGAGTTTGAGATCATCGGCAAAGAGCAGCATCAGTCCCACGGCGAGCAACGGGCCCAGGAACGCGCCTACCGAATCCAGTGCCTGGCGCAGTCCGAAGGCGGCACCGCGCGCGCCCGGGGGTGTCACTTCCGCAATGAGAGCATCCCGGGGCGCGCCGCGTATGCCCTTGCCCACGCGATCGAGGAAACGCGCCGCCGCGACCCAGGCAAGGCCGTGGGCGAGTGGAAATACCGGTTTGGTGAGGGCTGCGAGACCGTAGCCCAGCAAGGCCAGCGCCTTGCGACGGCGCAGGCGGTCACTCAGTGCGCCCGAGAACACCTTCACCACCTGTGCAGTGGCCTCGGCAAGTCCTTCGATGAGGCCAATCGTCGCCATGCTCGCGCCGAGCACGGAGGCCATGTAGAGCGGAAGCAGGCTGTGCACCAGCTCGGACGAGGCATCCATGAACAGCGAGACGAAACCCAGCGCCCATACGGTGCCGGGCAGTTTGCGCGGGTTCATGCCGGTACGGCCTCGTCGCCCGCCAGCCCCGCACAGGCCCTAGGGGCGCTTGCGCCTGGGCTTGGGTGAACCCCTGAGCTGCTTCACGCTCTCCGCGCTCAACTCGGCGAGGCCCTTGATCTGCGGCTGGCTCATGGCAGTGAGGTTGAATTTATGCTTGCCGAAGCGAACCTTCTTGAGATGCTGCAGCAATTCACGCGGCATGCCTTCCGGCAAATCCACGGTGCTGAAGTCGTCATAGATATCGATTCTGCCGATGTACTGGCTGTCGATACCCGCCTCGTTGGCGATGGCGCCGACGATGTGCTTGGCCGTTGCGCCCTGCGCATGGCCCACGTCGAGACGGTAACGCACCATCTCGACGTCCTCGGGCACGCGCGCAGGCCGTTCCGGGCGTGCTTGCGGCGCACGCTCCCGCGGCGGCGGCGTATCCTCGTATCTTGGACGCTCAAGCACCGGCTCCTGCGCCGCGCGCTCACGCGGCGGAAAACGACCTCGGGGTTCATCACTTGCGGTCGGCCGCGGGGGACGGTCGTCCTGTCCGGGTTCGGTCTGTAAGGGCCGGTCACGCTGCACCAGCCAGGCCAGCGCTGCTGCCAGATCCCGCTGGTCCACTCCTCGCTCTTCAGCCATTTCGTCGACGAGGCTGCCGAAGAATTCCAGATCCTCGCTCGCAATGGCATCGAAAACCGTCTGCTTGAACTGGCCGATGCGCTTTTCGGCGATGGCGGCGCGCGTGGGCGCTCGCATGGGCTCTATGGGCTGGCGCGTGGCGCGTTCGATGGCACGCAGCATGCGGATTTCGCGCGGGGCCACGAAGAGAATGGCTTTGCCCGTGCGCCCGGCCCGGCCGGTGCGTCCGATCCGGTGCACATAGCCTTCAATGTCGTAAGGGATGTCGTAGTTGACCACGTGACTGATGCGCGGCACGTCGAGCCCACGCGCGGCCACGTCGGTGGCGATGAGAACATCGATCTGCCGGTTCTTCAGCTGTTCGATGGTCTTCTCGCGCTGGGCCTGGTTGAGATCGCCGTTCAGCGCGGCACTGGCATAGCCACGGGCGGCGAGCTTCTCCGCAATCTCGACGGTGGCGGTCTTGGTATGCACGAACACGAGCACCGCATCGATATCTTCCGCCTCGAGGATGCGCGTGAGGGCATCGAACTTGTGCATGCCGCCCACAGGCCAGTAACGCTGGCGGATGGCCTCCACCGTGCTGGTCTTGGCCTTGATGCGGATTTCGGCAGGGTCGCGCAGGTAACGCTGCGCAACCTGCCGGATCGGTTCCGGCATGGTGGCCGAGAAGAGCGCCGTCTGGCGCGTCTCGGGCGTGTGTTCGAGGATGAAGGTGACCTCCTCCAGGAAGCCCATGCGCAGCATCTCGTCCGCTTCATCCAGCACCAGCGCCCTCAGCGAAGCCAAGGACAGACTCTCCCGGCGCAGGTGATCCATCACCCGGCCCGGTGTGCCCACGACCACATGCACCGGCCGCTGCAGGCTGCGCAGTTGCTGGTACATGCTCTGGCCGCCGTAGATCGGCAGGACATGGAAGCCGGGCAGATGACGGGCGTAGCTCTGGAAGGCCGCGGCCACCTGGATTGCGAGTTCCCGCGTGGGCGTGAGTACGAGCACCTGCGGCGCGCGCTGGCTGAAATCGAGTCGCGCGAGGATGGGCAGGGCAAACGCTGCGGTCTTGCCGGTGCCCGTCTGGGCCTGACCGATGAGATCCTGGCCGTTGAGCAGCACGGGAATGGCGGCAGCCTGGATGGGACTCGGGGTTTCATAGCCGACCTCATTGAGGGCGGTCAGCAGGGCGGGCGGGAAGGCGAAGCTGGCGAACGAGAGATCGGTATCTGGCATATCAGGGGGCAAGGCGTATGGGCGCGTAGAGTAATCGCATCCCGCGCCTAGCAACAGGCTCCCGTGCCGGCAGGCGTGGAATCTGCGGTCTCACGGAACGGCAGGCTGGTCCCACAGCCGGTGAAAATCCCGTAATGGCGGGAGAAATCGCCAATGAACTCGAAGTGGGGCGAAAAACGGGTGTCAGCGAGCATGCGCCAGGTGTTGCCGCATACCGGAAACACTTTGCCGGTCTCCATCACGTGGTGGGCATCGAGGGTGAAGCTGGCCGGATGTCCCGGCACGGTGCCGCGGTAGATCACGGCCTGGCCATAATCCTCGCAGGCGGTCTCGAGGTCTGCGAGCTTGAACAGGCGGTGGGTCGCCGAGAAGAAACGCAGGCTGCCGAGGCGTGCCGCGAGCTCGGGTGCGGTGATCGCAAGCGGCCGATCCTCCAGCAATCGCGGATCCGCAAAGCCCTGCCGATGCGCGAGGCGCAGGAAATCATTCCAGTACAAGGCGCCACCCAGGCACTCCCCGTACAGCACGGGATCCTCACGCACGGTGGCCGGCACGCGACGGCCGGCATAGACATCGGAGAAAT